>Ga0310695_10007253_pt1 | contig 17794 bp, 16 predicted proteins | sample RumenRJG_04DNA_FD_203882 | JGI IMG/M metagenome (GOLD analysis project Ga0310695, IMG submission 203882) | Bovine rumen microbial communities from Lethbridge, Alberta, Canada - RJG_04 (v2) (version 2) | ecosystem: Host-associated > Mammals > Digestive system > Stomach > Rumen | place: Canada...
TAATCATTTGTACTTGCTCCACATACAGGCGGGATAACTCACTATCGTTCAAACAAATCCCGCCTTGTTGTCGTGTCGCAAACAATGATTGCTCATTTCGTAAAGGTCGTATAATAACCCTCACCCGCATTTCTATGAAATTAAAATTTCAAGAACTGCTCCCTCTCCTAAGGGGAGAGGGGTGGGGTGAGGGGTTAAATGCGCACCGTTTTTTAGGTGCGCTAAGAGATTTTTATCCGTCAGGACAAAAACACATATTACTGCGTTAGCAGTCTTATGCCGCCGTTAGGCGGTATTGTAATCAGCGAAGTTTTCTTTTCTTTGGATCATTTCTTTTCTTTTGCCTCGCAAACAAAAGAAAAGAAATGAACAGGCAGAAAGTTTCAATCTCTCAATCACTACCGATAATATGTATTTATTTTTGTGTTATATTTACCACTATGAGCGGAGATTACAAAAAACTTTTAAACAAGAAAAAGAAAAAATATTGCGACACCAAAACTATGGGCGTAAATATTGATAAAAACGAGTATTACGAGATTATTCTCTCAAACTCTGCACACCCCGAAAATATTAAAAAATAATCAAAGTAAAACGGTAATTTTAAAGGTTGTTTCGTTCTTATTTGATTTTACAAGTTCTATATCTGCATTTTGACTATTGAGATATTTTTTACAGATATACAAGCCATACCCTGAGCCAGATTGTTTTGAAGTATAACCGCAGTCAAAAATTCTGTTTTGTCTGTCACTTGGCACAGGTTTACCGTTATTTGAAATTTTCAAAACCGCACAATTATCCCTTACTTCGCCTATGACAGAAATTTTACCCCGAACTTCTATTGATTCAATAGCGTTTTTAATTATATTTACTATACAGGACATAAAACGATTTTCATCAATTTTTATTTTGACAGTATTTTTTATAAAAACCTCAAATTCAATATCCTTATCTTCAACATAGGCTTTTGATAGTTCGACTGATTTTTCAACACTTGTTTTATAGTCAATTTCGACAGGCTCATTTACATTGACAGATTTCAAATCAGTAACATTCATTGAAATAATCTGAAGCGACTTTGAAATACAATTTAGCGCATTAAAAACCGAAGGATTTTCATATCTGTCTTTTTCAAGATACTTTTTAATAATCTGCGAGTACATATCACAAACGGAGATATGATTTCTTATTTCATGAGAAACAAATTTGATTTTGTTATCAATTTCTAAATTTTTTACGGGTTGCATTATTACTCCTTGAAAAGAAAGGGTTCTGTTAAAAATTACAGAACCCTTTTTAAACTTTTGGTTATAAACTATGCGGCAGTCTTTTCTGCCTGCATTGATGAAGGTTTGAAGCCGTGAGTCAATGCGTATAAAACAGCATTTGTTCTGTCACCGACCTGTAATTTCTGGAAAATATTATTAACATGAGTCTTAACAGTAGTTTCCGAAATAATCAGTTGTTGTGCAATACCCTTGTAGTTAATCCCCTGAGTTAATAAATCCAAAACTTCATTTTCTCTGCCTGTTAATGTAGTGAGCAAATTTTCTCCCGGTGCAATATTTGATTCTTCTCTTGCACTATTTTGAAAGTATTCAAAAAATCTTGTTGTAAGAACTGACGGAAGATAAATTTTACCATCAGCAACAGTTTCAATTGCATCAATAAGTTTTGAAGATGCCATAGTTTTTAAAACATAACCTCTTGCACCAAGTTTCATCGCACGATAAATCAAATCAGAATCATCATACCCGCTTAAAATAACAACATTAGTCGAAATACCTGATTTATTTATTGCCTGAATAGTTTGCAAACCGTCTTTTTCCGGCATATTAATATCCATCAAAACAATATCAGGACGATATTTTTTAATTAAACTTAAACCTAAGTTCGCATTTCTTGTTGCACCAACAACATTGTAACTTGTTTCAAGACTAATGAGTTCTTTAATACCTCTCAAGTGATTAGCATTGTCATCAATCAGTAACACTCTCAATTTTTTTGTAAAATCTCTCATCTTATTCCCCCGTTTGTTAATTGCTTTCTACACCATATATACTACTCTTTTTAGACGGTCATTTAATCCATGGAACGATTGATAAATCATGCCTGCAAGATTGAAACAATTATCTAAACCGAAAGATTGAGAAAAACACTCAACCATGCTCTACACCATGCTTTCGCCGCATGGTTGAGCAAATTTGTAAATTACACTATAAATATGATTATTGAAAGTTAATAAAAATTTACTGCAAAATGGTGGTTTTCTTGTATTTTAAAATTGAGCATATTAATATAAAAAAAAAGAAATAGCAGTATAAGGGATACTAATGATAGAGTTAGATTTCAGAGGAGCAGACTCAAAAATTCTTGGGGAAGAAAACGGTCTTGATATAGCCCGAGAATTTGAGAATTACAAAGACAGAATTGCCGAAATTATTACGGATTTATACAAAAATAAAGATGTTGCCGGAAAGGGATTACGCTGGATGGATCTTGGTTACAGTCAGGAAACCTCCTGGTATGTAAAAGAATACGCAGCACTTGTAGAAAACAGATTTGATAATATTCTTGTTCTCGGTATAGGCGGCAGTGCATTAGGCGGACTTGCGGTAACAAACGCATTATTAACTCCGTATTGGAATATGCTGACAAAAGAAGAAAGAAACGGATATCCGCGAATATTCTTTCTTGACAACATTGACCCTGATGAGATGAATGCACTGTTAAACATACTTGATTTGAGCAAAACACTTGTAAATGTAATCACAAAATCAGGTGATACCGCTGAAACAATGGCTCAATACATGATTTTGAAAGACAGACTTGAACAGGAACTCGGAGATGATTACAGGAAAAATATAATTGTGACGACCGATAAAAAAATGGGGATATTAAGACAAATATCGGAACAAGAAGGTTACAAAGCATTTGTTGTGCCTGATGATGTCGGGGGAAGATTTTCTGTTTTTACGGCAGTAGGGCTGTTGCCGTTTGCACTCACAGGAATTGACATTGATAAAATAACATCAGGTATAAAAGATATGGACAGCGCACTGCAGAATCCAAATATATATGAAAATATTTCTGCGCAAAATGCACTTATTCATTATCTTATGGACACAAAACTCGGCAAAAACATAACGGTTATGATGCCTTATTCCCAAAAACTTAAATATGTTGCAGATTGGTTTATACAACTTTGGGCTGAATCTTTAGGCAAAAACCAAAAAATTGACGGTTCACCAACCTGCACAGGACCTACACCTGTTAAAGCCGTAGGTGCTACCGACCAGCACACACAGATTCAATTGTTTAATCAGGGACCTAATAACAAAATTATTAACTTTATAAGAGTCGGCGAATTTGAAACAACACTAAATATTCCTCAAATTTTTCAGTATACGGGAATCGGATATTTAGGCGGAAAAACTATTAATGAATTAATCAATGCTGAAGCAGATTCTACACTTGTTTCGCTTATCGACTATTCAAGACCGACTGTTACAATAAAAATTCCAAAAATTGACGGCTATCATATCGGTCAATTACTTTATATGTTAGAAATGCAAACGGCAATAGCAGGTGCATTGTATAATGTCAATGCCTGCGAACAGCAATCCGGTTCACAGGCAAGAAACTACACTTATGCGCTTATGGGCAGAACAGGATACGAAGAATCAGCAAAATCACTGCACGAAAAAATGCTTACGGTTTAGAAAGGATTATAAAATGAAAGTTTTGGTAGGATTATCAGGCGGAGTAGATTCATCAGTTGCGGCTCTAATATTAAAACAACAGGGCTATGAAGTTATTGGTGCAACAATGTCTATATGGGGGAAACAAGGCTTGGCATCTCAAGAAGGCAAGCATAATGCCTGCTATGGTCCTGACGAAGTTGAAGATATAGAAGCGGCTCAAAATCTTGCCAACCAACTTGGAATTGATTATCATGTCGTAGATTGCGTCACTAAATACGAAGATATAGTTATCAAAAATTTCAAAAAAGAATACCTTGACGGTCACACCCCAAACCCTTGTGTATGGTGTAACGCGCTTATCAAATTTGGAGTTTTGCCTGAAATTGCAAGACTAAACGGAGTAGAATTTGACAAATTTGCAACAGGGCATTATGCAAAAGTGGAAGAAGAAAACGGAAGATATATTTTGAAGCGCGGAATTGCCCCTCATAAAGACCAGTCTTATTTTTTATACAGATTAAAACAGGAGCAATTAAAAAATATTATTTTGCCGTTAGGTAATTACACAAAAGACCAAATCAGACAAATTGCAAAGGAAAACGGTCTGCAGGCGGCAGATAAACCTGACAGTCAGGATTTTTACGGCGGAGATTACAACGAACTTTTGGGAGTCGAAGATAAAATCGGCAATATTGTTGATTTAGACGGAAAAGTTTTAGGTCAGCATAAAGGGATATGGAATTATACAATAGGACAAAGAAAAGGTATCGGAGTTTCAGCATCAAAACCGTTGTATGTACTTGAACTTCGCAAAAATACAAATGAAGTTGTTATAGGTCCTGCGGATAAAACATTTAAAAAATCCTTAATAGCAAATGATTTGAATTGGATAGCAATAGACGGATTAACTGAGGCAATAAAATGTCAGGCAAAAATTCGTTCAACTCAACAACCTACTCCTGTCGAAATCAGACCAAACGGTCAGGATGAAGTCGAAGTTATTTTTGAAGATATGCAAAAATCTATTGCAATAGGACAGTCTGCCGTATTTTATGACGGAGATAAAGTTTTGGGCGGCGGTGTAATAAAATCCGCATCTTAATTCAAATAAAAATAAGCCCCGTTTAAATATGTTGCAAACAAAATCCATACAATATACGGAATCAAAAGCATTGCACTGAATTTTGAGACCTTATAAAATTCTTTAACAGTCATTATCGCAAAAATATCAAGTAATACTATTATTAAAAATGCAAATCCGATATTTTGGAGCAGGAAAAATATCGGGCTCCATATCAGGTTAAAAAACAGTTGGATTCCAAAATATAAATACCCATGCATTTTTGATTTCTCTGTTTTTTCAAAAGTAAATAAAATTATACTCAAGACCATCATTGAATAAAGAACTACCCATACAGGCTGAAAAAGTGTTGATGGAGGATTGAGTAACGGTTTATTTAAAGTATCAAACCAATCTGAATTATACATAAAATTATTATCCAATCGTTTAAAATAATATGTATTGATAAACAGGGGTAGAATAAGAGATAATATTATATTATAATAGATAGTATGATAAATTATAAATTTTATTTAGACAACGGAATTGCGGATTTTCAGCGCAGGCAGTTTGAAAGCGCAATAGAACATATTACAAAATCTATTGAAATGAAAAACGATTTTGCAGTGTCATATTTTTACAGAGGAGCGTGTTATCATTCTTTGGAAGAATATGATGAAGCAATGATGGATTATACGAAAGCAATCAGTCTTGATAGCAAAATGACTGATGCTTATTATAACAGGGCAAAAATAATTCTTACAAGAAAAGATATTGAGAATCCCAAAATTGAAAATGCCATAAAAGATTTGGGAAAAGCAATAGAATTAGATCCAAAATTTCAAGATGCACTTTATGCGATAGCAGCAGCGTATAAAAAACTTGGAGATTACCATAAGACATTAGAGTATATTGAGAAACTTTTAGTTGTAGAACCTCAGCATATATACGGCAGAGCACTGAAAAAACTTATTTTGCAGAAATATATTATATAAGTTTGTAAGTCAGCCAATTGCCAGACATATACCCTTTATTTTGTCATTGCGAGAAAATCTTTGATTTTCGTGGCAATCCCATTAGTTCAAAGTTGTTCAATGGTTGATTTGATGAGATTACTACGCAAACTGCGTTTGCTCGTAATGACAAATATTGTCAGGCTATTGCCTCTACATTCTATCTCCCTTGGGGGAGAGAAATTTTTCTTAATGAGCGGTAGCGAATTTAGAAAAATGAGAGAGGGTTTGTAGTTAATACCCTCTCCTGTCAACTTCGTTGACATCCTCTCCATAGGAGAGGTAGAGTTTTTTGTCAGGCAATTGCCTAACCTACTCCAAATCACCGACACAAACAACCCTAAAGCTCGAAAAGTTGCGGCCGTTGGTGCTCCTGTACGAATCCGAACTGTGGAAGTGCCGGCTGCGCGCGCTGCGGGCACTTGTATCACTACCTGACCACAAGCTGTACCAAGAGGAGCCTAAGCCCGAAAAACTCTCAGGTAGTTGGCTGAAATCAGGTGTGCCATCGCAGCGTTGTGTTGAATCATTACAATTTGATTCGCCATAAACTTTCTTGGCTAATTCATACAAATCATCTTCTGTTGGTAAATTTTGGACTCCGCCGCATTTCTCAGCCGCAGCGGCAAAATAATCATTGCCCCCTTCTCTACAGTATTGTAAGCCCAAAGATTCTTTTTTTGCATTACAGTCGGCTTCACTCATCGGAGTTGTGATTACTTGCGGTTCCCATTTGTCAAACTGACGACGTTTTGCTAACTTTTCTTCTTCTGTTAATTCATATTCTTCTTTCCCATTTCCGCCGAGAAAAGCGGCAAGAGAAGCATTTGTTGCAGGTTCGACCGCGCCATCATGAAATACTACTGGAAAAATATCCCCCATTGAGCCGTTTGTCACTCTGCATGTTTTATTTGCAACTATTATTGTTGGAACTTCGGCACATTGTACTTCTTTATTCGGCGGTGTAGGTCCGTTTATGTCTATAAACCCTATACAATTTGCTAATTTATCTGACAACATCGCAGTGGTTATTACATTCCCAACCCCAACACCGCAACCTTTTGCATTTGGATTAAACGCAACAATTGCGCCGTCGGCAAACGAAAAGAACAAAAAGTTTTCAACAGAAAAACTTTTCATATCCGCACTATAAGGACTAAATAAATTTGCACCTTTTACATTACCATATTTCCCTAAATATGTATGACCTGCAAGCGTATTATTAAATAGTCCGCAAAAATTATACTGACCGCCGGCGAGAGTATTGCTTTTACAGGTATCATCATCATTTATCTGCGTCAACAATGAATAATCCAAATCATACTGTGCCTGCGCACCGATTGCCGCCTGATTTAAGGTCGAAAGTGATTTTTTAAACTGTGTTGTAAATTTTTTACTGTTTGAATTTTGCATCAAAAGAGGAATTGTAATCGCCGCAACTACTCCGATGATGCCTATGGTTATCAGCACCTCAGCCATTGTAAAACCGAAATTTTTCATAAATTCTCCTTAATATATAAAGCAATTTTATACTTAAACAAGCATAAAATTGCTTTATTAATATCATATTTGATTATCTGTGTCAATATTTGCTATATTCGTTGAAAGAGAGGGAATATGAGTGCTAATAAGGAAATCCGAATATTAATGTTGCAAGAAGGTCTATCTATAGCAAAAATGACTAAATTCATCAATAAGAAAAATGGATTAAACTATACCCCGGACGGGATTTCAAAAAAATTACGAAATAACACTCTAAAATTTACCGAAGCAGAAATTATAGCAGACACTTTGGATTACGATATTGTATTTGTTAAAAGAAAACACTCAAATTAGTACAAGGTTTAGAATCTTTGCATGTAACAACAGAAATTCTCCCTACATAATAATTTATTAACCCTGTCTGTATTCTTCAGTTCCGGGGAAACCGTCTTGTCCTGTTCTCATTTTTGTAATCCAATATTGCATTTTCGGAATAAGAGTAGATAAGAACAATGCAGAAACCGCAAATCCGCTGCCCCAATTTATGAGGTTCATCTTGAAGTTGTGTTTTGATGCTTTTTTGAGCAGTTTTGAAGTAACTTCTTTTGCATCAGTTTTTTGCGCCTGCTCAACGATTGATTTTACATAATTTGTCAGGTCTTTTTTGAGCGAATCAAAGGTGCTTTGCGGAACAAATTTATATTTGTCATTGTCCATAAATTTTCTGTGTCCGAGAGCATTAGCATAAAATTCCTTCAAAAATTCAGGATTATTGATGTGACCGCCGTTTAAGATATCCTGAACCTGACCTTGAGTTAATATTCTTGCTACGGCAGTTTTATCTTCGCCCAACTTGATTACTCTTTCAGGCTGGAGTTCTGACATTTGTTGTGCAATTTTTTCATAATCTGCAAGTTTATCCGCCGGTACAATATTTTTGAGTTCGGCTTTGAAATCATCAAGAGTAATTATTTTATGCTTTTTAAATTTCTCTTTCAGGCTGTCAGGAAGTTCTTTATTTTCGCCCAAAACTTCTTTTGCAAATGTTTCGACATCAACTTTATTATCACCGACATAGTTATTTAAGTATTCGGTTGCAAATTTTGCCGAAGCAGGGTCTAATCTTGTACTGTTACCTTTCCCCTGTTCAATTTGGTTGAGCCAACTGTTCATATTAGCCATATTGAACATATAGAAGTAAATTGAAGATAAATCTCTGAATAAGATTTCTACTCTTTCATCATTATTTCTTGCAGAATATGCTCTGCCTGATGCGGTTCCGGCATCAACAGATAAAAGTTTCCAATTTCTTTTGCTTTCAAAATTATTGGCAATAGTCAATAAATCCCATTTACCCGTAAATGAGGTATCTTTATCATCATTTTTCTGACCGAATGAATCTAAGTGCGGTCTTTTGAAAAATTCATCATTATTAACAGGATTCTGCCCCTGATTATTTTTATCGTTTTTGTGATAAGAACGGGTTATAGCCTGATTGATTTTTGGTAGTATAAACCCGATAAATGCGTTTGCAATAAGTACACTTGCGATAACTTTGGTGAACTTGAATTTCGCCATAAGACTTTCGGATATTGTTCCGCCGTTCTTTTTAAGTTCGTTTCTGAGAAATTTTTTAAGCGGATTTCTTGTTTCGTCATGGGCGATATCAACAGTTTTTTCAGGTAATTTGAGGAGTTTTTGTCCGAGTTTTTCAAACACCCAGTTCAAACCGGTTACACCGCCAAGCCAAAATACTGCACCTGAAAATTCTTCGGTTATTCTTTCTCTTGCTTCGTCAAAACCGCCCCTTTTATAAGCCTGATAAGTTCTGCCGGCTTCTACAAATGCTTCTAACGCTATTACGGGCAAAAAACCGTCACTTGCCATTGCAGAAACAATATTGCGGGGTTGAAATTGCTTTTTCAGATTTGCTACCGAAAATGTAGGATGTATATTTGCTTTTGGGATTTTTATGCCGGACATATAATTGTTACTTCCACACTACTAAGATATCATGCTAAAAACCGCTCAAGTTTTATTTTTGCCCCAAAACTGAATTAAGTTAAGATTTTGTTACATGTTCTTTACGATTTATAAATTTATCAAGTTTTTCGGAAGTGTAAGTCGAAAATATCGGGAGTAAGCCATAGTAAATAAATGCAAATATTATTGTCGGCCGCAGAATATTTATCCCCTCGACATATTTTGTAAGTTTAGGGTCTTTTATATTTGCCTGTTTAAATCTTTCCATTATGCCGTTTGAATGATTTTTAACTCTGCCGTCAAGCCAATACCCAGCCATAATTGTAATTGCGGTGTTTATTATATTGTTATAATTCAATACTCTTTTGCAATTTTCTTTGATACTTTCGGATTTATTTGTCTGCCAAACTGAAGCCGATGTCAAAAGAACATCAGTCATTGCAGTAATATGTTTATAGATATCTTCATCTTCCATTTCGTATTTTTGCGCAAGTTTCTGAACCTTTTTATTATTGATAATTTTACTTATTCCGTTTGATAATTTATCTCCTATACTCCCTGTAAATGCAGGTTCTTTTGCCTTTGGCTGTTCAGATTCTCGGGTTAATTCTCTGTTAAAAAATTTTGATGCTTCATTTTTATACGGAAATTTTTCTGCCGCTTTTTTCAAATCTTCAAGCGGATTGTAGTGAAAAATTTTGTTCATTACAACAGGGATAAGTGCTATTGTAAGCATTGATTTTGGAATTGCCGTCAAAAGTCCGGTGCTTAATTTTATAATTTGAGTAATAAATTTGTAACTTCTGGTTTCCGGACTGAAATTTTTTAGCGTTGTATCTTTTAAGTATTTACTTGCATCTTTATCAATTCTACTGACGGCATTTTCTATCGGAAGCGCAATAGCCTCAACAATTCCGAATTTTACAATTCCTGATGTGATAGAATTTGCCATTGCATAGAATTTGTTTTCTTTTTCTACATCGGGAGTATTATAAATCGAAAAAGTTCGCACCCCCAAAGACATCAATAAAGATGCTCCGGCAGCAAATGATGTTCCGTGTTCTGATATTTTTTCAAGCCCTTTAAGAACTGTTTTGTTTGTGAGTAAACTGTTTGTTATTCTATTTACTTGCATTTCAAATTTCTGTTACGATTATTTTTTTGTTTGTCATTGCGAGCCCGATAGGGCGCGGCAATCCAGCCTTTTATTTAAAATGAGTATGTGGATTGCTTCGTCACTTCGCTCCTCGCAATGACATGAGGATTATATAACAACTGCTTTAACACTATACTTTATGATACAATTAAACCATGAACATTTTAGAATTTGCTAAAGGAGAATTAAGCGGTTGGGGAAAATACGAACGAATTATTTTTCCGCTTGAAATTTTGTTAATTACTCTTATTGCGATTTATATGAAGGATAAAACGGCGGCATTAATTAGTGCCATCTGCGGAATTTGTGCGACTATTACGGCAGGCAAAGGTAAAATTTCATGCTATATGTTCGGAATGATATCAAATATCTGCTATTCGTATATTTCGTTTAAAAACGCTTTTTGGGGGAATTTGTGCCTCAATATGCTGTATTATTTTCCTATGCAGTTTGTCGGAATTTCAAAGTGGAAAAAACACCTCAAGCATGACAAACAGGAAATATACAAAACTGCATTATCAAAAAAAGAGAGAATTTTATATTTTAGCGGAGCATTTTTGTTATCTTTAATCGGATATTTTTTACTAAAACATTTTGGGGACTCAAACCCGCTGATTGATTCGGTCACGACAGTTTTGTCGATTATCGCATTTATTCTGACAGTTAAAAGATGCATTGAACAATGGTATTTGTGGACTGTTGTGAACGGGTTGTGCGTAATTATGTGGACAGTGGCATATTTTAACGGTTCTCAGTGTTTTGCAACAATTCTTATGTGGTCAACTTATTTTGTTTTGGGCTTATATTTTCTACATAACTGGAATAAAGAAATTAAAAATGGTGTATAATATCAACATGAAAAGGTTTATTTTATTGTTAGTTTTAATTCTTGGGATCAAAGAATTTGCATTGGCAGAAGATTTATGCGAAGTGGATTTAAATGCCAATACTTTAAAAATTCACACTCAAACACAAAATGATATCTTAAAACAACAGTCTATTGATTTAAAAAATGACAATCCCCAATTACAACAAACTAATAATTACAATCCTGATTACGCATACTCTAAAAAATCAGTTTCTTATAAGAAAGAAAAAAATTTTAAAAAATTTGGTGTTGGCATGCAATACGACACAAATTTTACCCCAGAAAAAGCATCTCAAACAAGAACACTATACACAAAAATTAAACTTAATGAAAAAGCAAGCGTGAATACTTCATACTCAACAAATGCCGATTCTCAATCAAATAATTTCGGGCAAATTAATGGTACGGTTTCGGTTACTCCGGAATACCGTTTCAATAAACACTTATCCGTTCAAAATAAGTTTTCTCGAAATACAAGCAACGGTATGTCAAAAGAAGAAGTTGATATTAAAGTAAATCCGTTTAAGGACACAGACCGGATGGATTTGAGTGCCGGAGTGGGGCAAGTTCAATACACAAACGGTTCGCCTTCAAGTTCTCAAATTAATTTCGGAGCAAACTTTAAATTTTAATTTGACTTATTTTTTAAAAGTTGTACAATAAAGAAACCAAATAAGGAAAGAAGGGTGTGATTCCCTCACTGGTCCGCAGCCGTTAAAGTCGGAATGCTTATTGGTTTTGTTATTACTTTACGAGACTGGAGGCTTTATTATGCAACAAAAAGTTATCAAACGTGACGGACAAATTGTCGAATTTGATTCCGAAAAAATCACAAATGCCATTTGTAAGGCATCAAATGTTACAAAAGAAATTGACCAATTCACCGCAAGACGATTAACAAAAAATGTTATCAAAATCGTCAACGATTTTGTCAAAGAAAAACAATCTAATATGTCTGCGCCAACAGTGGAAGAAATTCAGGATATTGTTGAAAAAGTTTTGCTATCTTCAGAATACAAACAGACCGCAAAATCTTATATTCTCTACCGTGAACAGCACAACAAAATGAGGGATTTTGCCAAAAACACATCAATAAATATGGTTGATGATTATTTAAAACAACTTGACTGGCAGGTGAATGAAAATTCTAATATGGGATATTCAATTCAGGGATTAAATAACTATTTGGCATCTGCAATGAGTAAAAATTACTGGCTGAATAAAATATACCCAAGCGAAATCAAAGAAGCGCACGAAAACGGAGATATTCACTTTCACGATTTGAATATAATCTCGGTTTATTGTGTCGGTTGGGATTTGAAAGACTTATTATCCGAAGGCTTTACGGGTGTAGAGGGTAAAGTTGCATCAAAACCGGCAAAACATTTCAGAACTGCATTAGGTCAAATGGTAAACTTTTTATATACAATGCAGGGTGAAAGCGCAGGCGCTCAGGCATTTTCAAACTTTGATACACTGCTTGCACCGTTTGTAAGATATGACGGACTAAATTATACACAAGTCAAACAGGCTTTGCAGGAATTTGTATTTAATATGAATGTTCCGACTCGTGTCGGATTTCAGACTCCGTTTTCTAATGTAACAATGGATTTAACCGTCCCGTCTTATTATAAAGACCAGTGCGTAATAATTGGCGGAGAGATGAAAGAAGAAACCTACGGTGAATTTCAAAACGAAATGAACATGATAAATAAGGCATTTTTTGAAGTTATGATGGAAGGTGATGCTTCAGGCAGAGTGTTTACATTCCCAATTCCGACCTACAACATAACAAAAGATTTTGACTGGGATAATCCTGATTTGGACGGACTTTGGGAAATGAGCGCAAAATACGGTATTCCTTATTTTTCAAACTTTGTAAATTCTGATATGAATCCTGAAGATGCCCGCTCAATGTGCTGTCGTTTAAGAATTGATAACAGACAACTTGAATACAGAGGGGGCGGTTTATTCGGTTCTAATCCTTTAACCGGTTCAATTGGCGTTGTAACAATAAACTTACCAAAAATTGCATATCAAACCAACTCTAAAGACGAATTTTTCACCGTTCTGAAAGACAGAATGGAAATAGCAAAAGAATCACTTGAAATTAAACGCAAACTTCTTGAACGCTTAACTGACGGAGGTTTATATCCATATACAAAATTCTATTTGAGAGATATTAAAGCAAGATTTGGTGTTTATTGGAAAAATCATTTTTCAACCATCGGCTTAGTCGGGATGAACGAAGCCTGTGAAAATCTTTTAAACTGTTCTATTGCGGATAAAAAAGGGCACGATTTTGCAGTAGAAGTCATGGATTATATGAGAGATTTGATAGTCAAATTTCAGCAAGAAACAGGTAACAATTACAATCTTGAAGCAACACCTGCTGAAGGAACGAGTTATCGCTTGGCAAAATTAGATAAGAAAAATCTCATTGATATCAAATGTGCTAATGATGAAGAATACTACAACCAAGGCGCAGAACCGTATTACTCAAATTCAACACAACTGCCGGTAAATTGTACTGATGATATTTTTGAACTCCTGGACCATCAGGACGATTTGCAGACAAAATACACAGGCGGAACGGTTGTCCATATTTTTGCAGGGGAAAGAATAAATGATATTAACACTATGAAAAATCTTGTAAGAAAGATTTGTGATAATTATCATTTACCGTATTTCACTTTTTCCCCGACTTTTTCAGTCTGCCCGACACATGGCTATGTCGCAGGGGAACATCAAACCTGTCCTGACTGCGGAAGCGAATGTGAAATATATTCAAGAATTGTAGGTTACATTCGACCCGTTAAACAGTGGAATAAAGGCAAAAAAGCGGAATTTAAAAACCGCAAAACCTTTGATATGGCAAAAGCGGAGATGTGCGGTTGTTCATAATCGGCGGAATACAAAAAACCACATTAGTTGATTTCCCAAACAAAGTTGCAGCCATTGTTTTTACGCAAGGCTGTAACTTTCGCTGCGGATACTGCCACAATCCGTCATTATTAGCATACCCACCCCTTGAGGGAGGGTTGAAATCTGTGATTTCAGGGTGGGGTATAAACTCTAAAACTCATTTGCAGCACACCTCTAAAAGGGAAAACGCCAAAGATTTCTTCTCTTTTCTTCAAACCCGCATCGGCAAACTCGACGGAGTTGTAATTACAGGCGGAGAGCCGACACTTCAAAGTGGGCTTTACGATTTTATAAAAGAAATAAAGCAAATGGGGTTTGAAGTCAAACTCGACACAAACGGGACTAATCCACAAATAATTGAACAACTGATAAAAGATAATCTGCTTGATTATATCGCCATGGATATCAAAGCACCGATTGAAAAATACGATTTGATAACCGCCGTAAAAACTAATAAAGCAAATATTTTAAAAACTATTGAACTCATAAAAAACAACAATGTCGATTACGAATTCCGTACAACTGTACTGAAATCCCAATTATCGCATGAAGATTTTAACCAAATCGGACAAATGATTAAAGGAGCAAAAAGATACTATCTGCAAAAATTTGTTCCGTCTGAAATTTTAAACAAAAATTTATTAAATGAACAAACCTACACAAATGAAGAATTTAAAACCATCTGCGAAAATTTAAAAAAATACATCGAGTTTGTTGATTACAGATAAATCTGAAAATTTAAATACTATGATATATTTTTTATAACTCTTGCCGGATTCCCGACAGCAACGCAATTTACGGGAATACTTTTTACAACTACGCTACCTGCTCCTATTACCGAGTTGTCACCTATAGTAACCCCCGGAAGAATTGTACAGTCCGCACCAATCCATACATTCCTCCCTATTTTGACGGGTTTTGGAGTTGTGTTGCATCTTGTTTTAGGGGATATGTCATGATTTAAAGTTACAATAGATACATTCGGACCAATCATTGTACCATCACCAATGTCTATTCCTCCATTATCCTGAAACCGACAACAAGAATTTATAAAAACTTTTTTACCTAATCTTGTGTTTTTTCCAAATTCAGTGTAAAATGGTGGAATTATTAAACAACTTTCATCTATTTCAATTGCCGTCAATTTTGAAAAAAGTTCTCTAACTTTCTCAGGAGAATTATAATGACTATTTAATTCCATTGTAATTTTTGTTGCTTCCTGCGCATATTCATAAAAAGACTGAAGCAAATCTGAACCTAACTCGATGTAAGTTCCGTTAGCCATCAATTTTCTTATTTCTTCAATATCCATCATTCTGTTATACCCCATATTATTAAAAAAAATCGGGATGACAGGATTTGAACCTGCGACCCCAACGTCCCGAACGTTGTGCGCTACCAAGCTGCGCTACATCCCGAGGGGTAAATATTGCTACCATTGGTTGCAATACTTACCTATACCTTTGTATTTAATTATACCACCAACAAAACTTTCGTTTTGTTGTGTGCGCTACCCTTCTCATTCCCTCACCCGAAAATCATAAACTCGTACCTCGTTTTGATTTTCTTCCCTCTCCCACCCTAATGACACTGTGGGCGAGGGGAAAAGGATATGCAGAGTGCTACATCCCGAGGGGTAAATATTGCCACCATTGGTTGCAATACCTACCATTATCTTTGTATTAATTTCTCATTAATGAACACTAATATGTTGATTAATGTAGGTTGGGTTTACTAACCCAACAACGAAACTATTATACCACTAACAAACAAAAACTACATAATTTATTTTAATCTTTTTGTATTAAGATTTGTTAAAATATAACACTTTTTTGAAATTAAATTATATTACAGTTTTTTTTAATAATGTTGGTACAAATTAGAGGATAGATTTATGTATGTTCATCAAAGAGAGATATTATCACTTCCTGCATCTCAACTAAAAACAGAAACAGCAGAACAAGATGTTAAAACTCCTATTAATATGAAAGGAAGTACTCATAAACCACAAAGGAAGCCTAAAAAAAATGGCTCAAATCAGGTATTTTCATACCAACTTGGTCCGAGAGAAGGTAATACAAGAATTGTCGGAAAGGATTCTGTTTCAACAAATATGTCAGCATCCTTGAGCATGATATTTAGCCATTCTGAAGCAACAAATAATACCCCATCAAGAACCGGCAAAGTATCATCGTCTGATGGGATTGTAGGCTCATCTATTCAAGGGAAACGAGGAGATTGTTTCTATTTAGCAGAAATTAATGCAATAAGAAATACTCAAGGCGGACAAGTCATTTTAAATAATAATATACATAAAAATCGTGATGGTTCAGTTACGGTTACCCTGCCTGGAGCAATAAAAATCAGACAGGAATATGCAGCAAAAGGTATGAAGTGTGAAGTTACGGGAACATATCATATCACTGCCGAAGCAATTGCAAAAGCAGAAAAACTTGCAGGAAAATCTTTTTCTAAAAATGATATGGATACTATATGCCTTGAAATTGCATTGGAAAATTACAGGGCTGAAATGATAAGAACAAATCAAATAAACGGAAACAAAGAAACTACTGGAAATTTTACTGCAGAAGGCGCAGTAAGCCAAATTTCTTCTCACGATTTGCTATATGGTGGACAAACCTATGATGCAGGTTTTATACTTACCGGCAAGAAATCGGATGTTTATTATAACGGAAAAAAATATGATAATGTTCAAAGATATACTGATGGTCAATATGGATATATCACAAAGGAGGAGATGCTTAAACAGACAACTTTTGCAAATGCCGGTATGCACGCAAAAGGAGTTTCTGAAATTAACAATCTCGGAAAAGAGGAAAAAGATTTATACAATATGCTTAATAAATATCAAGGGCATGAGAGTGAATTTGCAATAACTTGTTCTGTAAGAGTAAAGAAGAAAGGTGCAGATGGAGTAACACCTCAAGATGCCGGGCATGCGATAACTGTTGTTAAAATAACAGCAGATACTGTTTATGTTTCAAATCCATGGCATCCTGACAAAATCGAGCCAATACCGCGCAAAGAATTTATCCAAATGGCTTATGGTATGTCTGCAATGCAAGTTACAAAACAACAAACTACAAATTCAAATATTCATAATTCAATGAATACTTTGCATTTGGTATTAGGCAAACTAAACTCAAACCAGCACGGAGTTAAACCTCCTTCAAAGATTAATCCAAATAAACTGAATAGTTTATTAAATGGTATAAATAACGCTTCGCACAGCAATAGAAGGAATGTTAACATTAACAGTTTAATTCAAATTATAAACCGAGCAACAACATCCCAATTATCAAACGATGATAAGATACGCTTGAACAGACTACTTAGCAGTATTTCTACTGAAAACACCAAAGGCGATATTAATGTTGAAGATTTTAATTATTTCTATGAAAAATTCATGAAATAAATTTTTATTTCACACATTCACTCAAAAGTGCTTTGACTTCTTTGCGTTTAATTTTGCTTGTAGCAGTTCTTGGCAGAGTTTGCGTTCTTACAACAATATTTATTGGTCGTTTATACGGTGCGAGTTGATGAGAAAGTTGTTTTACTTCCGCTTTAACCGCACTTTCA
>Ga0310695_10007254_pt1 | contig 17793 bp, 13 predicted proteins | sample RumenRJG_04DNA_FD_203882 | JGI IMG/M metagenome (GOLD analysis project Ga0310695, IMG submission 203882) | Bovine rumen microbial communities from Lethbridge, Alberta, Canada - RJG_04 (v2) (version 2) | ecosystem: Host-associated > Mammals > Digestive system > Stomach > Rumen | place: Canada...
GGCAGACGCATTTTTACACCGCTTTTTGAGATATGCCCATTTTTAGAACTTCCCCTTGTTTTGTCTGCATTGGCCATACATACCTCCCGAGAACGTTAAAGACTTGCATTGAATCTAAAAACCGCAAGACTGAATTAAAGAAAAATTATCACATAACAGCTCCCTACCGAGGTTACGTGGCCAGGCTGGAACTCATCTTACGGTATTGAAACGAAATCATGATTACTGTTGCCAGCCGCCATAAACACAAAACCATGATCTGACAGAGGAACGTCAGTCCTGCACTGGCAGCAAATCCTGCGTGCGGTCTCCACGAATAATAAAACATCCCACAGTTAATCCGTGCCATAAAAAAAACCGCTCTCCTGAGAGAACGGCAACGAAGGAAATCCTAAAAAAACAGGCTCTGAAAGCCCCGGCCGCTGTTATTTTGCGGTATTCCTGAGATAATGACGCTCCGCATAGGTCCAGTCGATATGATCCAGGAAGGCCTTTATATAGTCGGGACGCCGGTTCTGATAGTCGAGGTAGTAGGAGTGCTCCCAGAGATCCAGGCCCAAAAGAACAGCCAGACCTTCGGTTATCGGATTTGCGGCATTTACGGTATTCCGCAGCTCCAGTTTTCTGGTGGCGGGATCCAACACCAGCCAGGTCCAGCCGGACCCGAAATGAGACGAGGCAACCCTGAACAGCTGCTCCTTGAACTCCGCAACGGAATTGAAGTTCTTGCAGATAAGTGCTTCAACCTGTGGCGGCACCGGAGTCTCCCGGGGGGCTATGCTGTTAAAGAAAATCTCGTGATTAAGCACCTGAGCCGCATTGTTAAAGAGCGCTCCGGAGGAGTTCTTCACAATAGTGCGCAGAGACTGACTATCATATTCGGTACCCTTTATGATGGCATTGGCAGCATTGACATAGTTGACAAAATGCTTGTTGTAATGAAAATCCATGGCCTTTGCTGAAAGGAAAGGATTCAGTTTGTCAAGACCGTACTTGAGTTCAGGCAGGAAAACAGACATATATCGCACCTCCAAAAATCACCAGAAATGCCGGAAAACAGTTCGTCTTCCGGATGAAACCTGCGGGAAAAAACACCGGAAAGGCGGATCTCCCTGACTAATCGAACAGAATGGGCATTCTTCTCCTGAGATAGGCCGCGAGCCGTTCGGTGTTTATGGAAATCTGAAGCTGCAAAAGTCCCTCAAAAATCTCCCATCCCAGAAGCCGAACCATATCAAGAGAAATCTCGTTTTCATTCAGCAGGGACTGCAGCAAATCGGTGCAGTCTATGCGGTATTCGTTGCGGGCTTTTCCCTTCTGAAACTTTACGGATCCCAGGTGCTGATTCAGGAAACCGGTCTCGAGACCGGTTTTCATAATCCCCAGCCGAATCAGATTACGGGTAAGCCAGGAGGCATCCGGAAGCTCCCATGATTTCAGAACCACGGCCACCCCGGCGTATTTCTTCCCGAAAACAATGTCATTGATTCCCAGGGTAAGAACCACCCGTCCCAGTCTGTTGTTTCTGAAGCTTACGAGAAGCTCCCCTGACGGAGAGGCACCCAGCACCAGTTCCGACATAAACCCGGAGGTTTTTACCGTCTTTATGTAGTTGTTCAGAAGCTCAAAAGGGATCTTGACACGCCCGAAGATGAGATCCTCGAATTTCTGAGCTTTCCAGAGAGCCCGGCCCAGACACTTGAGATCCTCGAACTGACTGCTTACCTTGTCCTGAACATCGCGTACCCTGATTTCATGCCGCTTATGGATCTCCTGAATAACAGCAGGATCAAACATCATTCCGGCGCTGTTTTCGTTATAACTTCCGTTTTCATTGTTATCCATATTCTCATCAAACTCCCAAAACTCGGTACTGCTCACTGAAGCAATTTAGCACAAAGGAAAGCGATAAGTCTATTTGGAAGCTTAAAAATACAACTGATGACACTTTTTATCACTATTTTCGGGGAACATCGCGAAATCCGAAATGAGCGTTACACATTCCGGGGACCGGACAGCAGTCGGCAATTTTCGGAAAATCCGAAAGCGCAGACGAAAAAGGCCGGAAGCATTACCGTTCCGGCCCTGTTTTTCTGTCAGCAGTATCAGTCCCTGTTATTAAGCCATTCCATATACCTGGCCACCCCGGAGGCCACATCATGGAATTGCACATCACAGCCGGCCATTCTGAGCTTGGTAAGATCCGCTTCGGTAAAGCTCTGATAATGCCCTACCAGCTTCTCGGGGAACGGCACGTATTCAATCTTGCCATGCCCGTGATGCCTGATTACCGCCTTGGCGATATTGGAGAACGGTTCCGCATGACCGGTACCGCAATTGTATATTCCGGAAGGACCGCCATGCTCCCAGAACCAGATGTTGACATTGGCGACATCCTCCACAAACACGAAATCCCGCATCTGACCGCCGTCGGGATAGCCGTCACAGCCCTTGAACAGTTTGGGATTCTCTCCGGCCAGCATCTGATTGTTCAGATGAAAGGCCACGCTGGCCATGCTGCCCTTGTGCTGTTCCCGGGGGCCGTAAACGTTAAAGTAGCGGAGCCCCACCACCTGGGAGGAGATTTCCTGAATGTGCTTTCTGAAATACTGATCAAAGAGGAATTTGGAGTAGCCGTAAACATTCAGAGGCTTTTCAAACTGCCGCTCCTCAATGAAATGATCCGTCCGTCCGCCATAGGTGGATGCCGAGGAGGCATAAAGAAAGGGAATATGTCTGCTGGTGCAGTAATGGAACAGGTTCTTGGTGTACTCGTAGTTGTTCTTCATGATGTACTGTCCGTCCCACTCGGTGGTGGAGGAGCAGGCTCCTTCATGAAAAACCACATCGATCTTTCCCCACTTGAAGAAATTGTCCCCCTCCAGGACGCATTTCATAAAATCATCACGATCCATGTAGTCGCAGATATCAAGATCGGCAAGATTCTGAAACTTTCTGCCATCCTTCATATGATCCACCACAACAATGTCGCGATACCCCCGATCATTAAGGGCCTTGACAATGTTGCTGCCGATCATGCCGGCACCGCCTGTTACAATTATCATAGTTTCACATTCCCAGCAGGTAGCTTTCCATTCCCTGTATAGCCCGCCGGAGACACCCGGCATGCGGCAGCAGAGATAAAAAACAAAAACAGTTCCTGATTCCGGAAGACCCCGCCTTTCCGATGGCTGCGCCACCGCCCCGGGCTCCCGGATAAGCCTTTCCGGGGCATCCCCCGGCAGAGTCATTTTAACGCAGGGACATTAATTCATCAATAACACGGGGGCGGGACAAAAACGGAATCCGGTCAGGCGATTTCGCTGCCGGAGCCCCCTGTGCGGACCTTCGGAAGATTTTTCGGAATCGCGTTTTCCGCCGCAGAAGCCAAAAAAAGGGGAGCGCCGCGGATTCGCTGCCTGCGTCAGATATCGTGCGGTGCCGGCACATAGCCGGGCTTCCCGGAATTATGTTCGGCTCTGACAGATTTGTGCGGTGCCCCATCATCGGTCTGTTCTCCCTGAGCCGGAAAGTCCGCTCCGATACCGCATCGGTTACGTACGGATAACAAAAAAGCCGATCCCCGGGCTCACCCGGAAACCGGCCATTTCACTCCGAAGAGAGCTTATTCTATGATAAAGCTGTCGTCATCATCGGTTACCACTCCCGCAGGAGCCGTATTCCGGACATTGACATCCTCAATAAGAGGCTCGGTTCTCCGGGTTCCCGTTCCGCTGCTTCCCGTATTCGCGGCAGGCTTCGGGGCCGGCTTTATCAGACTGTCAGAGCCATCTCCCGAAAGAAGATCGGTGACCGGTACCGGCTGTCTCTCCCCTGTTGCCGGCTGTCTCTCCCCTGTTGCCGGCTGTACCTCCGTTACCGTCCGGCGAGTCTCAGTCACAACCGGAACAGATTCCTCCAGCACCGTGGATTCCTCATGATAAACAGGAGCCGTCGTATCGGAAATCGCTGTACCGGAGCTTCCCGTGCCGGTTACCGGCTGCGTTCCCACCCCCACCTCGTTGGAGGCATTGTCCCCTTCGCCGAAAATCGGCGCCGGCTTTTCATTATCGCCCATATAGTCAAAAAGCTTGACTATCTTCCGAACTCCGGAAATATCCTTCGTTACATATACCGCCCTGGCCGCCTCGTCGCGGGTTACATACCCCAGAAGATAAACCACGCTGTTCTCGGTAACCACCTTGAATCTTCCGGAATTGATCTTCTCTCCGAACAGAAGGCCGGTCTTGACCTTGCTGGTAATCCAGGAATCCTGAGAACGCTGTCCCAGCGATACCGGCTCCATATTCTCGATATAGTTATAAACCTTCTTGACACCGTCAAGTCTGGATACCCGATCCTTTACAAAATCAATATACTCCCTGTAAGGGCACTGACCGGTAAGCACCACAATGCCGTTTACCGAAACCACATCAATCTTGCTGGCTTTGGAAAGCTCGCGGTTATTGCTGACAATGCGCGCCCCCTTCAGCTCTATGGACTCGTCGTCAATCATGCTGCCGGTGCTTCTGCTGTCGGTGGCAATCATGGTACCGGCCCCCACGGCCCCTGCGCCAATAAGGGCTGTAACGCATCCCGAATTCATGGCGGCCATCACGGCGCCCAGCAACATAATTCCTGAAATTCTCCCAAGAGTCATCACAGATCTCCCGCAGTATGAAAAATTGCACAAAACGCCCTTCGTTTTTCTCACGAAAAGCACAAATCCAAAAACACGGACCCCGGTCATCAAAACCGGCAGACTGCCGTTTTCCGGGACTCAGTGTAACACAAATCCGGCTCCGGCAACCAAGTCTTTGTCTCCTGCCCCAAATAAAAACCGACCGGACCGCATGTCAGGGCGGCCCGATCGGTGAAGTGCCGGACAGTGTCCGTCAGTGCTTGATTCCGCAGCGATCCAGCACCCGACCGTAGCTGCCGCTGCCGTTAAACTGGGTTTTGGCCAGAATGTCCTGGGCCTTCTTGGAATCCAGCTTTTCGGCAGTGTATCTCAGCCAGGCCGCACCAAGATCAAAATGCTCGGAGTCAAGAGGATAAAACACTGTTCCCAGGTAAATGCCGGCCTGCGCATTGCCGCGACAGGCTGCTGATTCCAGAAGATGCTGTGCATCGGCCGCCATATGCTCCGGAATGGTCTTTCCGGAATGAAGCAGTCTTCCCTCCAGGTACATGGCATCCACGTTGCCCTTTTTTACCGCCTTGTCATACCATTCCTGAGCCTTGATTTCATTAATGGGAAGCCCCTTGCCCTGATCGTACATGAGTCCCATGAAGGTGGCAGCCACGGGATTGTTTTCCTTTGCTTCCTTGTTGAAGATGGCAACAGCTTTGGGGTAATCCTCCTCAATGAAGTAAAGCCGGGCCAGATTAATGCCGGCAGCGGTGATTCCGGCATTGTAGGCCTGCTCATAATAGCGCTTGGCATCGCGGAATCTGCCCATGATGTCGTAGAGCTCGCCGAGACGGGCTGCTGCTTCGGCGCTTACCTCGGTTCCAATGCTCTCATCGGCGAGCACCTTGTACCAGAGAACGGCGTTGTCGTAATCTCCCTTGAAATCGAGAACCGTGGCATAGGGCATAAAGGCCTCCTTTATGCTCTTGTCAACCGCCTTTCGAAGATACTCCTCCGCCAGAACCAGATTCCTGGGAACGCCGTTGCCCAGGAAATGAATCTGACCGTACTGAAAGGCCGCCTCGGGAAGTCCGGCGTCAGCCAGCTTTCTGAAGGTGTTCATGGCCTCCGAAAAATCCGCATCGGGAACAAACCCCTTCAGCACCAGCAGTGCTCCTTCATACTCTGCCTTCTGGCTGCCGCTCTCCGCAGCCTCGCGATAATAGCGGTATGCCTCCCGGGGATCCACCCTGGTGCCGATGCCCTCGGCATGGTATTTGCCCAGAAGCACCATGGCGTCAACCAGATCCGGCTCCGCATCCAACGCCTTTTTGGTGAGCCGGAAGCATTCGTCATTGTTGGGATTCACTCCCAGTCCCAGGCGATACATTTCTCCCAGCGCCAGCATGCCCTTGGGCAACCCGCCGTCAGAGGCGATGCGAACGTAGTAGATGGCCTCCTTCTGATTCTTTTCAACGCCGTACAGTCCCCGGGAATAGATGTCATAGAGAATATAGGCCGCTTCGGGATTCATGGTGTTCTGAATCAGGGATTTCAGCGTGGCAATGCCGGTATCCCGGGATTCGCCCATACCGGCAATCTGATAAAGCGAACGGACAATAACCACCTCCGGGGACGCGTCGCCGGATCCCAGCCTTCTGACGATCTCGCCGGCCTTTTCCAGACTGACCGTGGTACCCAGCCCCTGGATATAGGCCTTTGCCATAAGAAGCAGGGCTTCGCGGTTCCGGGGATCCTGCTTCAGTATGCCGGTCAGAATCTCAAAGCCCCGGACATTCAATGTCGGATTCTTGCTGTTAAGATAAATCCTGACCAATGCCAGGGCGGCCCGGCGATCCCCGACCTTCAGCGCCGTCTCGTAATAGCCGACGGCATCCTTCACGGCATGAAGCCGATGAAAGTGCTCCGCAAGATAATATGCCGCACGGTGCTCGCCGCCCTCCAGAGCCTTTTTTAGCTCCTCCACGGCCTTATCCTCCTGAGATTGGGCCAGATCCGCAATTCCGGAATAAAAATCGGCGAGCGCCGGTTTTTTACGGCGCACCTCCGGCAGATACTCTCTGCACTCGGCAATCTGACCGGACTCACAGTAAATCCCGGCAAGATGCAGCATGGCATCCCGGGAGCCGGCTTTGGCAGCCTCATCGAATTTCTGCAGAATTTCCTGCCGGGAATAACCGTTTTCCGCTTTGGATTGCTCCATCATTACGGCTTCCTGATAAAGCTCGTCGGCATCCTGACCGCATCCGGCAACAAACACGGACACAGCCAGCGCCATAGGAGCGAGCCTGCACCTGATATACTTAAGCATTACGCGACATCTCTCAGTTTTTCAGTCTTTCAAAAAAATAAAACGCCGTCCTGACGGCATCTCCGGTTCCGGCGGCACTGCGCCTCCGCCGGGCGTTCTGTCCCGAAAATTTCTGTCCGGCAAAACGGACATTTCCGGGTATTATATACGAAACCGGCTCCGGCATAAAAACACCGGAAACCGGCTTCACTGGCGAAGAATGATAAAGGACTCTCTGAAAAACGGCTTTCCCCGCATATCCGTCAGAACAGCCGGCGCGAAGACGTCCGTTCCCTTCCCGGAGAACCTTCGCGAACGGCAGACGGCGTACCGGAACCGATGACCTCATCAAAGAACATCACCGGAACCTCCTCGCCGATCTCGAGTTCCCTGCCGTCAGCATCGCGATATTCCGACAGCCCCCGGGGTCCGGCGCAGGAGGAGCCCTGAAGCATGCCCGAGGCGTCAAAATAAACGGTACAGCCGTCGGCAAGGATCACGGAATGCCCGATTTCATTCCTTTCCGCATCATAGTAAAACGTTCCGCCCTGCTTTTCGGCGGCAGTCACCACCAGACTGTCATTGAGGTAAACCTGTCTTCGTCCCAGAAGATCCGTCCTGACCTCGTACGAAGATGCCATAACGCTCCCTGAAATTCCCAAAGTCAGGGTCAGCATAATTTTGACGATATCCATGTTTTTCATTACGTGTTCAAATTCTATTCGGGCATTTTTCATCCCTGAAAGCCCTGTTATAGTGCCCGGAAACCGCTGTGAATCTGATTTCCGATGTCGTATATGGTAAATGTTTTCGCTGAAAATCAAAGAACGTTTTCACAAAAAAATGCCACATCACACAATTTTTTCGAAAAACGCCGGTTTTCGAAGGAAAAGGCTTTCAAAACCCTCCCCGGAGCCGCTCTCCGTCTTTGAAACACTCCCCCTGACTCCTGACTCCGGACTCCGGACTCCGGACTCCGGATGCCGGGAACGGAAAAACGTCCGGGTTTCCGATGATTTTTCGCGGCTCCGGCAAAAATATCTTGACTTAATACCCCGGGATTTCTATAAGAAGAGTAGTAGTTTAGTCAATCCACTGTTTCCGCCCTTTCCGGGGCCTTTCAGCATCAAAAATGAGACATCCGCACAAACGCAGGGAACCTCCCGCCACAGGAGTGGTCATTACCGCCAGATTCCACGGCCGCAGGATTACCGTTGCCTACGACGCCATCAGCAAAATGGCAAACACCTGGGAATGGGACGATATGTTTCATGCCGAATTCAACGCCATAGTCGGCGAATGGACCGATTTCTCTCCCCGGGAAAACGGCATTAATCCCGCCAGCCTCGGCGGTTTTTACCTAATTTGCAAAAAAATACTGCGCGGAAGCATTCTGAACGTCAGCTGGAACGGCAGAACCCCCGCGGAAGTCCGAAAATCGCACCCGGAACCTAAAGACGGAAAATGCGGTTCCGCAGACTGAACAGCGTACCATAATCAGGAGCATGCCTATGCCAAACTATCTTGCCATAAAGACCACCGGTTCGGATCCCGCAAAAGACGAAGTACTGGAAGTATGTATTTTTGACGAAAGCGCTCACGTTAAATTCGAATCCCTGGTAAAGCCGGAGCATCATGACTCCTGGCAGGACTATCCTCCCTCCGCCGTAATCACCCCGAAAATGGTGGACGGGTATCCTACGTTTTCGGAAATTGTTCCGTTCATCCACAAGGCCCTGGACGGTCAGACTCTCATTGTCTATGACCGGAAAAATATTTCCGACTTCATGGGGGACTGCATCAGCCGGGCGAGCAGAATCCTGGATATGAAGGAGGCCATGCTGAAGAATCTGGACAAGACTCCCATCTTCGACTCCCTGAGCACCCTGGTGGGATTCGGCGATCCGGAAAAACTCATCAAAACTCTTAACTCCGTGGTTGATTTGGCCTGCTGCCTGAACCCCAACGGCAAGGAAAAGCTGTCCCTGGGAAAAGCCTGGAGCGAAGCGTTTGCAGTCTGGAATGTCAAGCAGTTCCTTTTTGAGTTTCTGAACTGCAACAAGGAAAACGATGACGATACCGAAAATGACAGCGCGGACAATGACGGCAATGAAGAATCATCCGGCAGCGTCTCCCCGTTTATCTGGGACAATCTTAAGCATCAGCATCGCTCCGTGTTCAGCGCAGTTTCTCCGAACGGTCCCGCAGATTATCATGAGGGAAATGTGGTAACCTCATGCATTGAAATCGGATCCGCCGAGGATAAAAAGAATTTCTGCCGCATTGTGGCCGCCACCATTATCAAGCTTAAATGCCGGCACACCAGAAACGACATCACCCCGGATGAGTACTGGGAAAACGAGTACAGCAGACTCAGCACCGCGGAAATCATCGAAAAGGCCAGAACTGACGGAATCGACTTCAGATCCATGCTGAGCGACATTGTTGCCGACCTCCCGGATGATGAAATCAGAGCGACCGATATTCCTGAAGTCTGCACCATCATATTCGCCGATGACATCACCCCGGAAAACTACGTTCAGTATCTTAACTGGACCATCACCGGAGTTATTCTCAGCGGCGAGGCCCGGGACAAAATCAGGGAACTGGAGAAGGAGACCGGAAAAAAACAGAAATAGATCCCGTATCCGGACCCCGGTACTCTGTACAGATTTCTGAAAAAGGTCCGGTTCGCAATAATTCCGATAAGAGTCTTTACTCCTTTCTTCCGAATGCCGAATGGAACCGCAGGATCTCAGAACACGGTTCCCGTTTCATCCGGCTTCTTTTTGCCCCGGTATCCGAAATCGGCCATCCTGCGAATCATTTTTTGGAATCCCGGTTTTAACCTTACGAAAAAGCCGAAAAGACATGGTTCGGCATTTCCCGAATCCCCGGAGAAACTGCATCAGCCGGATGAAATCAAAGTCAGGAAAGCAGAGACTCCAAAATTGCCCATTTCCCGGCAACCAACGGGTTCCTTCGGTGCACAAAGGGCACCGGGCTTTATGGGTTCCGGCATGCCGAATTTTTCGAGCTAAAAAACAAAGCCGGGAGTCCTTTCTCACCCCCGGCTGTTCTCATCTTACAGAATGCGGTCTCCTTCCGCGCGTCTCCTATGGAGCGAATGCAGACCTTCCCATCCCGTTTCCGGTAAAGGAGTGCTTGATATCAGCAATCCTCTTCTTGTCATCCCCCCGGGAAGATCCGGAATTTTTGTTTTCGCTGTTCTTTGCGGTGGCAGCGGGAGAGGACTTCGGAGCTTCCGCCTTCTTCGCATCGGCAGGCTTTACAGGTGCGGCAGGCTTCGAAGCCTCCGTCTTCTTTGCTTCCGCAGGCTTTACGGAAACAGGCTTCGGAGCCTCCGCCTTCTTCGCATCCGCAGGCTTTACGGAAGCAGGCTTCGGAGCTTCTGCCTTCTTCGCATCCGCAGGCTTTACAGGTGCAGCAGGCTTCGGAGCCTCCGCCTTCTTCGCATCCGCAGGCTTTACAGGTGCAGCAGGCTTCGGAGCCTCCGCCTTCTTCGCATCCGCAGGTTTTACAGGTGCGGAATGCTTCGGAGCTTCTGCCTTCTTTGCCTCCGCAGGTTTGGGGGCTATAGTCTTCTTTACATCAGAGGCCTTTACGGCGGAAGTCCTGGTTGCAGGCTTCCTGGCTTCAGAAGCCTTTACGGCAGCGGAAGGCCTGGCAACGGTCTTCTTTGCCTCTCCCGAACCTGCTGTCTTAACAGGAGACACAGCTTTCAGAGGTGCCGCAACTTCCGGAGCATCTGCCTGAACAGAATCCGTTCTTGCAGACTGAACGGAAACCTCTGACCGGGGTCTCAGTATAAACTTGCCTACCAGGGAAGTCTGGTATCCGGCAAGTCTGTCCAGCTCCTTGCAGCTCTCCGCCACAGCATCAAACTGAACCTGGTTGTAGTTCGAGATTTCGTTAATCTTTCTGATATTGTCAGCTACCAGATTCGAAGCTTTGGTCTGTTCCCGAGTAGCCTCGGCAATGGTATCACTCATGCTGGCAATCTTTGTTATGGTGTTTCTGATTTCATCGATTACCACATTGGTTCTGGCGGAATTTTCTCTGGTGAGACTCATTTCGTCAACGCACTGATTTGCATGTTCCACCGCCTTGGACACCAGCGAATGCAGATTTCCGATCATGCTTCTGATATCCTTGGTACTGCTGGCTGTAGCCTGAGCCAGATGCCGCACCTCATCTGCAACCACCGCAAAACCGCGGCCGTATTCTCCGGCACGGGCAGCTTCGATTGCCGCATTGAGAGCCAGAAGATTGGTCTGCTCGGCAACACCGCTTATGATATTGACAATCTTGTTGATTTCCTCACCCATGCTGTTGATATCTGAAATTACCTTGGCAGTCTCATTAAGACGGGTCTCCAGATTCCCTGCGGTCTCGATGGTCTCAGACATGATCTTGCGGGAATCCAGGGTCAGCCTCTCGGCATTATGCACTTCGTTCAGAGTCTGATCTGTGGCAACGGACACTGCTTTCAGAGCCTTGAGCATTTCATCAATGGAGTCGGATACCGCAAGAGTTTCCTTGCGCTGTGCATCAATTGATGCATGAGCGGAATCCGAAGCCTTAAGATTGCCCTGAGAGGCCTTCTTAAGATTGCTGGAGGCATCGGAAATCTCCTGAAGCACCCCTCCCACATGCTGGGTCAGTTTGTTGAGATATGATGCAATCTTGCCGAATTCGTTTTTTTCCTCCACTGCAAGATCCCTGTCCATATGCCCCTTGCTGATATCGCTGAGTCCGGTAACGATCTTCTGCATCGGTCTTCTGATGCTGAGACTCAGGGTAAACAGAATCAGAGCGGAGAGCAGGACTGCACCCAGGAGGGCAAAAAGCATGGTGCTCTTGGAAGAATTGTAGGTATCCTTGGAAAGGCTGGTGGAATTGGTCATCATTTCCACGGCGGTGTTCTGGATAGCCAGAATCTCAGACTTGATAAGTTCAATTGAATCTGCTGACTGCCTTGCCGAATCCTCAAGCACGGACTGAACCTCCATAAGTTTGTAATGCTCGTGCAGAAGTCCCTTGGGATCAGTCATATTGAACTTGAAATTGCGGAAATACTGCCCCATGTTGTTGTCCACTTCGGGCATTTCCACCTTGAGAATGTTCACCAGTTCCTCAAAAAATTCATACCTTTTGGCAACAAATTCAAGACCTGCCTTTATCTCCTTGACGTTTTCCTTGGACAGAATTTCATCTGCCTTGGCTTCCACCGGACTCTGAGCGGAAGTCATGTTCATAAACTGCTCGGCAACATAATCATCAAAAATCGCCGCCTTGAGAGCCTGCTCCTCGGAATGAAATAGTGTCAGCCAGGTCCGGTACTCGCCCTTGTTTTTGGTGGAGGCCTTCTTGAGCTTCATGAGATCCGACACCTGAGCCGGCATGTTGTCGGTGGCATCAAGATAATTCTTGGCCAGTGTCGAAAGGGTGGTAACGTGTTCCATTACTCCGTCAAAATTCCGGGCTGTCTCCGTAAACTGCTCCAGGGAGTGCACAAAGCGCTGTCTGGTCTCCTGAACTCTGGCAATATCCTGCTCCAGTCTTGAAAAGTCCTTTTCATTGAGCAGGGTAACCAGATCCCGGTTTGCCAGAAGCATGTTGATTTCAATCTCATTTGCCTGATTAAGTATCGGCTGCACATCATCGGTGATATACGAAATCGATGAAAACACCGAGCGGCTGCTGGAAATACTCAGCAGAGCCAGTGCCACGAGGAATACGATTAAAATACCAAAACCTATACAAACGCTGTGAAGAACGGATTTCCCGACATAGGACCAAAGTCCCAGCGTGCAGACTTCCTTATAATCAATATGGCGCAGCTTATCCCTGAACACCGCTAAATACTTGCTAAAATCACTCATAGGTTATTTCTTTACACCAAAAGACTTACAGCCTTCCCTTTTCGGAAACGGCAGCCCCGTTCCGCCCTCCCGCATCAGGGAATCAGTCTTAACTACAACGGCAATACCTCTTTCCCGAGTTGTCGTAAAAACAACCCTTGCAAGGGCATTTTTAAATCATTTATGGAAAAAATACAGGGGACAGGATCAAATATCTGAACACGGACATCCTGAAAAACAAAACTTTGTGAACGATCACACCAAAAATTCAGAAACAAATCATGCGCGGCTTCAGGATATTGCCGCCAGCAGGCACTTCAAACCGGACGTTCCGGCAAAAATAAGCGACACCAAAACCGCACGGCACCGCATGAACAGAAAACCCCGCATACAGGAACGCAGGAAGCGCCCCGATGCGGGGAAGATGTCAGAGACAAATCCGCAAATCAAAGCTTCAGACTTGCCTTGTAACGCGCGGAAATCTTGTTTATCTTCTTGTAAATATCGTGAACAGTCTTGAAGAAATAAGCCTCGGTCTGAGTCTGTCCGTCCTTCTGCTGCAGATAATTAAAGTACATGGTACCGGCACCGCGTTCCTTGAACATGCCCTCATAGTACTTCTGCAGCTTTTTGTAGGAAGCCTCATATTCCGGAAATGCCGGCAGTGCATTATCCACCAGCGTGGTGAAGGCGTTGTAACTGTTCTGCATCTGCTGGGTAAAGACCTGCATGTCATTGCTGCTGAAGCTGGACTCGAAATAGGACTTCATCATGGTTTCCAGCATGGAACCGGCATCCTTCACCTTGTTAAAGATTTCCAGCTGTTCTTCGGAAAGATGACGGTGGGAAATCAGGTTCTGAGCATGGTTGATGTCGCTGAAAATGGACTTCAGATCAGATACCTGATCATCAATCTTGATCTTGCGGGCGATAAGCTCATTCTGAAGATTGGCGTACTCCTCGCACTTGATAAGGAGTTCTGACAGAGTACCGGTGATTTCCTTGATATTCCCGGCTTCGGGAGCATAGGGATTGTTTTCAAGACTGGCGATGGCATAGCTCAGTTCTTCGCGGCTGGCCCAGAGCTCATCGCGGTTCACCAGAAAATCATCTCTGTTGGTAACGTTGGTAATAATGAGCATTGAGGTTTCATAGCGATGCAGATCAGATTCCAGGTCCATGAGGTAGTAGGCGCTCTTCAGGGCCGGAATGTCAGCCTGGGTAAGCTCCTTATCATTATTGCCGGCCCATGCGGGATCGGCAAAGGCTCCGCACAGAGCTGCGCCGAGCACCATGCTGCCAAGAAGGGATCTGCCAAATCCGGAACATCTGCCGATAACGGTATTCTTCTTCATTTCAAAATCTCTCAGTATATTCGCTTAGCATCCGCATCATCCGCTAACGATGCTTGTCGCATAATTCTAAATAATACGGTATTTTTTGTTGGAACAAAACGTTTTCAGAAAAACATTTTAGTGATCACTTTCACAAAAAAAAGCCGGTTATACACCAGCCTTCATTATTTATGCTAAAGGACTGCGATTACACCGTCCCTCCGGCAAATATCAGCAACCGTCCTTGTAAAGAGTAGTGGTTACAGTGGCTGTCTTTTTAGTGCTGTCCACCACAACCTTGTAAAGCAATGCACAGCTGCTGGCGGTAGCAGAGGCGTTATAACCGGCGGAACTCTTGGGAGCAAAAGCCACTTCGTTTTGATCCTTAAGGTACATGCACCAGTCCTCAGCAGCATCACAGGCTGATACACCTGTCCCCGGCTCGGAAAAACTCTGTTGCAGCAAAGAAATAATACCGTTCTTGGATGCTGAAGGGTAGCCGTAAATGGTACAAATCGCAGCCATATCGTCGGTTATTGCAGGATCACCACTAGCACTGCATGAGTCCTTAGCCGCACTCCCAATGGCAACTGCCATCTTGTCTGAACCGTTAAGAATGGACTTGGCATGCCCCATGTTCACAGCACTCTTGATGGCGCCCTGCAGCCCCTGAATTGCGGAAATCCTGGCGTCCTTCTGCAGATCCATGAACTTCGGAGCGGCAGTGGCGGCGAGAATGCCCAGGATTACAATTACAACAACCAGTTCAATTAAAGTAAAACCCTGATTACCTTTCATAAACCTTTACCTCTTGCAAACGGGTCCGGAACTTTTTACTCCCGGACAATAAAAAGCAAAACTCCAGCGCTTTCGAGAAAGTTAATGCACAGCTGCGAACGCAACAGGCTCTCCAAACCTACTGGGTTCAAATACCTAGCATGGATTTTAGCGGCAGGACTCATGAATTCTTTAACGATATTTCCTGATTTTTTAACCAGTTCAAAATTTCACGCACCAGAGCCGCAGAAAACGTTATCTTTGTCGTAAATACAAACTCTGTAACAACTGCCCGGAACATAAAATCGTTGATTTTCAGAGATTTTTCGAACCTGAGAGTTTCCGAAAGTCCCGGTACTGCCCTTTCCGGCCCCGGGATTTCCACATAGAGCCGCAAAGGAACCGGCACCGGCCCGGCTCCGTATCTCTCCGGAAACATATTCCGAAAGGGCGCTCAGGACTTCAGGAACCTGAAAAAGGGCGGTTCCCGTTTTTACAGCAGAAAGTGTCAGACGCCGGACATCATCCGGAATCTCCCGATCCATGCCCTCAGTCTTCCATGAAGCGAAGACTTGCAGCAGAACCATCCTTCCTCTTCTTCCTCTTCTTCCTCTTCTTCCTCTTCTTCCTCTTCTTCCTCTTCTTTCTCTCATCGTCATCATTCAAGACCGGTACGAATCCCCTGCCGCAATTCCGGACGTCCGGGATGCCCGAAACGGCATGTGACTTTTATCCGTCAGATCCCCGGAATCCTTTCCCGATACTTTTGACAGTGTCTCTCCGCACTTCCCGGACAGACGACAAAACAACCGGGGAGACACAGACCCGGATCTCACGGAATTCTGCCGGGATCATCAGATCCTTAGCCGAAAGAGTCAGGAATCGCCCTCCTGTCCGTGATTTTCCGGAAATTCCGGCTAAGCCCGGCTTAACATCTTCCACCATCTTTCCTCTCCATCCTCATCCGGGAATCTTTGTCGTGTACTTCTCGTGTCATGTGTCTCCGTTACGATATTATTCTGTCAGACGTCTTTCATTTCGCTCCGCCGGATTTGGAACTCCCCTTCGGCTTTGGAAAACCGGCATTTTCAGGAACACTGCCGTGTACCATGAAGAAAACCTGCAAAACAATCACCCTGCCTTTTATTCTGGCAATCCTCACCCGGGATTTCGTTCCGGGGTGAGAACATCGCAGCAGCATCGAAGCGGGGATCGCTGCCAGCAGAAAATCTGAAAAAGCGGTTTTTCCGAAAAACACCCCCTGAAAAATGATCCATGCCGCCAAAAAACGCTCACAAAATAAACAACAATGGTGCTTTTTTCAGCAATTCAGGCTCTTTTTTTAAAAAATTGCTTTTTTTAAGGATTTCTTCTTGACATCAAATCCGGAATCAATAAAATAGCACCTGTCGAAACGATAGACAGACAAAACAGTCGGTGATTAGCGCAGTTCGGTAGCGCACTTCGTTCGGGACGAAGGGGTCGTAGGTTCAAATCCTATATCACCGACCACTGTTGAAGTTTCTTTCCATCTGTGTCGGTGATTAGCGCAGCCTGGTTAGCGCGTCTCGTTAGGGACGAGAAGGTCGTAGGTTCAAATCCTATATCACCGACCATTTGAGATTCTCATCTTTCTCCTCTGATTTTCCTCCTTGTTTTCGGTTTTTCACATTTTTCAGTGATTCTGTTACCGTCTCATCATTGTTTTTACAGAATTCCACGTGTATGAAGCCCTGCCGGTTTTGTCGCGCCGCCCTGTCCGTCCAATATTTCCGACATTATGTCTTACAGCATTTCCAAAATCTTATTTTATAAGCCTTTGTGAGATGTTGTTCAGTATACCGGTATTGCAGATAAGGATTGCTGTACCTCGGTTAAACCCTCTGATCTTCTCTGTTACATCACTTCCGCGGCCCCGGCTTTAAGGAATTCTGTCCTGAAACTGCAAAAATCATAACGATCGGAGGCTCTTCAAGGTCTTTCCGATTATTCTTTTCGGAATGGACTTGGCATCTTTATTTTCGGATGTCAGGAATTTGAGGAACAGACTGTCAGGATTGTCCGGAAATGGCTGAATTGCCGGCAGGATCCTGTCGGGGTGAAATTTCCATATGGAAACAGCACAGAAAACATGGTTTACGGAACTGCCAAGGGATGCCGGTGATTTCAGGGGCGTGCCTTATGAGTGTTAAGAATGAGAAGTGTTTTATCAGCCTCTCCACAGTTTTCAGGAAGCTCGGGTCTTTTGCGTTCCGAGTGTCATTGGAAAGCTTTTAAACCGGCAATTGGTGATCAGTTCCGGACTTTTGAATGACTTTTGCAGAATTGTCCTGGAGCCAGGGAGAAGTCATCGCCTACAATTACCATGCTTTACGGCTGAGGGGCACTGTTAATGCCTCGGAAATTACACCCTCCGGGTTCCCGCGAAGAACAGCGGCAATTCAGTGATTTTCTCACTTCAGAACACAGTCTGCCTGAAAGATGCAAATGAATAACGGCAAAGACTTGTATGACGGGTATTAAGCAGGGGAATTCGAATTATTCTTTGGGATACTATAACGACCTAAATTCCGCAATTGTAAGTATATGTAATTGTTACATGTGTCAAAGTATTCATCAAAAAACGTCAGTCATAAAATAACTTAACTAACACAACCTCTCAAAATTCTGCCATTTTGATCCGTAATGCATCCGTATACAAATTCATGATGCAAAAATGGGTAAAAAGAGTTTTAAGGATGCAGCGCAAACTCGTTTTTTGTGATCAAGATCGGCGACCCAGGTAATATTCTCCTTTTTAATGGGTTCATTTTTCAAAAATGTGGTAGTATTGAATGTAACAAAGACTTGTTT
>Ga0310695_10007255_pt1 | contig 17791 bp, 13 predicted proteins | sample RumenRJG_04DNA_FD_203882 | JGI IMG/M metagenome (GOLD analysis project Ga0310695, IMG submission 203882) | Bovine rumen microbial communities from Lethbridge, Alberta, Canada - RJG_04 (v2) (version 2) | ecosystem: Host-associated > Mammals > Digestive system > Stomach > Rumen | place: Canada...
TTTTTTGGGGTTTTGGGGGTTGGGGTTGGGGGGCTGGGGTATGGCCCCAAACCCCAAATCCCCAATCCCCAATCCCCAATCCCCAATCCCCATGATTAGATTAATTTAATATTTTTATTTATATATATTAACTAATTTTTCTATTAATTATATTTTTTTAATTTAAAAATTTATTCATTTTTTGTTATATTCTAAAAAAAAATTATTTTAAATAAATTAACAAATTTTAGTTATCTATAAAATCTTAATTTTATTAAAAAATAATGATATATATAATAAATTAAGATTTTATAATAAAAAATGGAATATAACAATGAATTAAATAAAAAAATTGATAATTTATATGAAAACTTTGCTTCAGAGGAAAAAAACAAATTATCTAACCAAACTGAATTTGAATTATCAGACTTTTTTGGCATAAATGAATTACAAAAAATTAAGGAAGATCCAGAATATATAATAGAAAAAATTAGAATTATATTAAAAAATTTTGTATCTTTAGATGAATATGTTTATATATTAAGTCAAAAACAAAAATGGGAAATTTTAGTCTCAAAAGATAAATTAAATAAAGGAAAAAGTAAAAAAAAAGATGAATTTAAGGATAAAAAAATAGAAACAAAAAAAGAAAAAGAAATTAAAAAAATAGAAGAATATAAAGACTTATCAAATGAAAATTTAAAATTTGATGATTTTGAAGAAAAAAGTAAAACAATAGATAGAAATTCATCTTCTTCTAATCATTTAAGTGAATTATTATCAATGGATTCTAGTAAATTATATAATTATTCATCTCAAAAATATACAAATAGTTCTTACAATGATTGGTCATCTTTATCTGAAAATAAAAAAGAAAATGAAACTAAAAAAATGGATTCATATAAATTAAAATTTTTCAAACAAAAATTAAATTTAGAAGAAGAAGAAAATTTATCTGGAATTGCTTATGAAGAATATGCAAAAAAATGCTTGAAATTAATGCTTATTCTTTTAATTAAAAACTATCCTATATTTAATAATCCCAAAAAAGTAGATATAAAAAAACTTACTCAATTTTATCAACTTAATAGTTATACAAATAAAATAAAAAATGATAATACTATTGATTTGAATGAAATAGTAAATCCAAATTTTGAAGGGGATATAGTTTTAGAATTAAATAATCAAGAATTAGAAAATTTTTTTATTAAATATCAAAAAAATATATTTTTAAAAGAGAATTTTAATGAAAATATTAATGATAAATCTAAGACTATATTTATTGAAATTGCAAGAGATATAATTTCTCAAGGAAAAGAGAAATTTATTCAGATAAAAAATTATATTAAAATAATAAAAATAATGAATTTGTTAAATAATTCATTAGTAACAGAAGAAGAAGAATATAAAAATATTTGTAATGAATATAAATGCTCTAAAAATACTGAAAAAATTTTTGGATTAATAACAGATGGAAATTATGATAAATTAAATTTTGTAATAAATAATATTATTTTACCTTTATTAGATTCTATCAATAATGAAGATAAAAATATTTCAAATAAAATTGAAGAAGATGATAAATGTAAACATGATAAAGATGATAATATAGAGAATAATGAGAATAAAATAAAAGATGATATTAAAGATAATGATAAAAATAAAATTAAAGATGATATTAAGGAGAATAATAAAGAAAATTTTAAAGATAATAATAAAGATAATAATAATGATAATAATAATGATAATATTAAAGATAAAATTTTAAAGATAAAAGATAAAATAAAACAAAAAATAATTGAAAGTAATTTGTTTGATGATATAATTAATCTAAATGGTCTTATATATAATATTTATTATGTATTTGAAATATTTTATAGTTTAAAAAAAAATAATATAAAATTCTTTGTTATTTATATAGGAAACATTTTAGAACAAAAAACAACAAAGAATTTATTAAATCATTTGGTGACAAATAATTATAAAAATGAAGATATTGTAAAATTAAATGATTCAATTAAAAATAAGGAACAAGAATTATCAAATATTAAAAAAATATATAATAATGTAAAAAAAACTATATATGAATTTGAAAAAGAATGTGAATATATAATTAATTTCAACAAAAAAATTATCCAAAATTTTTTTGATAATTTAAATATTAATAAGATATTTGATTATAAAACATATATTAATCATAACAAATTATTGATCAATGCAAAACTATTTATTTTATATCAAAATGAAGAAGAAAAACCAAAAATTGATTCACCTTTTATAAAAGATTTAAAACAATTTTTGAAATTAGAAATTTGTCCCTTAATGAAAAATACAAAAAATTTATTTGAAATTGAAAAAAATACCAAAATAAATAGTAGTTATCCTTATTTTCTCTATTCTAATGATGCAATATTCATTCATAAATTAATTTTGAATAAACCTAATAATTTGTTTTTTATTTTAAAAGATGGAGATACTTTTGAATATTTTGGAGATGAGGAAAGATTAAAAAATTTTTTAGATTATGGAAGTATTATTAAAAATAAAATAAATACATTTTTTAATGAATATAAATCTAAATACTCAGAAAATGCAAAATTAATGAAAGATAATTTAACAAAAAAATTAATTCATGATTTAAAACAAGCATTTCAATTAAATATATCATTTGATAATTTAAATAAATCTATTAATGATTTGGAATTTGATATTGATAAGAATAATAAGAAAGAACTTATTAATTATTTTGGAAAAGTTTTAAATATACTTAATATTAAAAAAAAAGATAATGAAAATTATTTATTAGTTGAAAATATATTTAAGGACAATTTAAATGAATTAATACAAAATATTTTATCCAGACATTTATATGATTTAATTTTTTATAAAATTCAGAATATTATTGTTAATGGCATTAATCATGATTTAGTCAATACTTTAAAAAAATACCAATATGAATAAAAAATAATTTAATAATGAAAATGATGAAATATTTTTAAATTATCATTAAGTAAATAAATATTCTTAAATATATTATAAAATTTTAATATTATTTTTAAAAGTAAAAATTTTAATATTGTTATTTTTTCCATTAATTTCTTGAATTTGATTAGCTCTTTCAGATTTTAAATTAAAAAATTGTACAACTTTCATATTGTCATTGTATTCTCTTTTCATTTTATAAAATCTAATCATTTCAATATCTCTTTTATTTTCACCAACCAAAGCTCCAATTACAGTTTCTAAATTAGCTTTAAATTTTTCTTCATAATTATTTTCAAAAAATTCTTTAAATAATCTATCCATTTCAGCTCTTCTTAAATTAATTAGATCTAATTCTATTATATTACTTGCTTCTACTAAATTTGATATTATTTGAATTGATGGATCTTCTAAAATTTTTGAGTAGGGATTTTTTCCATCTAATATAGTATTAATATTTTTTAATGTTATTTTATTATCAGTATCATTTAAACTATTAGTTAATTTAATTTTAGGTAAAATAATATTTGTTATTTTATTATTTACTGTTGTTCTAAAAATTGATTTTGTTGGACTTTTTGTACTACGACTTATAGTTCCAAATTGATAGTCAAGTTCCTTTCTATATTTTTGTATTTCATTTTTTAATTTTGTTATTTCTATATTTTTATGTGCTACTTTAAATAAATAATTTATTGAAGTTTTATCTAAAAAATTTGGAAAAAATGATAACTTTATATTTTTACCTAAATTCCATATTGCTTTCATAATCCAAATTAAACCTTCATTTCTTACATCTAATCCTTCATATAATTTCCTATGATAATAATCATATAAGAAATTAATTTTTTCTTCTAAATATTTTTTTTGTAATTTATATTCTTCTTTTATAACTTCAAATTGTTTTTTAAAATTATTTAATGTTATCATACATTCTTCTAAATTTTTTTGAATCTCTTCTTTTTTTTCAGTTCTTATTGTTGTTTGTTTTAATTGAATTGTTTTTAAATAAAAAGAATCAATATTTTTTTGACTTTTAACTTTTTGTGGTGATTTAACCGGAGATTTACTATGACTTCTTTTACTTACTACACTTTTTGAATCATCTATTATAATATTATCTATATTAAAATTATTTTTTGCTATATTTAAAAAATATTCATCAGAATTTAAAAATTTAATATCCATTTCATAATCTTGTATTGTTTTTAATGTATTTATTATATTACTTGATACCATTAATTTTCTTCCTTTACAATCTTCTAAATTTTTTTTTAATTTTGATATTTCGTCTTCCATTGCTTTTTCATTTTTTAACATTTCATATTTTAAAAAAAATTCTCTACTTTGAATTGATTTTATTTCATCTTGTGAATATTCTTTATTTTCAGTTTCATAATTTTTTCCCAATCTTTTATCATTTATTTCTTTATCATTATCTATTTTTTCTTTTTCTTTTAATAATCTAATTGATGAATTAAAAATATTTTGTAAAACATTATTATCAAAAGATAAATCATCAATAAATTCAACTTCTGTGTTTATCATTGGAAGTCTATCATAAATCTTTTTATTTATTCTTTTTGTCTTTTTTGGTTTTGAAATTATTGTTGAATTATATATTTTTGGATAAATATTAGGACTTGTAATAACAGTACTTTGATTTCTATTATTAAAAGAAGTTGATAATGAAGGTAAATGGAATTGAACTTTTTTATAATTTTTAAGTGGACCTTTGGTTAGTGACATTATAATTTTTTATTTATATAATATTTTTTTAATTTTTTTTCTTCTTTTTTACTCTTAAATTGATTTTTCAATAATTGACAAACATATAAAAAAAATAAAAAATAAAAAAAAAATTTATGTCTGATTCTGATTATGAAACTAAAGTAAATAAAAACTTATCACTTCACAATCACAAATCTCGAATCCCAGACAATGAAAGTATAAAAAGAAAGCATAGAGAAAGTAGAAAAGAAAAATCAAGAAAGGAAAGAATAGATATATCAAAAGTAAAAGAAAGAAAACTTTTAGATGAAGATTTCAAGTTATTAAAGCAATGTATAATAGATGGTTCATTAGAAACATTTAGAGATATAATATCAAACGAAGACAATAAATGGTATTTAGAAAATAATGATTTAGATTATGAATTATTTGTTCATGCAATAATGTTTCGTAGAATGGAATTTATAAAAGAAATGGAAATATTAAAATATCATTTAAATCCAAATTTACTTTTAATAGAAGTTTACGTAAGATACATTAAAAGAAAATATAAAGAAACAATATCCTTTAATCCAAAAGAAAGAAAAAGACATTTATTATCAACAGAAAATTTAAAATATTTAATTACAAATCATATAGGAATAAATCAATCAAATTGCATATTAGAATTCTATTTTTTATTAATGGCTTTTGAATACGAGCCAGCAGTAAAATTACTGTCAACTCCTTTTGCAGAAAAATTAAGAGATAGATTAAATGAAACTTTCATAGGAGATGAAAATAATTTATTAGAACAATTATTATATAATAATGATATTGTAAAAGAAGCAATTTGTTCTGCTCTTGAAAGAAAATTAGATGGTGTAGCTTTTGAAATATATACTTTTACTGGGATTTTTTTAGATGAAAAAATATTGAGATGTGCAATTAAAGGAGATTGTTCTTTTTTTTTAGAAGAAGTTTGGGAAAGTACTAGAAAATTTGGTAATATTAAAAATTTTTATGCTCCTAAAATTTCTTTTAGTAAATATATTAGTGTTATGCTTGAAGAAGGAAAATTTGAAATGGCTTCTGAAGCTATTAAAAATTGGTTTGAAGCTTATAAGGAAGAAAATGTTTTTGAAATTTTATTTAATAAAAATGAGGAACTTGCAATGTAAAATATTATTTTATTTAATATTTTTTTACTTTTATTTATTATTTAATTTTTTTTAGTGATTTGATTGAAACTGCAAGTACTTATAATTATTGTGTTGATTTAGAAGGGATTAATTTTAATAATATTATTAAAGAAAGATACTTTTTATTAAAAGTTATTCTATCTAAACCAATGTATAGAAAATATATTAATAGTGAAAGTATACAAAAAAATTTAGTTGATGCTTTAAGAAAAGGAAAAACTATTTTACCTGCAATTGAATGCTATAATAGTATTGAAGATCATTTATTATCAATTGAATATATTGAACATGCTGGAAAAGTACTTTTAGATTTTTTAAAAAATCCAAAAAATTTTACTTATTGTAGATACCCTTTAATGTTATGTTGTCTAGTTGCTGAATTTTTGGCAAAATTAAAAAGAAGATTTCCTTTATATGAATCATTCTTTGATCAAATTGATGTTGGATTTAAAAAAGCAGGTGAATTATTTGTATCTAAAATAAAAGATGAAAGAGTACTTCAATATCATTTAAGTAGAAAAGATATTAAAAATAGAAATTGTTTACAAATTATGGCACAGAATAGATTATATCCAATGTTACAAGCTGATTATGTTGGTAATATAATTGAAAGGAATTGGAATGGGAAAAATATTTTATATGGTATTAAAGATATGTCTTCTTTTACTTATATTATGAGATTTAATGTTGAATCAGATATTTTTAAATTTAGAAATTTTGCTAAAAAATATAATAAACAAAGACAATTTTATGCTAATTATTATTCATATCGTGATATTCCTTCAATAAGATATTATTTTAAAGAAGGTTATTCTTTCGTTTTAGCAGTTTTATATCAAATATTAATTTATATATCAGTTGTAGATAAAAATTTAGAAAATACAGTAAATAAAAAATATTATGTTTTCAGTAGAATTATATATTTATTATCACTTGATCAAGCATTTGATAAAATAAATTCAATGATTTTTTTTAGTTTTGTAAATAGATGGTATGTGGAAATGGATCCTTTTTTATTATGGTTAAGTTTTGCTGCTGCAATATTTATTCATTGGTTTGATTTTAAAAGTGCTTTTATAAAAGGAAATGATGAAGAAACAATGAAAAAAAAAGAATTAATAGATGCAATATTATTATCATATCAATTTACATTTTTATGGTATAAAATAATTGATTCATTAAAAGCAACAAAAACTTATGGTGGTTTTTTAAGAACAATAATAGTAATTTTTAGAAAAATGTTTTTTGTTATTGTTTTCTTCTTTTGTTTCATATTATTAATGACAGGTGTATTTAATTTATTATTTCAACAAACTGTTCAATTCCAATCTTACTTTGATTCATTTTTTTACTTAGCTCAAGCAGCACAACAAGAATATGAATTAGGAGAAAGATGGAATCAATTTGTTAATTTTTCATTAATTATTTATATGGGAGTATGTACTTTAGTTTTAATTAATTTAATTATTGCTTATGCTACTAGAATTTATGATGAAGCTGATGATGATGTAACTCCTGAACATAGAAGTAATTTAGTTAAATTATATGAATATTTAAGATGGGATGAAAATTATGGTTTGTTTAAATTTTTATTTGCTCCTTTTAATGTTATTCAATTTCCTTTTTCAATTTTTATTTTATTCCCAGAAGATAAAAGATATTGGACAGAAATTTTTACTAGAATTTTATTTTTCCCAATAGCAACATGTTTCTTTTTACTATTTATAATATATAATACAATTAAATTTCCAGTAGCACTTTTTCATTTAATAGTAATACAACCATTTAAATATGGTTTCACTCCGAAAAAAATGTTAATTCATATATTTTTTGGTCCTTTTATTTTTTTATTATATTATTTTAGAGATATGAGTAATTTTTGGGAATATGCATATATGCCACCATTTGAATCAAATGATGAAAAAGATAATGCAACACAAGAAATAATTGAATTTAGAAAAACTTTTGCAACTTTAATTGATGTTGTAAGTAACAGAGTTGAAAATGATAAAAAATGTAAAAGATTTTATATTCCTGAATTATTATCAAGTTGGTTAACTGTAATAACACAAAATGTAAAAAATGTTTCAAAAGTACAAATTCAAAATCGAATGCATAGAAGATTTTTAATTGCTAGAAAATATAAAAATTTCTCAAATAAAAATGGAATTGATAGAATAAATAGGAAACCACATGGTGATATTTACCAAACTCCTGATAATGAAACAATTTCTATTTATGAACAATTTAAAAAAAATTTTGATTTTTTATATCGTTTTGCTGATAAAGATGGTTTTATTGATAAAGATATTGCTAAAAATTTATTTCCTAAACAAAATTATTATGATGATGATTATTTTGAATGTATTTTTTATTATAGTTTTAAATATTTTAAAGGTATTATGACTTATTTTACAAAAATGACAAATGAGATTAAAAAAGATATGAATAAATTAAGAGGAGTTTATATGGATTTTTTAAAAATAAATGAAAAATTTAAAAATTTAAAAATTTATTTAAAAACTTATAAATTTACAAATGATGAAATTAATACTCTTGTTTTTGGTATTACTAATATTAATACTGTATTTGCTGGATTAGAAAATCATCTAAATGATGCTCAAGCTAAGGAACTTTATGAAAAAATTTCCAAACAAAGCTCTACTAATGCTCATAGACAAGCTCAAACTTCTTCTCTTCAAAATAATCAAATTAATCAAAAGAAAGATGATAACGATAAAAATAATATTCAGAATTATTCTCTTACTGATAAAATAGGGAAATAAATTTTATTTTTTTATGATTATTATAATATAAAAAGATAATATTTTCATATTTTTAAAAAATATTATTTTATAAATTCATTATAATTTATTTTTTATATATAAATATGGGAATAATAATTAATCCTTATTTCATTTATAAATTAATTAATTGAATATATTTACAAGGATTTAAAATCCTTATTTACACAAATAAATTATTAATACAAATAAATAATACAATAATCATTAAGTTAACTTTTATTATCTACATTATCATCATCATATTCATTTTCATCTTCGTTTTCATAAATTTTATCCTCATCAAAATTTTCACTTTCAAAAGACCCTTCATCCATATTATTTTCAGAAGTAGTCATAACTCTTTTAAAATCATCTAAATTCAATTCATCTTTAATATCTTTATCTAACTCTCGAATAATTTTTTTCCATTGTTTAACATCACCTCCGAAAATATTTTTAATTTCACTAATTGTAATTTTCCCATCTCCATTTTTATCAATTAACTTAAAAGTTTTTTCTAATTTATCATCAGTCATTAATTTTTTAGAATCCATAATAGCAGTTAAAAATTCTATATATGATATATCACCATTTCCATCTAAATCAAGAGAACCAAAAATTTTATTTGTTAAATTTTTAGCATCTTTTTCACCATAAATTTTAACTAATTCTTTAAAAAAAACATTTTTTGTTACTCTTCCAGTTCCATTAACATCAAATTTACTAAAAATTAAATTTAATTTATCTTCTTCGTGTTTTAAATCAAAGTGATTTACCATAAATTGTAATACTGCTTGTTTAAATTTATTTCCTTTAATAAAACCTGCCATTTTATGAACAGCTTTTATTTGATTTAAAGTACTTAAATCTGTAATTATTGAAGTTGCTAAAATTTCTTTAAACCATTTGTGTTTTAAACATAATTCAGCTGAAGGTCTTTTTTTTGGATTTTTTGATAACATTTTTAAAATTAAATCTTTACAATTATATGAAATATGTTCCCATTCTTTTTTTTTAAATTCAGGTTCAGTAAAACGAATATTATGTAAAATTTCATCATCATTTTTACCTTGGAAAGGTGGATATTCTGTTATTAAAATATACATTATTATACCACATGACCAAATATCACATAATTCATTATAATTTTTTGTTATTACTTCTGGAGCAACATAATAATGTGTTCCTATGAAATCAGTTAAATTTTTTCCTTTTGAAAATTCTGTTGCAGTTGAAAAATTAACAAATTTAATTTTGTATTTATCATCTACTTTTTTTATTACTATACTTTCTGGTTTTAAATCTCTATGCATTATATTAAGTGAATGTAAATAATTTACTGTTAATAATATTTCTTTCATTACTTGACATGCTTCTTTCTCATGAAAGGAATTATCACTTACTATATATTCAAATAATGGTTTTCCTTCTATATTTTCACATATTACATAATAGTTATTTTGATCATTAAATATTTCAAAAATTGCTAAAATATTTGGATGAGATAATTTTTGTAAAATATCAATTTCTTTTTTATTATATTTTGTTTTATTTATTATTCTCATTGAACGATACTGACCTAATTTCTTATGACGAACTCTTTTATAAACTCCTAATGATTCATCTAATTCTAAATCTTCTAAAATTTCATAGTTGTTATTTATATTTTCAGTTTTAACTTCTAATAATTTTTCTCTTGACAAATTAAATTTTATAAATTTTGCTTCTGATAATTCTTCTGTTAGAATTTGTTTTGATTTTCTTCTTGCTAATAATAAATTTTCACTACTTAATTGAGAAATTGAATTTTTTTTATGAGCATTTAAAAACTCAGATGAGCTTAATTTTAATTCTAAAAATTTAGTTGATTTTAATTTTCGACTTTCTAATTTAGGAGTTAATATATTTTGTGTAATTTGTTCTGAATCAAATGATAATCTATTTTTAGAATTATTACAAAAATTTTTTATATCTTTATATGAAGTATATTTTAAACTTAAAAGTCTTTTAGCTTGATTTTTATCATCATTACTATTATCTTCAATAGAAATTTTAGGAGGAGGTTCATTTGGATTCATTCTTACTGTTTTAAGAGGATAAACATTATTTTTATTTATTATTTTATATATTGTTTCATCTATTAATTCACATTGGTCATTTTTATTATCAATTTCAATATTATGAATACCATATGGATTAAATTCCATTTTTAATGTATCTTCTGAATTTGATTTTGAACTTTCTGATATTGATGATATATTACTTCTTTTTGAATTTTCTTGTTCTAAATTTGACTCTGATATACTACATTCTACTTCATAATGAGGTATATTTTCATTTGATTTTTCAGAAACATAAAATTGAACTTTTTTTTTAAAATCTTTATGAAAATATTCTTTTTTAAATCCATTAAAATTATTATTAATATAATTATTGTTATTCATAATTTTTGATATACTTTTATTAGAAGAAGTATTTTTAACATTATGATCTAAATTATTACCATTATAAGGTTGATAATGTTCAATAGGATTTACAATATTTCCAGTGTCAATTCCTTTATTTCTATATTTATCCCAAATATGATTTATATCATCAAAAGTCCAATCAAATTTTAAATAATCTTTATCAAGTTCATAAAGAGTTTGACAAGTAGATAACATATTAATAAAAAATCCTCTTATCAAATCATAATCTGGTTTATCTTCAAATCTTAAACTTTTAACATATTTTAAATAAAAAATCATTTCCTGAGGTAAATTTAAGCATAAAATTTCAACTGGAATTTGTAATTTTTTTTCCATAATTTTATTAAATTTTTCACCAATTCTATCATCTTTTAATCCTTGCCAAGGTAAACTACCTTTTAAAAACAATACCAAAACATAACCAATACTTTCTAAATCATCTCTTCTACTTTGCTCAATTCCCATATGAGTATTAATACTAATATATCTAGCAGTTCCAATTAAATTTCTACCTTCTCTATAAGGAATATGTTGATTATTTTTTTTCATAATATATTTCCTACTTAAACCAAAATCTATTAAATATATAACATTTGCATTTTTCCTATGTCCAATTAAGAAATTTTCTGGTTTAATATCACGATGTAAATATCCATGATTATGAATATTTTCTATTCTATTTATCATTTGAATTGCAAGTAAACAAACAGTTGATATAGTAAATTTATTCATTGAACAATATTTAAATAAATCAATTAAATTTGGTCCTAAAAATTCAGTTATCATATAATAACCTGAATTATCATTTAAAATACCCATTCCATAAAATTTAGGAACTCCAATTACATTATCTTGTGGTAATGCTATATTTCCTGTTAAATCTTGTTTTGTTGATATATTTAATAGAGTTGTATAAATTTTTGATTCTACTTTTAATTGAGGTTTTTTTTTTTCATTTATTTTTAAAATTGATTCTTTTTTTATAACTACTTCTATATTATCTCTTAAATTAAATGATAAATATATTTTACCAAAAGAACCTGCTCCAATTAAATTTAATATTACATAATTGTTTGCTATAACATCTTTTAAATTTAATTTTTTATGATTCTTTGTGTTTTTATGATGATTATTTTTATTATTTGATTTTAATACTGATTTTGTTATTGCTTTTATATTTTGTTCTTCATTTATTATATCAGACATAAAATTTAAAATTTTTTTTTTATGTTTAATCGATAATCAATTTTTTTAAAATTTAAAACTAATTATTTTTTAATTTTTAATTTTATATTAAATAAAATGTACCTTAGATATTATCTTGATGAAAATGGAAATAGAGTTTATACTTTTAAATATGTTAATTCTGAAGGACAACCAACACAATCTGCTCATCCAGCAAGATTTTCACCTGATGATAAATTTTCTCAAGAAAGAATTACTTTAAAAAAAAGATTTAAACTCTTACCTACACAACGTCCTGATGTTCAAATTTAAATAAAACTTTTATTTAAGGTTTTTTATTTATTGATTTCATTGATTTTTAATAAAATTTTTCATTTTTCAATTTTTCATATTTTTTTAAATATTAAATTAGTATTTTTATTTAGGAATTAAATATAAAAATAAATTTTTTAATTACTCATCATTTTCAAAGTTTTTTTAATAAATAATTATTTTAATCAAATTATTTTTTATTTTATTATTTTATATATTATTCTTCTTATTATTATTGGTCTTTCATTATTTATTCCAGTTCTTAAATCATCCAAATCTTTTTGAGTTAAAAATTTTCCATGTGAATAATCTCTTTGTTTAGGTTTATTTTTTTTAATATCATTTATTTTCTTTTTTTCTTTTTCGCTTACATCAAGTATTGTATCATCATATTTATATTCCTTTTCAGGAGGTTTAATTTTTTTAATTTCTTTCTCAATTATTTTTTCTTCAATTTTCTTTTCTTCTTTTTTTTCTTCTTTTTTTTCTTCAATTTTATTTTCTTCTTTTTTTTCTTCTTCTTTATCTAAATTTTTATCTAGCTCATTTAAATAATTCTCAATATTAACATTTGGGAATTCACAATCCATTAAATTAACTTTTTCTTTTTCCCCATTTGCAGGATTTTTAAAATCAGTTAATGTATTATCTCCTAATTTTTTTAAAGCTTTTTTAATAATTGGAATTCTAATTAAATTAATTTTATCTTCTCCTTTATTTTTAATTAAAACACTACATTTTTTTTCATCACTTTCTTCATTAATATTATCTTTTTTAATAATAACATCATCATTTAAATAATTTTTGACAACTACATTTTCTTTAATTTTATTTTTTTTATAATTTATTTTTTTAATTATTCTTTTGTTAACATAAACTTCATTTTCTTTATCATCTTTAATAGGAAGAAATTGATTATTTTCATTATTTATATAATCATTTATTAAATTTTTTCTTTCTTCAATTTGTTTTTCATTTATTTCATTTCCAGTTGTAATTATATCATTTAAAGTTGGTAATTTTTCTTCTTTTTTTTCTTCTTCTTTATTTGCAGTTTGTGTTTTTTTTTTACTTTTTTTTCTTTTTTTTGTTCGAGGTTTATTTTTTAAATTTTTAGCTTTTTCTAATAAATTTTTAAAATGTGGTGTATCATAATTTATTTTATTATCACTAATAATAAAATCTAAATATTCAAGTAAATCATTTTTATCAAATTTCATTTTTTTTAAAATTTCTTCAAAAGAATATTTTGTAATATCAACTCTATCAGCTCCATTATTTAATCTAATATCATAAAAATTAACTATACTTTCTAATATTTTCAATTTATTTGAATCTTTCATAAAATCATCATAATCAACTTTGTCTTCTCCTTTATTAATTCTTAATTTTAATATATCTAAAATTTTATTCCATGATAAATTTAATTGAAGATATATTTTTTGTAATGATGATTGTTTTAAATATATTATACTACGAGAACCTTTTTCAAATGTTGTTATTTTATATAAAGGATTTTTTGAAAATAAATTTTTGTAACCTTCAGAAATTTCTTCTTCTTTTTTACTTTTTGATATTTCTGATTCTGATTTTTTTGATGATGTTGATTTTTCTTGATTCTTTGTATTGTTTTGCATTTTAATATAATATATAATTTAATTTAATCATAAAAGAAAAAAAATTTAAAGAGAATTTTTTTTTAATTAAATAGATCGAAAAAAATATCAATAATAAAAACTTTTATATATTATTATATAATAAAATTAAAAAAAAATAATATCTTTTTTCATTAATTACTTACTTTTTCCTATAATTTACAACATAAATTATTATTATCAGAATGATTACTTTCTCTAAAATTATTATCTACAAAAGATGCATTTTCATTTCCTTTAAAATATTGACTATTTAAATAACCTAATTTAACACTTTCACCTCTTAATTGTAATTTTTCATCATCAAGAGATTTAACAATATCTTCAATTAAATTATCAAAAATATCTTGAATTCCAATATTATTTAAAGCAGAACCTTTAAAATATTTCATATTATTTTCCTTTGCAAATTTTTCTACATCCTTTTAAAAAAATAAAAAATTAAAAAAAAAATTAAATTTACATCTTCATTGATAGTCCAAGAAGAACTATTAAGAGAATTTTCTTCAATTTTAATATCAATTTTATTAGAAACTAAATATTTAATACAATTTTCATTTGCAAATTGTTTAATTTCTTTCATCCAATTTTTTAAAGAATAAAAAGATTTTAAATTAGTAGAATCAAATAATAAAATTATACCTTGTGCTCCTTTATAATAAGAAGAAATCATTGTTCTAAATTTTTCATTACCTGCAGTATCCCACTAATAAAAATTTATAAGAAAAAAAATTTTTTATTATTTTATAAAAATTACTATTTCAATTCTTACTGTCAAATCTGATTGTATTTTTACTTTTTTTACTAAATAATCTATTCCAACACTTTGTTTATAATCTTCTTTAACTTTTTCATTTGAAATATAACAATGAATCATTGTTGTTTTTCCTACTCCACTATCACCAATTAAAACTATTTTTAATAAAGGAGCTTTAATGCTCTTTTTAGTTTGAACTTTATTTTCATGTTTTTGTTCATTATTTTGCATAATTGAATTAAAAATAATAAAAAAAAATAATTTTAAAAACAAATATTTTTAAATTTAATTAATAAATCCCAAAAAATCAATAAATCAAAATTTAAAAAAAAAAAAAAATGGAAAATAAAGAAGAAAATAATATTCAAGAAAATGAAGAAAAAGAAGAAGAAGAATTATTAGATGATGATTACTTACTTCAACTTCATCGTTATTTACAAGAAGTAAAAAAACATAGAAAGCAAGTAGAACACGATGCTCAACTTTTAGATGGAAGATTAAGATGTTTACGTGATGAGAATGAAAGAACAGAAAAAAAAATAGAAGTAACAAGAAAAAAAACAGTTCAAAAACAAAATTCCCTTTTAAAACAAGAAAATGAATTAAGAAAAAAAATGGAATTTAAAAATAAAAAACAAGCTGAATTAGAAGCTAAAAGAGAACAAAATAAAAGAATGAAAGAAATTAATAAATTCAATATAATGATGAAACAAGAAGAAAAAAAAAGACAAATGGATGAAGAATTACAACAATTAAGAGAACAAAGAAAAAATAATGAAGAAATAAGGAAATATTTAGAAAATGAAGATCTTAATAATAAAAAAACTCAAGCTGAATATATTAGAAGTCAACAAATTATTGCTGAAGAAAAAAGAAAAGCAATTGAATTAGAAAAAAAAAATAAAATTAGAGAAGAATTAGAAAGAAAAATTATTGAGGAACAAAATAAAATTGAAAGTATTAACAATAGAAGAGAGTTAATGGAAAAAGAAGAAAATGAATTAATGATTAAGTTAAAAACTACTACTCAACAACATGAAAAATTAGTTGAAGATTATGAAAAAATGGTTAATCAGTTTCAATCTAGGAAAAATCAATAAAAATACTATATATTTTTATATAGGATGAAAATTTTTTTTTTATTAGAAAGAAAAATGTATATTAAAAAAAAGATTTTAAAAAATAAATTATTCTTACCTTTTTAAATTATATTTTTAAATTTATCTTAAACCAACTCCTAATCCAATTGCAAGTATCATCCATAAAACAGTTATTAATATAAAAACATAAATAAATAATTTCCAATTTGGAATTCCAAATATCATATTATCTTCTTCATTTTGTTCTTCATCTTTATGAAAAATTGGTGTTTCTTCTTTAACATTTTCTTTTAATGGTTTTGATTCTGTTTCTTTTTCTTTCCCGAATTTATTATTATCAATATTATCCTTATCTTTTAATTGAAGATTTTCATTATTATTTTCAATTTTTACTTCATCAGACATTTATAATCGTATTATAATAAATTAAAAAATCTATAAAAATATTAATTGCCACCGGGTTAAAAAGAAAATAAAAAAAATTTAAAAAAAAAAAATAAAAACAAATTAAGAAAAATTCAAAAAAAAAAAAAAACAAAAAAAATAATGTCAGAAAATTATAAAGAATACCTAAATGGAAAATACTACGGTGAATTAAAAAACGGTGAACCGCATGGTAAAGGTAGTATCTTCTGGTCAAACGGTGGTAAATACATAGGAGATTGGGATTTAGGTAAAAGAACAGGTAAAGGAACAATAATATTTTCAAATGGTGAAATATATAATGGAGATGTAGTTGATGGTAAAAGAGAAGGAAAAGGAATTATGTATTATTTAAATGATAATTTACAATATAGTTATTTTGGTGAATGGAGAAATGATGAAAGAGATGGATTTGGTGAATGGGATTATAGAGATGGAAGGAAATGCAAAGGTGATTGGAAAAAAGGAAATAGACATGGAATTGTTGAAGAATTTGATCCTGTTAGTCAAGAATGGGTTAAATGCTTTTATGATAATGATAAGAAGGTTATTCATAAAGTTGAAAGTGATGAAGGTGGGAAAGAAGAGAAAAGTGATGGGGAATAGTTTGTTATTTAGGTCTATAAAAAGGGTTTATTGGTTTTTTTAATTGTTTAATTTGATTTTTTTTTTTTTTGGGTTTTTTTAATTTTTGGTCCTTTGTTTTTTTTTGTTTTTTTTTTGAATATTATTTAAATTTTTAATTATTGATTTAATATTTATATTTATAGAGTAATTTAATTCTTTTATATAAATTGAGATATTTAGAAATAGCTTTAATTAAATCATATAAATATATAAAATATTTTAAATCATTCATATATATCTACAAATAAATTATTTGACACTTAATATATTTCTGTTTTGTATTCTTTTAATCTGTAAAATATCTTCAATTTCATCTCCTCTATCATCAGGAATTAATTTAACACAATTCATTATTAAAGAATTCAATGATTGAAGAATTTCTTTATTAATTTTTTTTTTCTTTTTATTATTATTTAAATCCCAATTTAATTTTTGAATAATTTTTTCTAGATTAAATGTATAATAATTTTCTTTATCAATTGGAAAAAAGCCATATAATAAATAAAAAGCTATTAAACCAATATTCCAATAATCGACTTTATAATTACATTTTTTGTTTTCTATAATTTCTGGACAATCAAAACTATAATTTTTATAATTTTTAA
>Ga0310695_10007258_pt1 | contig 17785 bp, 14 predicted proteins | sample RumenRJG_04DNA_FD_203882 | JGI IMG/M metagenome (GOLD analysis project Ga0310695, IMG submission 203882) | Bovine rumen microbial communities from Lethbridge, Alberta, Canada - RJG_04 (v2) (version 2) | ecosystem: Host-associated > Mammals > Digestive system > Stomach > Rumen | place: Canada...
TAAGAAGATGGAGAAGAGCGGTGCTAAGGCATACCTCGTAAACACTGGTTGGAACGGTACTGGTAAGCGTATCTCTATCCGCGATACTCGTGGTATCATCGACGCTATCCTGGGCGGTGCCATCCTGAAGGCTCCTACGAAGAAGATTCCTTACTTCGACTTCGAGGTTCCCACAGAGCTTGAGGGCGTAGACACCAACATCCTCGATCCTCGTGACACTTACGCTGATGCAGCTGAGTGGAACAAGAAGGCTGAGGATCTGGCTGGCCGCTTCATCAAGAACTTCAAGAAGTATGAGGGTAACGAGGCTGGTAAGGCACTGGTAGCTGCTGGTCCAAAGCTCTAAAACATTGACAATTCACGATTAATAATGAAAGCTGCGTCATTTGGCGCAGCTTTTTTTTGATGCAGGTCAATAAAAAGCGCATAATTTGAAGATTATTATGCATGATGAATGCTGAATGCTGAATTATTCCGTACCTTTGCACTCGCAATCGTGATGATTGTAGTTGTTTTCATTAGGTTAGTAGTTAATTAGTTTTAAGGTAAAGATTATGTTATTAGATTTTCAAACGACGATGTTATTGGCCTTGGTGGCTATTGCTACTGCATTGAGCGTTATCACGCTGGTCAATACCAACATACGTTAAGAAAAAAGCACGGGGTGAGTGATTCATACCGTGCTTTTTGTTTACAGAACCTAAAAAAATAATTTATCCTATATTTTCATTTCTTACAAGAATCCTTGTATATGTCGAGAATATTTTGTAGTTTTGCTCCCAGAAAACCCTATATAACCTATGAATCACCAACAAATAGCCTATCTTTGCGGATATTTTACCCGATGCAATGATATATGTGATGAACAACTGTCGAGACAAGGTTGGCAACGAGAGCAGCTGGACACCGACAAGATTGAAGGCAGCAAGCGCGTGTTCTATCCTGAATTCGTGGACTTCTGCTATGGTGGCGAGGTTGGATGTACTGCCTATACCCTACCCCTCAACAAGCAGTTAGCCCTTGAATTCCGTGGTCAGCACTATGATTATCAACTGCTGGAACTGGCACTCTACCTCATGCCCCAACAGATGGTACTCTTCTCTGTGAAGATCAGTCAAGAGGCTGACGACCTGAATGCTTTTACGGCAACCCTGTTCTCATTGCGAGCCATTGACTACTACACCCCAGATGTACACCAGTCATTCATCGATACCGCCATCAATCCCCTGAAAACGGCCTACCAACTACTGACAGGTAGCATGCCAGACAGTCTGTCTTCCCTCGTGGAGAATGGCAACAAGCTACGCGTCTACCAAGTCATCAACACCACCGACGCCACCCTTCGCCCAGAAGACGATGAAGCACGTTCGATGCTGCTCTATCAACTGGGAACACTTTCGAAGGTCACCAAGGATGGTGAGACCGACGAGTACAGCGTAGCAGAGGACTACCTGAAACGTATCATGGACGAAAACCGGATTACTGTCTTCCGCAACTGGGATGCGCTGGCCCTGATGGACACCTTCACGATGCACGCCTATGGCCTCTCCCCAGGCATTATCGACAACTGGCAGGGCACCTATTTTCGCATGATCTACCTGCATGCCCTGTTCCAGAAGTGTTACCTCTTCAACCTCAACGCCCGCTTTCGTCAGTCGCTTCGCAAGTCATTGTCTCCCTTTGCCCGTCTGCGCGGACTCCTCAACGTCAGCAATTCTGAGATTGGCGAGTTGACAGAAGAGTATGAGCAGTTTGAGCGCTGGTGCTGCTTCCATAAAATCTCCTATAACTTCCTGCCGTTGGAACTCAACGAGGCAATAGACAAGGGACTGGAGATTGGCGAGGAACAAGAGCAGTTGGCTGGTGTTCTCGAAAAGGAGAAGAGCCGTCGTGATGCCGCTAACGACAAGATGGTCAATACGTTACTATTCTGTCTGTCCATACTCACGCTGGCTTCTGCCATCTGGGATCTCACCTGTCTGTTAGACCAGATGTATCCCTACTCCGACTATCTGGGAAGCACCATTCTCGGCTACCGCACAGTAACCTTACTGGTACTGCTCCTGCTGGGTGGTGTATTATACCTGCTGTTTCACCGCAAGAAAAAGTAAGCCATGCTACTCAACGACTATAACGTCCAAGACGCCGAGTGTTACGAAGCGGTCATTGCCAATGCCATCGAGCATCTGCCTTTCACCCTGTCGTACCCCATCCGTCAGCAACAGCAAGCAGTAAAGAACCAGCGCTATGGGCAGGCCATGAACCACCTGCTCGATTTCTTCGAGATATCGACACCGTTCTGTTCCTTCCTCTTCCTGCGACTGCTGCAGGGAGAGATGGACGAGAAGCCCGCCGTACGTCCTGTGCTGGAGACCTTCGTCAACCGTATTGACCAGAAGCGTCCCTTGTCGTTTGGCGACTGGCAGAACGACCTGCTGACACCCTTGCTGGCTGCTGCACAGAAGTCGTTAGAAGAGCATCCGCTGACCCAGAGTTTCTCAGCACATATCTACGTCAAACGCAAGAACATACTGCTGGGTAGCAAGTCGGAACCCAGCATCGTACAGATACGCAACGAATATAGAGGACACAGCACCACACTGTCGGAGGAAATCTATGCCGAAGTGGTACGCTCGCTAGAGCCTCGCATGCTCCACATGCTGCAAGCGCTGGAGCCGTTGTTCCATTGCCAGTATGACATTCGCAAGGGGCGCTACGGCATTCAAGGCGACCATATCGACATCGACCTCTATCCGCTGGTCTTCGTCAACGACAAGGATTATCGCTACGTCTTCCATACCCTCAAGGATGAGCAGGCCTGCTACCTCTCGTCTAACGAGAATGCGTTGACCTACATCTCGTACGACATGAACAGCGCCATCGACCACGACCTGCAGCATATTGTCCCATCGTTCGACATCGCTAAAGACCTGAACTGGAACGAGATACGCCAATATATGCAACGCCAGTCGGCCGTCTACCTGCAACGCGTCTACGCTGAAAAAAAGTATAACCAGGAGCTGTTCGTCGAGCGTCAGCAGTTAACCGACGTGCTCCATCGCTTCTGGGACAGCGAGACTACCCTATTCCCCCTTGTCGGTGAGGCAGGTCAGGGAAAAACCAATCAGCTTTCCTATTGGACCGAGCAACTCATCGCCGCTGACGAGCCAGTACTTATCTTCAATGCGTCTGACTTCGTAGCAGCCACCCTTGACAATACCCTGAAACAGCTTTTCGGTTTTAACCTGCGCAAGGACATCAGCAGGCTGACAGACAACATCCACGCCAAGGCCGAAGAGGCTGGACACGATGTCTATATCTTCTTCGACGCACTGAACGAGTGTCTGAAATATGCCGATGAAGAAGCTTCGGCAGAGGGTCCATTGGCCCTCTACCAAGCCATCTGCCGCCTATTTATCAACGAGCGCTACCCACGTTTCAAGGTACTGTTTACTTGTCGCGTCTTCACCTGGAAGAATGTCGTGCTGCCCATGGTTGGCGAAGAGCGCATATTGTCTTTCAATACCGATTCAGAAGACGCCAAGGTGCGAGGTTTCAACCAGGAAGAGACCCAACGCGCCTACGAAATCTACCAACAGCTCTATCAGATGCATACGCCGTTCAGCGAACTGGACCGTCGCGTAACATTGCGTCTGAAAGACCCACTGACCCTCAAGTTCACCGCAGGTATCTTCCTCGGACGCGACCTGGACAGCAGTCCCAACAGCTATACATCGCTGGCCCTTTACCAACAGATTGCCGAAGGCATCAGCAACTCCTACGCAGGAAATCGCCAGAACGACATCATCGGGATGGTGGGCGACTACCTGCTGGACAGCTACCTGCGAGGCGAGGCCATCGACGGCATAGCTGTGGCAGAGCTGAAAGGTGCTCTCGATGACCCCTCATCGTCACTGTATCCGCTAGCCTCACTCATCTATAAGAAAGATGGTATCAGCATCGCCTATGCCGAATTGCTCAACAAAGCCGAGCGACCCATTCTGAAGGAGGTCACACGCCGGACCATCCGTGGCGAGGAGCGCTACATACAGTTCATCTACGAGCGCTACCTGGAATATGTGCTCAGCTGCGCCTTCCTGCGCCGTCAGCAGGACAGCACCATCAACGCCCAGACATTCGTCGACGCCCTACACCAAGGACAGAGCAATGTGGTCTTCATCGGCTGCATGCGCAATGCCCTGCTACAACACTGTCTGAAAACAGGATCGTTTGACATCATCATAGAGCTGGAGGCACAATGGGGCGAAGACTATGGCGTGATGTCGCTGGTGAACGAGACCATCAACACGCTGATTAAAGAGAACTACGAAGACGAGTTGTTTGCCTTCATGAACCAAATCATGGAGATTCAGGACGACAACGAAGCCTGTATCCTACGTTTGCGCAAACTGGCAGCGGTAAGCATTGTGAACGGCATCCTGCTGACCGACTACTTCAACGAACAGCTCTACCGCCACGATGCACTGGCACTGCTGTGGAAGATTATGGCAGACCCCATCTACGACGTGCGCAACGATGCCTGCATGTATTCATACTACCTGTCGAACAACCACCACACGCTGGACTACACCCCTCTTCGCGAGAACCTCACCGTTCGTATTGTCAAGGAGATGTATGCCAATATCAAGCGCCACAACCTCATCTACAACATGGTGTCGAAGAAAGCTCGCACACTGGCGCTATTCAATGTAGAGACGGCATCGCGTCTGGCCGTACTGATGATTATCGACAGCACACTACGCCGCAAGAAAGAAGGTGACGACGGCATCGTCAGCGACATGATGGCAGAGATACGTTCCATCTTCAACTACCTGACAGCCAACCTCCTGCTGATACGTCTGTTCATGCCGCTGTTCCAAATAGCCATGCGCCGACAGGTCACTTTCCAGTCGGACTATGTCAACAACGCTATGGAATACCAGACATTCTGGCAACCAGACACGTTCAGCAACCACGAATATCAAGGTTGCAAGTGGCAGCCAGCAATGGTCAAAGAGGCCATGAGTTTCTGCCACCACCATGCACGCTACGGCAGCGACAACTCGTCAGCAGCATGCAAGGCAGAGGAAGAGCGCTGGCGGCAGCTGCAGCCCTTTGTGCTGTCAGCCTACAAGACCGGCGACTCGTTCAGTCTTTTCGTCCTTGAGCGCATGATGATTATCATGGGTGTGTCCGACTGGAAGAACATAGAACCCATCGTCACCACGTTCTTCTCGGACGAGTTCCGCCAGACACCATGGTTCGACTACTGTCGCATGTCGATGCTCTACGTGCTCTACCAGCTGGCCTCGCAGAAACGAGTTGTCAACAGGCAACTCCTCGACATCTATGCCCGTGAGGCCGAAGAGTGGACACAGACATGTCGCGGACTCTTCGTAGGGCGTCGCAGCAAGGAAGCCAATGCCACTGGCAAGTACAAGCGTAACATCATGAGTTGGTATGCTGCCGTCTATGTTGCCTATGCTGGCGATGGACAGGCATTGGAAGGCGACGAGCGCGCCGTTCCCGTGTTCTACCAACTCATCGAGAAAGCGTTTGCAGACCGAGACAAGGAATTGCTCATCCACCTGATAGAGAATATCCAGGAGCTGATAGCCGACATGGGCTACATCCAGACCGCTCTGCCCCTGCTGAAATATATCCTTGAACGGCTGGATACGCAGGAAACCATCGATGCCATCGACGCCATCAGCCTGGAACGTGGCGGTGTCTATCAGTACGACATCGTCAAACTGATAGGTAATGTGCTGAGTACTGCCAAGCACTATTTCCCCACAGAGATAGACACCTTCATCCAGAAGGAGGTCGTCGGACTCAGTTTCCCTGGTGCCAAGACCTATCGTGAGGATGTGCTGAACTACCACCCCAGCGGCGAATCGCTGCAAGATGTGCTCACCCATAAGTTCGGCAACTTCCTGATATACACACTACTCAACGTAGAAGCTATTGACGACTTCGCCGTCGAGGCTATTGAGGCATCTACCAGCGCCAACAACTCGTTTGCATGGTATGAGCAGTGCGTCAGGGTGCTTGTCAAACATCTCTTCAACAAAAAGCTATGAAGAAAAAAATACTCATATACACTGTTTGCGCACTGGTGACCGTCATACTCTATCTGCTGAGTCCCTTCATCCCTGCGTTTTTCTATTCTGAACAATATGCAACAACAAATACAGACCACATGATTATCATTGGACATCGCGGAGGTGCTGCACTAGCACCCGAGAACACGCTCGCCTGCTATCGTAAAGGCATCGAGGCTGGAGCAGACATGATAGAGATTGACATCCATCTGACTCGCGACGGACACGTCGTGGTGTGTCACGACCAAAGCGTAGACCGTACGACAAATGGCAAAGGACTCATCCGGGAACTGACACTCAACGAGATACGCCAGTTACACATTGTCGACCGCAACGGCAACCAGACCAATGAGCGCATACCCACCTTGGAGGAAGTGTTCCAACTGTTCCAAGAGGTGCGCAGCAATGGCAATCCCTGTCAGTTGCTCATCGAGATTAAGCGCACACGCAATATCTATCAAGGGCTGGAGGAGAAACTGTTGGAGCAAATATACCAGAACAAAGCCAGCAATTGGGTTACCGTGCAGTCGTTCAACGACTTTGCCCTGGAGCACATCCACGAGCTCGACTCTTCCATACGTCTGGAGAAACTGCTCTTCTGCAAGCTGCCCCTACTGCCATTGATCATTGACGGTTATCACATCAGCCGTTTCTCTTATGAGAAATACAGTTATGTCCGCTCCTTCAACTTCCAGTATCATGGCATCTGGCACTCCCTGCTAGACGATCTCCATAGCCACGGCAAGGAAGTGAAACTATGGACGCTTGAAGACCTCAACGCCCCTGCCCTCTCTGTTGACGGTATTATCACCAACCGTCCCGACATCTGGGTAGAGCATCGGAACAACAAAGCACGGAGTGAGTAATTCATACCGTGCTTTTTGTTTACAAAACATAAAAAATATCCTTTTATAATATATTTTACTTAATAAAAGGTAGAAAATTGCTCAAAATTCGGGAATTGTGCGTAACTTTGCACGGAATTTTGCAAAAAAGACTCATTTAGATGAAACAGATAAAGACAACATACCTGCTCATAGCCATACTCTTAGGGAGTCTGGCAGCATGTAGCAAGATGGACGATACACAGGTGACACTCTATGACGATGCCGCCATCACCTCCTTTACGCTGGGTACGGTAAACCGTTATGTCAACGGTAAGAAGAGCACCTTTAGCGGTAGCGATTACCTCTTCCACATCGATCAGGTCACCCGTACGATCTATAACAGCGACTCACTACCCATGGGCACTGACGCTGCCCATATCGTCTGCGGACTGACTACCTACAACAATAGTCAGCCCTACATCATCAGTACCGACGGCACGTACATGACCTATCACTCAAGCAGTGACAGTATCGACTTCAGCACGCCCCGCACCTTCCGTGTCATTGCCAGCAGCGGCGCCGGCTATACCGACTATACCGTGAAGGTCAACGTACACAAGGAGAACCCCGATTCTTTCGTTTGGAAGAAGATGGCCGACATCCCCGTGATGAACGATCTTCGCACCATCATGTTCAACGACCAACTCTACGTCTTTGGCAACGAGGGTGGTACGACAACGGCCTACACCACAGATGATGGTAGTGCATGGACCCCCGTCACACTGCCTACCACGGCAGATGGCAACACCTGGCAGAACGCCGTAGCCACCATCGACTCACTCTATATCATGTGCGGCACAAAGGTATATCGCACCCAGGACTTTACCACCTGGGACGAGGATAACAGCGAAGTATTGGATGAGGCCAGCATCAAGCAACTGATTGGCGCCAGCAGTCAGGAAGTATATGCACTGTCTACCAGCGGTATGCTGATGTCGAAATACAGCGGCAACCTCAACTTGGGTATGTGGATACCGGCAGACTTCGAGAGCGATGTCAATGCTGAAGACCTGCCTACCGACGACTATGCCTTTACCTGCTATCCGATGGCATATGCCGACAGCACCGACTACGTCGTGATGGGTGGCACTAAGAAGATCGGCGACGAATGGCAAGGACGTGTTTGGCGCCGTATCGTGGACTATAGCGGAGTGGGTATCCTCAGCGAACTGAAGAAGCTCATTGAAGAGGCTGCATCAGGCAGCGAGACCATCAGCTCCACCTGGATACGCCAGTGGACCTACATGGAACGCACAGGAAATAAACTCTACGAACTGCCGGCACTGAAGAACCTGCAGCTGGTTTACTATGGTGAGGAACTGCTGGCCTTTGGCGGACAGTCGTATGATAACGAGATAACACCGCTGATAGCCTTCTGGCGCAGTCGCGACAACGGTATCACTTGGAAGCAAGACGTCAACTACACCATGCCGCCGATAGACGGAACGACCCAGTTCGACAACTCGGCGACCAGTTTCTCGGCAGCTGCCGACAACGAAGGAAACATATGGATTGTCAGCGCAGGCACTGGCGAAGTATGGCGCGGCAGACTGAACAGAGTGGCGTGGGAGGAGTAGCGCTTCGCTAGTGAATAGTGAAGAGTGAATAACGAAGAGTGAAGAGTGAATAACGAAGAGTGAAAGATGAAGAGTGTCATGAAGAAACGGTTATACGTAGTAGCGATACTATTCACTATTCACTGTTCACTATTCGTTAGCCACGCAGTGGCGCAAACAGAGCCGGAATACCGACTGGAAATCGGTGGAGGCATCGGTATGGTGTCCTATGAGGGTGACTTCAACAGTAACATCTTCAAGAATCCACAGCCTATGTTCTCGCTCTTGGCCAAATATAGGTTCAACCCACGCATGGCATTGGCCATGAACATCAGCTACGGAAAGCTGAAGGGGTCGGCAAAGGACGTTTCGTCATATGTGCCAGATAAATGGGCCAACTACGACTTCACTCAGAAGATAGGCGATGTAGGACTCCGGCTGGAATGGAATTTCTGGCCCTTCGGAACAGGAATGGAATATCGTGGAGCCCAACGGCTCACACCATATATATTCTTAGGATTAGGAACAACCGTCTACGAGACTGACAAGGCACAACTGACCATGAACATGCCGATAGGCATTGGCGTGAAGTGCAAAGCTGCCGACCGTGTGAATATGGCGTTGGAATGGGCTATGCACTTCTCCAATAGCGACCGTCTGGACGGTGTGTCTGACCCCTACGGCATCAAGAGCTCTGGGCTCTTCAAGAATACAGACTGTTACAGTCAATTGCGGCTGTCGGTCACTTACGACTTATGGGCTAAATGTAAAGTTTGTCACAATGATAGAGATTAACAACATTCCCCAGCATATTGCCATCATCATGGACGGCAACGGACGCTGGGCCAACGAACGAGGCAAAGAGCGCAGCTACGGACATCAGGCTGGTGTAGAGGCTGTGCGCAGGATTACGGCAGAGTGTACCCGTCTAGGGGTCAAATACCTGACACTCTACACGTTCTCTACTGAAAACTGGGGACGCCCTGCCGATGAGATTGCTGCCCTGATGGGATTGGTACTCAGTTCGCTGGAAGACGAGATATTCATGAAGAACAATGTACGCTTCCGTGTCATCGGTGACATGAAGCGTCTGCCCGACGCCGTACAGCAGAAGTTGCGCGAGACAGAGGAGCACACCGCCAAGAACGACGCCATGACGATGGTTGTAGCGCTGAGCTACAGTAGCCGCTGGGAGATTACCGAAGCCGTTCGTCAGATGATCAAGGAAGGTGTTCAGGACATTACTGAAGAGACCATCAGCCAGCACCTGACCACCAACTTCATGCCCGACCCCGACCTACTGATTCGTACTGGCGGCGAGTTGCGCATATCGAACTACCTGCTATGGCAGATAGCCTATTCGGAGCTGTACTTCTGCGACACCTACTGGCCCGATTTTGACGAGGCAGAGCTGCACAAAGCCATCGAGAGCTACCAGAAGCGCCAGCGTCGCTATGGCAAGACGGAAGAACAAGTAGAGAGCGAGGCTTCGCCTCTAGTGAAAAGTGAATAGTGAAAAGTGAGAAGTATATAATGAAAATACTGAAAACAAGTAATATAATGAAAATGAACAAGCGAATATGGATGGTTGGAATACTATTCACTATTCACTGTACTCTATTCACTAGCCACGCAGTGGCGCAAGACGTCATTGTCAACCCAGACATCTCCTATGCCGGTACGCCACGCCAACTGGAGATTGGCGGACTGGCCGTCAAAGGTGTGGAAGGCTATGAGGACTACGTGCTGACAGGACTGTCAGGACTGGCTATCGGACAGGTCATCGAAGTGCCTGGCCAAGAGATTACAGAAGCTATCAAGCGTTATTGGAAACATGGTTTGTTCTCGAAGGTGGCCATTTCTGCCGATTCCATCGTAGACAACAAGGTGTACCTCTGCATCCATCTGTCCACTCGTCCACGTGTCAGCACCATCAATTACTATGGTCTGAAGAAGAGCGAGAAGGAAGACATGGAGGCTAAGCTGGGTATCATGAGGGGCAGTCAGATTACGCCCAATATGATTGACCGTGCTAAGATTCTGGCTAAGAAATACTTCGACGAGAAGGGCTATAACAATGCCGAGATAGAGATTTCCCAGCGCGACGACGTGACGGGCAAGAACGAGGTCATCCTCGACGTCTCTGTCGACAAGAAGTCGAAGATGAAGGTCAAGGAGATTATTTTCGACGGTAACAACAAGCTGTCGAAGAAAAAGATTACGGGTTCGTTGTTCAAGAAGGGATCTTTCGGCAAGATCCACGAGGTCAACAAGTTCAAGAACATGTTCTGGCCCAAGAAATTCACTCCGGAGCGTTACGAGGAAGCCAAGTCAATGCTTATCGACAAGTATAACGAGCTGGGCTATCGCGACGCCACCATCTTGGAAGACTCCGTATGGACCGTTGACGAAAAGCATGTTAAAGTCTATGTAAAGATTGACGAGGGTGAGCAATACTACATCCGTAATATCACATGGGTGGGCAACACCGTGGTCACCACCGACTACCTGAACAGGGCGTTGGGTATGCAGAAGGGTGATGTCTATAACCAGAAGTTGATGAACAAACGACTAAAGGAGGACGACGATGCCGTAGGTAACTACTATTGGAACAACGGTTATCTGTTCTACCAGCTAGAGCCTACCGAGGTGAACATCGTAGGCGACAGCATCGACCTGGAAATGCGTATCCAGGAGGGTACACAGGCCCATATCAGTCACGTCCGCATCTTTGGTAATGACCGCCTATACGAAGAGGTGGTACGCCGTGAGTTGCGCACCAAGCCTGGCGACCTGTTCTCCAAGGAAGCCATCCAGCGTTCAGCACGCGAACTGGCCTCTATAGGACATTTCGACCCTGAGAAGGTAAACCCCGATATCAAGCCTAACTACGACGACGGTACCGTGGATATCAACTGGGAATTGGAACAGAAATCTAACGACCAGCTGGAGTTCTCGCTGGGTTGGGGACAGACGGGTATCATCGGACGTATCGGTGTGAAGCTGAACAACTTCTCCATGCGTAACCTCTTCGGTAAGAACAAGATGCACCGTGGCATCATGCCTATCGGTGATGGCGAACAGGTGTCATTGTCGTTCCAGTCGAACGGTAGCTACTACAGCTCCGTATCAGCAGGCTACTCTACGGGATGGTTTGGCGGAAAGCGTCCTAATTCACTAAGCATCAGCGCCTTCTACTCGAAGCAGAGTGATATCTCCAGCACCTACCGCAACTCGGCATGGATGAACAACTATTACAACTATTATGGAGGTTATGGTTCGTACAATAGTGGCTACTACGACTACACATCCTATATGGATGAGGACAAGTACATCAAACTGTTTGGTGTAAGTCTCGGCTGGGGTAAGCGTCTGCGCTGGCCTGACGACTACTTCCAGTTGTCAACACAGTTGTCATACACCCGCTATATGCTGCGTGACTGGAGCTACTTCCTGATTTCTAATGGTAACTGTAACAACATCAACCTGGGTATTACGTTGTCACGTACCTCAACGGACAACCAGCTATTCCCACGCCGCGGTTCAGAATTCATGCTTTCAGTAACCCTGACGCCACCCTGGTCACTCTTCAATGACAAGGACTATGCTAACCTGGCCACGGCAGAAACCTATGCGAAGAATGTCGACCAGTATAATGCAGAGTTGCAGGAGAAATACCGCTGGATAGAATACCATAAGTGGAAGTTCAAGACCAGGACTTTCACCGCCCTGACGGAAGGTCAGAAGTGTCTGGTGCTCATGACCCGCGTAGAGATGGGACTTCTGGGCTCTTACAATAAGTACAACAAGTCACCGTTCGAGACCTTCTACGTAGGTGGTGACGGTATGAGCGGCTACAGCTCCAGCTATGCAGAGGAGACTATTGGTCTGCGTGGTTACGATAATGGTTCACTGACACCGTATCGTGCAGAAGGCTACGCCTACGACCGCTTCACACTGGAGTTGCGCTATCCTATCCTGTTGGGCAACACGACCATCTATGGTCTGGGCTTCCTAGAGGGTGGTAATGCATGGACTGAAACAGGCAACTTCAACCCCTTCGACATCAAGCGTTCTGCCGGTATCGGTGTGCGTATCTTCCTGCCAATGGTGGGTCTGATGGGTATCGACTGGGCCTACGGCTTCGACAGACCCTACTACTCTACAACCAACAAGGGTGGCAGCCAGTTCCACTTCATCCTGGGACAGGAGTTCTAAGGCGGCCTGCGGCCTAGTGAAGAGTGAAACGCTACGCTAGTGAATAGTGAAGAGTTAAAAGTTAAGAGTTGTCAAAACTTGAAACCTTTGGAAAGTTTCCACGTCTAAGAGATATAAACCCTTAAAAAAGAGACGATGATGAAAAAAATGATAACATTGATAGTCCTTTTTGCATCGACTTTGTCGATACAAGCACAGAAGTTCGCCCTCGTGGACATGGACTATATCTTTAAGAACATACCAGCGTACGAACGTGCCAACGAGCAGCTGAACCAGATCTCCAAGAAGTGGCAGGCTGAGGTAGAGGCTATCCAGATAGAGGCGCAGACGCTCTATAAAAACTACCAAAACGAGGTGGTATTCCTGTCGCAGGAACAGAAGAAAGCCAAGCAGGACGCCATCGTCGCCAAGGAGAAAGAGGCTGCCGACCTGAAGAAGAAATACTTCGGACCTGAGGGTGAACTCTTCAAGAAGCGTACGGCCCTGATGACACCCATTCAGGAAGAGGTGTACAATGCCGTCAAGGACATTGCCGACCTGCGTGGCTACCAGCTCATCCTGGACCGTGCCAGCGACACGGGTATCATCTTCGGATCACCCAAGGTGGACATCAGCAACGAGGTGCTCTCGAAGCTGGGCTACAGCAACTAAACATCGAAACATCGAAACATCGAAACATCGAAATATCGAAACATCGAAAATTAAAAATAATAAAGAAAAAAAAACTATGAAGAAATTGATTATCTGCGCTATTTGCGCACTCTGCGGTTTCACCACCGCCAACGCACAACAGAAGTTCGGACACGTCAACGCCCAGGAGGTAATCCAGGCTATGCCAGAGTTCGCTAAGGCACGTACCGAGATTGAGGCACTCACCAAGCAGTATGACGCTGACTTGAAGAGCATGCAGGATGAACTGCAGAAGAAGGCTGAAGCTTTCGAAAAGGAACAGGCAACACTGCCTGAGAACATCAAGCAGCGTCGTCAGACGGAACTGCAGGACATGTACCAGAAGATCCAGCAGAGCTACCAGGACAACCAGCAGGCACTGGGCAAGGCTCAGCAGGAGAAGATGCAGGCCATCCAGACCAAGGTACTGGACGCTATCAAGGCTGTCGGTCAGGCCGGGGGTTACGTTTATATCATGGACATCGCAGGTGGTGTTCCCTATATCTCTACAACCCTGTCTACCGACGTTACTGGAGAAGTCAAGAAGAAACTCGGCATCTAATCAGGTATGAAGAAACTCATCCTTTTCCTCCTTCTGCTGGCTACTATGCCCGCAATGGCACAGGGCGAGCTAAAGTTCGGCTTTCTGAGCTACAACATTGTCATGCAAGCCATGCCAGAGTATGCAGCTATGCAGAACAGCATGGCTGAGCTGCGCGAGAAGTATGAGGCCGAGCAGAAACGCGTAGAGAACGACTTCAACAAGAAGTACGAAGAGTTCCTCGACGGTCAGAAGAGCTGCCCGAAGACCATCCTGCAGAAGCGCCAGAGCGAGTTGCAGGAGATGCTCGACAAGAACGTGGCCTTCAAGAAGGAGAGCCAGCGTCTGCTGAAACAGGCAGAGGAGGATGCCATGGCACCCATACAGGCTCGTCTGGCAACAGCACTGGACACCATCGGCAAGGAGCGTGGCTTCGCTTTCATCGTCAACACCGACGAGAAGGCCACCCTCTGGTTGAACCCTTCACTGGGTGAAGATATCACTGCCACCGTTATAGAACAGCTGCAGAAATAATGCTTAGCAAAACGCCGGGACCCATCGGCATCTTCGACAGCGGATATGGCGGTCTGACCATTCTGCATGGCATCCGTCAGCTGCTTCCTGAGTATGATTACTTGTACTTAGGCGACAACGCCCGCACACCGTACGGTACACGCTCGTTTGAAGTAGTCTATGAGTTCACGCGTCAGGCTGTAGAGAAACTCTTTGAGATGGGGTGTCACCTCGTCATTCTGGGTTGTAATACAGCCTCAGCAAAAGCACTGCGCTCGATACAACAAAATGACCTGCCCAAGCTCGACCCCAACCGTCGAGTCTTGGGCGTCATTCGTCCTACGGCTGAGGTCATTGGTTCCCTGACCCACAACCGTCATGTCGGCATCTTCGCCACTGAGGGAACCATCAAGAGTGAGTCGTATAACCTAGAGATTCACAAGCTCTTTCCCGACATACAGGTCAGCGGTGTCGCCTGTCCGTTCTGGGTTCCTCTGGTGGAGTATAACGAGGCTGACTCACCTGGTGCCGACTATTTCGTCAAGAAGCGCATCGACCAGCTGCTACGCCTCGACCCACAGATAGACACCGTCATCTTAGGTTGCACACACTACCCGCTCCTACTGCCTAAGATTCACAAATACATGCCTCGTGGCATCCGTATCATCGCACAGGGAGAGTATGTAGCGACTTCGCTACAAAGCTATTTCCAGCGCCATCCAGATATGGAGCAGCGTTGTACAAAGAACGGTCAGACCCGTTATCTGACCACCGAAAATCCTGAAAGATTTAAGGAACAAGCCCAAATCTTCCTCCACGAGGACATTGAAGTGGAGAACGTCGTGCTGGGTTAACGGTTATTGGTTAATGGTTATTGGTTATCGCAGCAGTCTGCGGGAGAAGTAGCGTACGGGATACCATACGCTGAGAAATCCTACGGCAATAACCGTGAGGAAGACGACAACCACATCCCAGGGATGAACACTCACGGGATAGGCATCAATGACAAAGGAGCCCTCGCTGTCGCCCAGACGTACCAGTCCGTACTGCTGTTGCAGCCAGCAAAGGAGGAGGCCTAACAAGATGCCGATAACAGCACCCATCAACGATATCATACGTCCTTCAAAGAGGAAGATACGTGTAATCTGGTGGTCACTGGCACCCAGATTGCGCAGGGTGACGACATCGTTGCGCTTGTCGATAATCAGCATCGACAGCGAGCCAATAATATTAAAGCAGGCAATAACGAGGATGAATGTCAGGAAGATATACGCCATGAGCTTCTCAACCTTCATGATGCGGAAGGTGTCATCCTGCTGCTCGTAGCGATCCTGAACAAGGAAACGACCGTCAGCCAACTGCACCATCTTCTCTTTCACCGCCTCAAAGTCACTACCAGGACGCAAGCGCAGTTCCAAGGAAGTCAGACGATTGGGTTGGTCAAAGATATTGCGGGCAAAGTCTAACGATGTCAGGATATACTGTTTGTCGTATTTTGTCTGTTTGATACAGAAGATAACACCAGGTGAATAGAGTTCATCCTCCACAAAACCGTCGGTAGGATTGGCCATATTCAGCTGGCCTTCACGGCGAGGTGCATAGATCTTCAGCGGTTCCTGATAGGTATAGCCCAAGCCTAACTGGTAGGCGATACCCAGGCCAGGAATGCCATAGTGCATGTCGGCTGCATGCAGTTCGAACTCACCATCGCCCTCCAGCACCTCACGGACATGCGTCAGCGAGTCGAAATTGTCTTGTACTCCTTTCAGTTTGACCATCATCTGACGATTGCCATAGACAGCCAGCGCCTGGTCCTCTAAGCACTCGGTAGCTACCTCTACCTCCGGCAACTGACGGATCTTGGTCAAAATAGGATCTGTGGCCAAGGCAGTCTTGCCCTTGATGGGTGTCACCTTCAGCTGGGGATCCATCTGTGTGAAGAACGATGCTACCAGGTCGTGGAACCCGTTGAACACCGACAGCGTGACGACCAGTGCCATAGCAGCAACGGCGACACCTACCACAGAGATGCCGCTGATGATGTTGATGGCGTTCGTCGACTTCTTGGAAAAGAGGTAACGCTTGGCGATGTAAAACGGAAAGTTCACTTTTTCAGTAGCTCGTCAATGCGCTCGATATAGTCCAGACTGTCGTCGATGAAGAAGCGAAGCTCAGGGACGATACGCATCTGATGACGAATGCGCGTGCCCAACTCATAGCGAATCTGCTTCTCATTACGGGTAATGTTCTGCAGGAGCTCTTCACCACGCTCAGAGGGGAAGATACTCAGATAGGCCGTACAGATGCTCAGGTCAGGCGATATCTTCGTACGCGTCACGCTCACCATCACACCATGCATGGCACGCGTCTGCCCCTGAAAGATCAACGAGAGTTCTTTCTGGAGCAGACGGGCTATCTTATTTTGTCTTGTTTCTTGCATGTCTTATTTCTTTTCTTCTATTTTCTCTTCCTCAATAGACAGGACCTCTACGTCGAAAACCAATGTGCTATAGGGAGGAATATCTGCACCAGCGCCACGAGGGCCATAGGCCAACTCCTGCGGAATGTACAGCTGCCACTTAGAACCTACAGGCATCATGCACAGAGCTTCTGTCCAACCCTTGATGACCTGGTTAGGCGAGAAGGTTGCAGGCTCACCGCCATGCTTGTCGGTAGAGTCGAAGACCTTACCGTCAATCAAACGCCCCTCATAGAGCACCTTTACCTTGTCGTTAGCCTTGGCAACAGCACCGTTACCTTGCTTTAACACCTTGTACTGCAGACCACTGGGCAATGTGATGACACCCTCCTTCTTGGCATTCTCTTCCAGGAAGTCCTTACCGGCCTTCTTCAGCTTCTCTTCCTTAGCCTTACGGATGGCAACAACACGACCGTTCAGGAACTCCTCGGCACGACGGTTCTTAAAGAGCGCCGTGTCACCCTTCAAGGCATCTATCAAACCCTGATAGGCTATACGCATCTGCAGAGAGTCGTCAGAGCCCTCTACCTCCTTGCCCAGACCAGCCAGGAAACGGTCGCGTACGATGTCTGCCAGCACATAACCAGCAGTATAGCTCAGCGAATCGCTACCCGTCACCAGTTGAACACTAGGTTTTGGAGCCTTTTTGTTCTTTTTGCCTGCCTGAATAGTAGACAAAGAGGCACCCGCCACGAGAGCGAGTGCCACTATGAATAGCTTTTTCATTACTTCTTAGGATCTACTTCCAGCAATTCAATCTTGAAGATCAGCATAGAGAAGGGCTTGATGTCAGCACCCTGCTGACGCTCACCGTAAGC
>Ga0310695_10007259_pt1 | contig 17784 bp, 11 predicted proteins | sample RumenRJG_04DNA_FD_203882 | JGI IMG/M metagenome (GOLD analysis project Ga0310695, IMG submission 203882) | Bovine rumen microbial communities from Lethbridge, Alberta, Canada - RJG_04 (v2) (version 2) | ecosystem: Host-associated > Mammals > Digestive system > Stomach > Rumen | place: Canada...
GCGTCACGCGGTCGTCGGGGCCGAATACGCGCTCAACAAAGCGGCCGTAGAAGATGTAACCTAAGACAAGAGCCGCAAGGCTCAGAATAAATGTAATCATTTTTTGTATTTAAAGTTTCCACTTCGTTGCAAAGGTACAAAAAATGCTCTTATTATCTCCCATTTCGGAAGAAAATCTTCTTGGAAGAACGTTTCTTGAGGTCTTTATGCCTTATCAATCTGTTATAAAGTTCCCATTTACTCGTTTATGAAAGTTCTTGCCGTGCAAGCGACCTAAGGTCGAGCGAAATACGTTAAATCTTGCCTCACAAGCCAAGGTTGAAAACACACAGGGCCACTATTCTACCGTTTAAGATTTAAATTACTGATTATCAACGTTTAAAGCATTCTATAATTTGAATCGAAGAATATCGTTCTCGATACCATCTGACACTCAGATGCCACGACTATGATGGCAGACCTTTTAACTGAGGAATAAAAACAATATTTTAAATCTGAAATTACTAAATCGGCGATAAAAATGGCTATTTATCGCCGATTTTAGCCATTTCAATTTAGATTTCCTATTTTTGAGCAACTTTTATTCAGGCTTCCCTTCTTCTATCTTTAGTCCCAAACGATAATGGTCGGAGATACGTTTCAAGTCTTGTACTTTTTGAGAATTGCTAATATTTGAATAGACATACCAACCATCGCATTCATGTTGCCAGATTCGACCAGGAATGGTGGGACGTTTCTTTTTACCTACGAGGTTATAGCCATTACCATGCTCGATACCCAATGGTGGGATGCGCTCCAAACCAATCTTACGCAGAGCATCAATGAAGGTGTCGATAGCCTGACGATGCCAGATGACTGTGCCGTCAGGGAAGGTGACCCGCATACCCTTCGTGGTGTTCTCTATGTGCTTTGTGGGCTCATGTGGTTCTACTTCCATTGGTTCTTCTTCGCTCTTTACAGGCGTACTGCTGCGTGGTGTCAGCGTCTTGGCACCCATAATCTCACTAATCTTTGTCTTACGGCTCAAAGCTACACTGATTGGCTCACCTGGATGATACTCCACTACAAGCACCAAGTCGCGCTTGATGGGTTCCAAACGTGGTGCAATATCATTGCCCAAGGCAGGCAATATCTCTTCCTTGATAATACCCTCCTCCAGTTCCTCCACTTGCTGAAGAACATCCTTGCTCAATTTCACTCCTACTTCACGAGAGTTCTCTATGATGCTGTATAGTTTTTCAAGTTTTGTCATAAGTCATTTTTCACCAATGGTTCCTCAATTTCCACCTTTATTTTAATATTCAAGGATTGGCCTATTCTCTCCAAAAGGCTCTTTTTGCCAATTGTTGACAAATGCGTACAGACATACCCTTGCTTTCCTTTCTTTTTGACTCTTTTTCCATATTACTTATTTTCTGTTCCTATTATTTCTTCCTCTGTAATATTAAATATTTGATAGACAAGCCGATCTATTTTGGTCTCTAACTCGGAAGTGTCTGAATAGGGATTGCAAGTTTTAGAGTTGAGAATATCCTTGGCTAATTGGCTGATTTCTTCCTGAATATGATCTTCGGCTATTGTAAATGGCAATTTTTCTATTGTAGATTTATTGATTGCTAAATAGCCACCAGCCAAATGCTTGTCTTTAAATTTTGTCCTCAGATAGTATGATGTGTACTTTGAATTAAGCAAACCAAGAATATAGTATGGACTAATACCGTTAAAATCATAAATAGCATAAGTTCCTACTCCTATTGCGAGGGGACTGTCTACGTATGTAGCTTCAATGACTTTTGTCATTCCTGCTACTATTATTTTGGGCATGATCCACATCGTTTTTTTAGATTCTGCAATACTGTCATCCAAGAATATGTATGCTGATGAATACCTGTCCTTCATATACCTTACGTCATTATTGTTATAAGTGTATCTGTCAATATTGCCACTTACAGTAAATGGGATTGTATTTGATGTTTGGTATTCTGTTACAAATTCTTTTATTCTCTGAGCTTCAAACCCTGTTGCACCTGAGCAAACCTTGAGGCCGCAACTCTCAATAGTATCATCGCAAGTAACTGCGATTTGTTCTACCATCTTATCAAGAAGAAGATTTTCATATACCTCAAGATTATATACCTTAAACTCTAAATCGCATATCTTACTACCATTTAGTATTATAGGATAGACGCTTGCTTCTTTGAAAACATTGAAAACAGAAACATCTAAACTTCGATATAATCCTTCTTGTTTTAATCTTACGAGTGTTTTCTTTGCGTAATCTGCAATTAAGAATTTATTAGGGATAATCCATGTGAAGACATTCTTAGACAACATGCATCCTTGTAATAAGAAAAGAACATACAAGTCATAAGCACCCGTAGCTTGTGGGAAAATAGATTTGTATAATTTCTTTTCATTCTCTGTTCTTGCCATATTAACAGCACTTACATATGGTGGATTTCCAATAACTATATCAAAGCCTCCTTGTGTGAATACATCAAAGTACCAAGTATGCCAAAGCATGAATTGATTGTTGCCAGATAGGTCAAGGTCTCCAAAATTAACGTTTATACTTTGTTCACGGAGTTGTTGCTTCACGTTATAGATAATTTTAGCGCGAAGGCTTTGTTTTTTGTGATGGTCAGTACAATTATAATACTCTTCAAGCATTTTTCGCAAGTCAAGACGTAATACATCTATCATGTCATCAAACATCGTTGTTTGGTATGTTCCATGTTTTTCTGTCTTTAATTCCGTCATCGTTGAAAGGTCAACACCCTTGTATTGTTCCAACAGCGAATTACCCTGCATAATTTTGAAGTCAAGGTTTGGGAGAGCCTGAGGCGTTTCTTCATCAACAATTAAGGAGAGCCAGAAGCGAAGGCGGGCAATGTCAACGGCACCACGCTCTATATCTACACCATAGATGTTTTGCTGGATGATGTGTTTTTTGATTTCTGCGGCTTTGCTTTGTGTAATTCCTTCGAGGGCTGTGCGGCATTGGAAGAGTTCTTTAAGCAGACCCATTGGGAATGCACCTGAGCCAATGGCAGGGTCGCAGATTTTGACGTTCTTCAAAGCATCATCCACTTGCTCACGGAATTTGTCGTTAGTGCCAAGGGCGTTGACATCATGAGTAGTCACAAACTGACGAATAGCTTCTTTCGTTGGCTCGTCCTCAATATCTGTCTGGAGATAGGCAATGAGGCTTTCGCGACACATATAGCTGACGATTTCCTTGGGTGTGTAGAAGGCACCCTTATCTTTGTTGTCTTCCAGCAGGTTCTCGAAAATGCGACCTAACATCTCTGGGTCAACTCCAACCTCTGCATCGTCAGGATCGTTCTCGTCGATGGTGAAGTTGTAGGAGGCAAAGAAGTCGAGCAGGCTCTGCATATATTTCGCAGGCAGAGGAAATGCCGTTTCGTCTGTGGCATCACGCTCGAACAATCCACCATTTAAATAAGGTGTACGATATTGAGGTAGTTTCTTCTCATTCTCACTATTGAGATCGTTGAAGAGTGCTTCCAATACATTGTCTATGAAGTGGTCTTTATCTGCTGTTTGGACAAAGAGGTTCTGAATGAATTCCGAGTCTCCACTACCCCACTCTGCTCCGCTCTTTACACCGAGCCAGCCTTTCTTCTGTAGGAACTGGAGGAAAACCAAACGGCCCATCAGTTTCTTCACATAGTCACGGACAGCTTTCTCTGGGTTGGGGAAGTGGGCAAACTCCTGCATGATTTCCTCGCAGGGGTCGTTTTTGATTTGCTCTTCCCACTTGTTGGCCACCTTCACCATCCGCTTACCTGTGATATACTGGATGATGTCCTCGTACTGCTTCTTGTAGCCATCGAAGAACATATCGCTGACGGCATCTACAGAGAACGCTTTGGTCAGGTCTTCCAACGTAAGACTACTGTCGCGCAGTTTCTCAAACTGCTGAATGGCGGTACGGCTGCGATGACCTTCACCCAGCAGATAAGTAAATCGTTTGGCATCAGTCGATTCTTTCTGATAACTGCCATCATCGGCAAACGTCCAGGCTTCACTAACGTAAGAGAATCTAAGCACACTCTCGTTCTTACGATAGCAGAACATAAAGGCACCAGCATTGCCGTTGTTTCGCCAGTCTGTCAGCAGCATATCGCGGATGCCTCTTCGGTTGCGTTCTATATCAACACTTTCAGAGAGTTCTACTTCGTAGATGCTGATGGTTTGGTTGTCGGTCAACGTGATAGTTCCCAGCCAAAGTGCCTGTTTTGCAAACTGACTACTGGTTGGAATTGTTGATGGCGTATTCCAGAATTTTATCTTATTGCCAAAAATGTCGTGTAACAGCAACTGCCAGTTCTGGCGATTGTATCTTGATTCAATGACTTCTTTATAGTTCATAGGGCTTAATTATTTTGAAAACTCTCCGATAATATGATAACAGCAGCCGATTCCTCTTCTGCATGCTGACTCTCTCGATAATAGGTGTTGTATTTGTTAGCCATTTCGAGCACTTGCTTTAGTGCATCCTCAAAGGTCAGCTTCGCCTTGCTGCCACCTTGACGCTGCAAGTCCTTCTGAATGCGTTGCAAGCGCTTGGCAATATAGGTAATGGTGCCTCGCTCAGCCAACTCTTTCAGTTGGATAATCTTCAGTCGGGTATCGCCATCATCAATGTGGGGCAACATGCTGTTTAGCAGGCTGACAGCTGTTGTCACCTGAGCACCAAGATTGCTTCGCTGGTTCTGGTTGGATTCTTCCTCGTGAAGTTCCTGCTCTTTGGTTTTATTGAATTCTTTTAGGGCTTTGTCAACATGCTCATGATGCTGGTCTAATCGAGGCACCGCTTTTTCTTCTGGCTTGGCCTTGAAATAGTTGAGCGCATCGAGCACAGACAATTCGCGTGTCTGCTGGTCGTTCACCAGATAGAACAACTTGCGGAAATTGGTCTTGAGGAACACCAATGAATCACCAGACAAAGTTACCCCTTCTAACTCACGAGGTTCACGACCTGTCCGACTGCGAAGTGAGAGACGTTCTATGCGTTTATATTCCTTGCGGTTCTGTTGATAGAGTGCTCGCAGTTCTTCATAGAACGGCAGTTCCAGATTGCGGTCTTCCTGTTCGCGCTTGATGCTTTCCTTGAAGAGTTTGTCAAGATCGCGGTCAATAATCTCTTCAGTAGAATATATCTGATTGTCCTCGCCAAACGTGGTATGGAAGGTCTGAATCTTACTCAACGCTATCTGATTGAGTTTGATCTCCTTGTTACCTTGACGCGACGGGTAGAATACGTAGTTGTAGATGATTCCTGCCGTAGAGCCGATACGATTCACACGGCCTATACGCTGCATCAGACGGGTAGCGTTCCAAGGCGTGTCATAGTTGATGATGATGTTCGAGCGATGCAGGTTGACACCTTCTGCCAACACATCTGTTGTCAGGATGATGTTATACTCGTCTTTCTTCTGTTTCCAGTTGGCATCAAAGTTCTCGCGGATGGTCTTAAACAAGTGACTACGGTTCTGGGAAGAAATCACCAATACGTCTTGGCGGTTGATACGACGCTGCAGGTATTCTACCGTATCGACAGATTCAGAGAAGACCACAATCTTTCCTTCCGGGTTGCGATCCTTCTTGAACAGCTCATGCTTGAGCAGGTCTTCGAACTTGGCAAACTTCGAGTCGTCATCGTCATCGATATATTCCCACTCCAGCCACATATCGTCAAGCAACGCTTGATCATGTCTCAGTTGCTCGATGTATTCCTCATCGAAGTGTTCACGTTTGAAGGAGGCATTCTTTGGATTCACTTCTGCCTTCTCGTTCATCTTCTGTTCTATTTCTTCCTCGCTGTAGCCAGCCTCTATCAGAGCATTGATATCCAAGTCGGGAGCGATGAAAATCTTGTCGTTCTCCCACATGCTAATCATGTTCTCATTAGCCTGACGAAAGGCTTTCAGCGATTTGCAAAAGGCATAAAAGCTGCTTTCCAGACGCTTTACGAGGCCGTTTTTGCGGATACCAGCCAAACTGCGGCTGATAACCTCGGCATTATCGTAAAGGCCAGGGGCTGCATCGGGCTTCAGATAGGCGATGGCCTGATAGCGTGCGTAGGTCAGTTGCTTATCAAGCACATGCATAGCCTTCTCAAAGAGGTTGGCCAAGTGGTCGTTCAATTCGTATTCCTTCTTGATAGGCTTGTCAACCTTGGGGAATCCGTTGACATCCTTGTTATAGCGGGCGATGTTCTCGATATCGGTTCGTGTACGGCGAACGGTTAGAGGCTTGATCACTCTGTCGCGCACTTTCTCAGCCAATTTCTTAAACTCCTTCAGGTCAAAGTTCTCCTGCTTGCGAAACTTACGGAACTCTAATACCAATGGTGAGAAGAATGCTGTCAGATTAGGCACACCATCAATCGTGCAATGGCGCGGATCTTGGAACATCAGTATCTGGTAGTAGATATCCGCAGGCGTATTGTTCATAGGCGTTGCTGAAATCAGCATCACCTTTTTCTTATAGCCCGGAATATAGCCTGTTTCAAGGCGAGGCATCTTGCAGATTTCCTGTAGTTGCTGGAAAGCACCGGTCGTATGATTGCGGAACTTGTGGGCCTCGTCAACCAGCACCAGATCGTATTCATCAGCATTCCAGTAGTCGTAGTTGTCTTCGTCAAGCACCTTTGCCAGACTGCCGTTACTCACAAAACGGGTATATTTGTCGATACCGAAATCCTTAAACGTAGTCTTCCAGTTCTGTTCTACGGCTGGCGGATAAACCACAAGAATCTTTGTGTGCTCTGGGCCATTCTCCACCAAGAACTTCTTGGCAATCATCGTGGCAATGACCGTCTTGCCAAGACCCACCACATCAGCCAGGAAGAAACCATCATAGCGTATCAGTTTCTGATAGCCCTCTACTACAGCATCTGCCTGATAATCAAACTTGCTATAACCTTCAGGCATATCGAATGGATCATCTTGGTCGATGGCCAGCACACGGTCACTGAAGTATTCCATCAGCATCTTGATATATAGCTCATAAGGAGTAACATCGCCTTTCAAGTAAGTTTTGTCGAGTGTTTCCTGATAGTCCTCAGCATTAATAGGCACGTTCTTGGCTTCTTCCCAAAGCAATTCAAATTCGTTCTTGGCGAACTGCACATCGTCGTAGCGCTCCAGTTTTACGTTGAACTCATACTGTCTTTCATCGCTGATACCTAAGCCGTTACCACTCAGGTTGCTACTACCCGTAATAGCAGCACCAAAACAATGCTGGTTATAATTGTCGGGATAAAGAATGTAGAGTTTGGCGTGAATCTTTTTGGAGGGATGGGCACGCAGTTCCAGCTTACCATCAATCAAGTCCTGAACCATCTGGAGCATTCCGTCTTCCACCTTTTTGGTATAATGAGACTGTTCAATGTCTTCTTTCAACAAACGAAGGCATTCTTCCTTCACTTCTTCCTCTGCACCAAAAAAGAGTTCTCCCTTTTGATTGGCTTTGGCGATGTACTTATCTACATCGATACCTATCAGGATACGTACCTTGTTAATACCATCGAGGAAGGGACGCAAAGAGAAATAGCCAGATGCCCGGAGGAAGCCCACAACGGCATCAAGATTCTTCACTTGAGGGTTGTTGCTCAGAATGCCCTCAAACTCTTTCATCAAAGTGTTCCCATCACGGTTAGTAAAAAAATGGGAACTAATAGGTATGTCTGACATATCTACGCTATAGTCTTAGGAGCGAAAGGACTATCTGTTCGGATGATAATGGGTTCATCAACACAGAACCTCAGGACACGAAAGAAGCGTGAACCGCCCTTATCGATGTCCCAAGGTCCTCGGATGACCCATTCATACCAGATAAGTCGTCCACGCTATCGCGTAGACGTTAGCCTTATTAGGTGGTATGAATGTCGATTGAATTTCCGAGGTTCAGGGACATTTACCGAATATAGCACTAACGCTATAATTATTCCAAAAATCATACCACTACCCTGCACTCAGGGAACCAACCTTAGTTGTGCCGTTTACGGCATATCGGCAGTACTTGCTTGCAAAGATACTAAAATGTTGCATAATAATGCCAGCATGAACAAAAAAACTGCAAAAGATTAACAAAAACTGACAATTCTGAACAAATTCCATCTTAAACGATAGGGAGTTTTGGCATTTAATGGCATTTTCTTATAACTGAGGCGTTTGGCATAATTTTTGCTATAGAACATTTATGACAGAATCTTTATTTTTAAATACTTTGGCTTTCCGTTATCCCTCAGAGGGAGTAACGTGCTACTTCTCTGCCATTAGCGACGCGCAGGAGAAAAGTGAAATGATGAAACATAAGTCTGTATTTCCTAAGGAAATTAAAGACTTTATTAAGGATTCAGAACAGGGTGATAGCGGGAATATCTATTTTTCGCCCTTTCCGAAGGAAGGATTTAAGCCAATAGTAATTGATTTTAATGACGAGGCCAACGAGAACTTCGTGAAGCGATATTATAATTATCGTTTGAAAATACATCTTGCACAATATAATAATCTGATCTTTACACAATCCGGTATTACCCGTGATTTGCAAGTGTGGGTACAGTCGGAACAGCCACCTATAAAAGTTAAGTTCAAAGGAAAGGATGTTAAAGTTTGGCAGATAGACCGGTTTACTCTGAAAATCCGTTTCGACACATTTAATCATCGTCCTTATCTGCTCATCGCCAGCGATCGTCCAGCGTCGATGTTGAATGTAACGTTGAGCCAATTAACCTCCAATGACCCTTTTAACCCCAACAGTCCCCTTGATATTGATATGGTTCATAAGGTGATGATAAGAGTTGAGAAAGATGGCCACATTATACGACGAATTTTGGAACTGTCAAGAATGCATGAATTGAACATCACTTACGATCGTTCAACAACACGCCCCATACTTACAGGCCAAATGAAGCATCTGTTAGGAATTGACAACTCTGAAGAAAGTTATACAATAAGGGAAAGTAAATATGTCAAGTATCTAAGAAAGATTACTGACTTTAAAGAGAAATACTTGAATAGCGACGAGTTAAGACAAATATTCCCCGAGTTAGCAACAGAATTTACTAAAATCAATGAATTGCAGGTTGACATTGCTGATGCCCACAAGCGATTGTTGACTTTTGGGAATGGAATGAAAAATGTACGTCCTCAGATTGGCATTAACAATGGCCCTGCCGTAATGTGTCCATATAAGGAGGTGAAGTTGATAACCATATTCCACGAAAATGACAGTAATGAGGCTGGAAACATCTCCAGGTATTTAATGATGGGCAATTACGGACAGTCGAAATGGAGTAAACAACTAAGCTCTTACATAGGGGCAAATGTGGACCATGCAGGTGAAGATTTTCAAATTATTTTCTCTGACCCCCATAATCCCGTGCCAGAAGTTAAGGCTGCACTACAACGTGACTGCTATATAAATCGCAATATGGATGTGAAGTACGTTGGAATCTATTTGTCGCCTATCAACAAATACGCAGATGACCGTGAATCAAGAAAATGTTACTATAAGGTAAAAGAAGCCTTTCTCAAGCTTGGCATACCAACCCAGTGCATTGATGTCGTAAAAATGAGAGAGACAATAGATAAAGACAGTAGAAGTCAATATAAGAACTTTGTCTATACTCTACAGAACATGAGTGTTGCTATTTGTGCAAAATTAGGTGGGGCTCCTTGGCTGCTTGACGAGGCAGAACAGCGGGAACTGATAATCGGTATCGGGGCATTCAAAAGTGAACAAAACCAATACCTTGGAGCTGCCTTCTTGTTTGATAACAAAGGTGTATTCAACAAATATAATTACTTCCAAAAGTCAGAGCTCAGAGAACTGGTAGGCGCTATAAAGGATGCTATAATCTCTTATACTTCTGTTAACGACAAGCCGAGCCGTCTCATTATTCACTACTATAAGAAACTGAGTCTGAGATACGAATTTGTGTTGATTGAAAAGATGCTTAACAGTCTCGAATTTGATATTCCTGTTTATGTTATTACCATCAACAAGACGGAGTCAGAAGATGTAGTTCTCTTCGATGCGGAGAGCCGATACTCCATTAAGAATGTTAGTTATGACAGCCTAATGCCCATTAGTGGACGCTACGTTAACCTTGGACACGTGCGTGAAGGACAGCGTTTCCTATTATGTAGTAATACACGTTATGACGACTATAATTTCAAACCTACAGATGGTTTCCCATTTCCTGTAAAACTCACTATCATTTGCCCCAATCGCCAAGGTGACATTGACGGCAATGTGGTTCGACAACTGATAGAACAAGTTTATCAGTTCAGTCGTATCTATTGGAAATCTGTGAAACAACAAGGGTTGCCGGTCACGATCAAATACCCTGAAATGATGGCTGAGATTATGCCACATTTTGACGATCCTACTGCTTACTGTGACAACCGTAGCCTATGGTTCTTATAAAATCCTTTTCTTGGGTAATATGATATTTGAAACTATACATGATATTCTTAACGGAAGCCGACAGCCATGGCGTAAGGATAATGCACTCTCAGATAGCATCTACCGCGAACGTTTGATGACAGTTGATGAAGATGAGATGCCTGCAGACATTTCATATGTCGTCAGTTATAAGCCTGAGTTGATGTTTAGCAGTCGGATAAGATATTATTGCAGAATCGTAAATAATGAGATAATCCATTATCTTCATGATATATCTTCCAAATTGTCAAACGATGATAATGGTGAATTGACATCATATTATTGGAAGATGACACGTGAAACTATTATCACATTGGTACACGATGCTGTTGACAGGGAACAGCTGTTTCCTGTAAATGCAAATACTCTCGTTCAAGAATGTGCAGACTTCATGAATCAGCGGGCAGGAAAGGAATATGCGGTAATTTTACGATTCATTGTTGCCTCTTTGTGTCATTGCTATATGGAGATGCAACATCGTTACAAAGACGCTATCAACCCGATAGACCTATATGACGTACCAACTTTCTATGCTTCAGTCGCTGGCTGGAGTACAGATTTACTCTTCCAGATAAAACCTATAGATGCTGATAATATATCGAAGAAATCATCTCCTAAAGCAATGACAAAAGGTAAAAGACTTGTAAAGAATAAAACTAATACTTTCACGGAATCTACTTTTACCTGTGATAGTCTTCTTAATGAAGATTCGGAAATAGCTGAAAAAAGGATGGCTTTATTCTGCGATTCTCTATTATGTGATTTTGTGAATGCCAAGGATAAGGATAAGGCAAAGGTTAGAAGAATAGTCGAAAAGCTATTTACGGGTAAGTTGCTTAAAGAGAATGAACAACTTGTGTGGAAAGCAGCTAAGAAAGAGTTGGTTTATTTCTTCCGTCTATTAAAAAAACATCTAAAATACTCTTCAAAAGAAAATTTCTGGAATATTGTTGCCTCCCACTTTATAATTCAGACTCAGGGCTTGCGAAAGGTCAGGTCAGTACCCATCAGTGCAGATTCGCTAAAGAGCACTACTGAAAGCCCTCAGCAAGATATCGTGAAAAAGTTGGAATGGCTTGTAAAGTTGTTGACTTCACCCATTGGAGAGGTGCTTCAACAGTATTCTACTGACAAGGAAGAAGATACTCAAGATGCTCGTTACCAACAAATGGCAGAAAAAGATTATATCAAAGAGTTATATTCATCAAAGCAGAAGCCTTGAGAAATAAATGATGTCGAGTTCTCTACCTTTTTCTCTACCTTAACTATTTTTTTTCAATTATTTATATCTCTGCGAAAGTACTTGTAATAAAGGGCTTTCGCAGTTTTCTATATTTGATATTCATTCTCCTATATGTCGTTTTCTCTACCTTTCGTTTCCCATTTCTGCGAAAGGTAGAGATAGATAAAATGATACCTCATGAGGAGCCCTCATATTAGCGAGGGAAATAACAAATATGGAAATTAAAATTTCTTTTTTCAAAGCACCCATTTGGAATAAGGCTCCACTGAAAGTGGTAAGTTTGTTTTGGGTGTGGATGTATGTCACCATGAAGTATTTGCAATTCGGCTACGATCCTGACCGTCATGTTGACCTTGAATCAAGGACAAATACGTTGAGGGGAATCGTCAGCGAGGAGGGACAAAGACAGTTCAAGAGTAAGAACTTCGACTACATCACCTCTGCTGGCATTTTCTCCTATTGTGATGACAATTCGATGGTGGAGGCCTCTAACATGGTATGTATCGACCTCGATCATTTGGATGACGACTCTGAAAAGATGGTGCGTAAGATTTCTCCAAAAGAGATGAAGCAACTGCTAATTCAAGACCCATTCTTCGGAGAAAAAACCCTCCTGATGTTCACCTCGCCCAGAGGGCACGGACTTAAATGGTTTGTCGAGGTGGATTTGAAACAGTGCGACTATAAGACCTGGTTCAATGCAATCCGTAATTATCTGATCCAGACTTACGGATTGGGCGACAAACAGGTTGACTCGTCGGTAGGCAATATCAGTCATGCTTGCTTCATCAGCTACGACCCAGATGCATATCTGCGTGCTGACCAATATGAATTTTTCATTTAAAAGTTTAAAAGACTATGAATAATAAAAAAGTATTTGACCCTCTGGCGTGGGCTTCTCAGGAGAATAACGCCAACAGCGAGACTAAGAATGAGCCCCAAATCGTAAGTGCTCCAGTAGTAAACCCCACAGCCAGTGTTCCCCCCGATGAAGAACTGGCCAAGGCACAGGCCGTATGCGATGAACTCATACGGTGTGGTGCTAACATTGCTGAGTCGTACGAAGACTATTTGCAATTAGGTTTCGCACTGGCTCATGGCTTGGGTGCCAGTGGGCACGACATCTACCACAACCTTTGTGCCCAGAGCGCGAAGTATCGTCAGGCTGACTGTGAGAAGAAATGGCAGGAGTGTCTGTCGAAACATGACGGTCGCACTACTATCGCTACGTTCTACAACATGGCGAAGCAGGCTGGTGTTGACTTGTCGGCCCTCTCTCGCAGTTACCCATCAGCCGAGTTTACCTCAAATCCTCAAAAACCTCACGGCTGTGAGGCAAATGGGATTCAGCAGCAGAACGGGGTTACTGGTAGTAGTCAAAATATTATTAAACAGAATCTTAACAAGAAGACTACACCTACTACTGACATTCAGACGAAATCACCTCAGAGCGGTGAGGAAACTGAGGTTTTGAGGTTTTCATTCAGCCTGACTTTCAGCCAGAATCTGGATAAGAGCAAGTTGCCGGTTACTCTGCAAAGAATAGTGGACGAGAATGATTCGGCAGAGGAACAGGACAAGCAGCTACTGACAAGTATCGACTGTCTGGCCATATCACAACCCAACGTCTATGGCATCTACGGTGGCAAGCGGGTCTATACACCTTTCTATCTCTTTATCCTCGGAGAGGCAGGTATCGGTCACAAAGGAGCTATCGATGATATTCGCCAAATTCTCATGCCTATCGACGAGGATTTCCGCAAACAGTACTATGCCCAGATGGCTGAATACAAGGAGGAGCATGCCGCTTGGGAAGTACGCAAACAACAGCGTGGCAAGAATGCCGAGACTGCTGGTCAGGAGCCTGAAGAGCCGGTATATCGCCGCATCTTCATATCTGCCGACTCATCAGCGGCTGCATTCAAAGGGGACCTCTACAACTTCGGTGGACGAGGACTCGTATTCTCTACCGAAGCCGACACGCTATCACAGGCACTTGGACAGGAGTGGGGTCAGTTCAGCGATGCATTCCGTAAGGCTTTCCACCATGAAAGCATCGACAGTACCCGAGCAAAAGACAAACAGCATATCGTCATCGACGAACCACAGCTGGGCATGCTCATCACCTGTACACCTAAGCAGATTCCAGAACTGCTCTCCCCAAAGCAGAACGAGAACGGCACATCATCGCGCAACCTATTCTACTGCACCAAAGGAAATCTGGAGTGGCGCAGTCCCTTCAAGGAAAAGAAGCCTACAGCCGACCGATATCTCGAGATCGGACAGAGCATCAAGGTGATGTACGACCAACTGGCATCACGCGGCAACAGCCGAATACAGATAGTGTTGACCGAGGAACAGGAGCACGCTTTCGACGAACACTTCAGGCCGCTTCTTCCCGAGCAAATCGGACTCTATGGCGAAGAATTTGCCGCCTTCATAGTACGTATCGCCCTTGTGGCTTTCCGCATCATGATGATACTGACCACACTACGCAACTTTGAACATGGACATCTTGCAGACACTCAACAGCAAGCTTTCGCTTGCACTGATGATGACTTCCAGACGTCCATGACCATCATCGACTGTCTGGTGGCGCACACGGCTTTCGTCTATAACACGCTGCTGAGACCCAGTGATGATGCTTCGCAGACCATCCAGCCCATGAAACCTCGTGAACAGCAACTTTATCTGGCACTGGCAGATGAGTTTACCACCAAGGAGTTTGAGCTGACAGCCAAGTCTGTCGGCATACCCCTCAAGACTGCTCAACGATATCTGGGTAACATTATCAGCCGACATCAGTTGATAGAACGCACCAGCCAAGGACACTACGCCAAAAGACAATTAAGGCAAGCCTAAGGAAATAGCCCAACTTTATCAAATTGACAAGGTTGGGCTATTATACTTTTGTTTAAAATATTTATCAAATCATTATTTCCCATCACGCACCTCTTTGGGAGTCTGGTCCAGCCGGAAAGGGAGGGAGGCTTGGGCGGACTACCAGAAACCCTTAACCAGACTATGAATCGGTCTTAATGACACCATGAACGATGTTAAGGATTTTCAAGGCATTCCGAATGTTTCGAAGATGAGCGACACCTCGGCGGGCATGAAAATGCGTCGAGACATGGTTGCAAGCTCTGCCGTCATAGAACTCTCAAGTAACAGATCCTTCATTCTCCGCCAGGTAGAACGTGGAGCAATGGCAGGGAAATACATCTGAGCCAACTCCATTCTTCCGTATGTTCTTACTTCCTTATTCATACTGCAAAATTACAAAAAAACTCCGAAATACCCAAATATTTTGTCGGATAAATTGAGTTAAGTCACAATAAGTTACAATAAGTCGCCATAAGGGGATTCACGCTGTCGGAATAGTTGCATATTCCAAGATAAATGCGTATCTTTGTAACATCTTTAATAGGTATTAGTTCACATGTTTAACAATTTAAAAAATTTTTTATCATGGCAAAAGAAAACATTGCTTTTTTGGTAAATCTGCGCAAGAACACCGTTTCGGGTTCTGACATGGAGGGTCGATACTACCCCGAGGCAGAGAGTAAGGAAACCTTGACCACTAAGGGCTTTGCCCGTCACGTCAGTGATCATGGCGGTACGTTGGTGAGCTACGAGCTGATGCAGCTGGTTATGGCAGCCATCGTGAAGTGTCTCAAAGAGATGATGTCACAGGGTCAGCCTGTGAAGCTCGACGGTCTGGGCACGTTCCGCCCCACTGTAACTTCTGTAAAGAACGGTGCGGCAAGCATCGAGGAGGCCCTGACGATGGGCGTGAACAACATGGTATCTGGCGTAAACTTCGTGTTCATCCCCGAGAACGCCCAGGGCGAGGAGATCACCTCGAAGAAGTTCAAGGATCAGTGCTCGCTGCAGTTCGCCTATCTGGTGGAGACCATCAAGAAGACGATCAACGGCAAAGAGAAGTCGTACACGCTGCGCACGCCGTTGTCGGCCTATGGCATCGTGGATGCAGAAGCCGATGCCGAGGGTGGTGGCTCTTCGACAGGCTCAGAGACCGCGGGTGGCGGCAGCGACAACACGGGCGGGAATCCGCAGAATCCTGGTGACGGGGATGGGCTTGACCAAGATTAAGACCTCAATCCTTAAGCGTTTAACTTCAAGGGGGGGAGAGGGCGGTGTGCTCTCTCCCCTATTTTTCAATCGTCAAGATCAAGGAGATCCTTATCTCTGGGGTTCCAATTTTCTAAAGAGCTATCGGCTCCGGGAAGGTCCTTACCTGCACCCTCCTTATATTTGGCACGATATTCTTTCATTTTCGACTGACATTCCTTAACCATCCTTATTCTCTCGGAGACAGTATAATGATTATATTTTCTATCACCATGCTTTATATCATATACCTCTTCCTTATTCGTTTGATAGTATTTAACGTATCGGGAGCCTTCTCCTGAGACGAAATATGAAACTTTGGATGTTTTAATTTCCTTCTCAAACTTCTTGATGTCCCTGTCTATTCTCTTCCGCTCTACAGACAACTGCTTGTCTGTCATTTTCTCACCTGTATTAATTTCCACAATCACCTGTTTTAATTCGAGAGCAACTTCTTTGCGTTTCTTTATCAACTCACACTCTTTTTCCATTGATTTGACAATCAAGTTTGTGTGAGGATTAGCTCCGTGTGAACGCACAAGTGACATCGTTCGCGCCGTTGCACTACGTCGTTCGCTTACAACACGATCATACTTGCTCTTTACCTCGTTGTATTTCCTGGCCAATTCTGCATCTTTAGCCAGTTTCTCCGCAGAGGGTTCTTCAATTGATTCTTCATTGCGATCTCGGTCAATATCAGGCATAGAGGGAGTCTCTGACGATGTTTCATACATTTGGGAATGGGAATCCGTATTCGGTGCTGATATCTGATTTCCCGAAAAAGCGTTTGCTGCTCTTAACGCATAATCACCTAACTTATTCCAAGCTCTGGTGTTGTTTTCTGTCGATACTTCTTTTTTAAGCCAGTCGTCGGCGAAATCCCACTTCTCTTCGATATTTCTGACTGTTTCCTTTTTCGATTTCGATTTTGGTAAAAGTTTTAGCTTCTTCAACTGACTACGGTTGTCTTTATAAAGGTTCACTACCGACTTATAATCCTTAAAACCTTCAATTTGACAATCGGAAGGAGGAAGCATTTCAGAAGGTTTCACTTTTTGAGTAGAATAGGCCACAAGTTCCAAAGCAACGATACTCTTTAACTTACCCAGCAAAGGAACAGAAATGATTTGTGAATATATACCTTTCCTAACAATACCAGGAACCGGCAAGCCCAAGAACGTGTAATCAAAGCTTTTGGTAATTTTATACTTGTCCCATATCCACATTTCCACACTAAGCCGGTTGTTGTCACCACGCATTATCTCACCTTTGTAAACTCCGTATTTCTGACCATCGTAGCTTGCCTTCTCGTTTGACATAGCCAATGTGGAGGTTATTGGCTCTGGTTCTGATTCTGATTCTGATTTAGGAATAATATAGTCTGGAGATAACATCCCAATGTATGGTTCCAACTGTTTAATGGTTCCCTTGATTCCTTTCTTGGTAAGGTCACTAAACATATAGGAGATATCATCTACGGGATTCACTATTGTATGGAGATGTAGAGTCTCGTCTGTTATATGAACAGTTTGTCCCTTGACAATTACAGAAACCGTGCGCTCTCCATTATAAGCTCTACCATAAGAGAATCTCTTCTCCATGCCACTATGATATTCCTCATTTCGATATAACAAAGCTCCTTCAAAGAATTGAGTTGTCTTAGCCGGGGTGACAGTCGTCGGGCTTTTTTTCTTCTTTTGTTGGACAGCAGTCTTTTTCTTCTTTTTTGTCTGGGCAACGGCGGAGGAGAATGTAATATCAAATCCATTGCCTATTAGGAAAAGAAACAAAAGGGTAAATATCCTTATCTGAGGCTGAATATTAAAACTGCGAATTAAAAGCTCTTTAGGTTTCATATTTCAAATATTATTTAGAACATCACTCTCAAGTTCCTCACGGGAAAGATAGTTTAACCCTGCAAATATAAG
>Ga0310695_10007262_pt1 | contig 17775 bp, 12 predicted proteins | sample RumenRJG_04DNA_FD_203882 | JGI IMG/M metagenome (GOLD analysis project Ga0310695, IMG submission 203882) | Bovine rumen microbial communities from Lethbridge, Alberta, Canada - RJG_04 (v2) (version 2) | ecosystem: Host-associated > Mammals > Digestive system > Stomach > Rumen | place: Canada...
ATCATATCTGCCGATGCCAGCGAACTGCTTTCTGCTGTTATTGACGGCAATCCAAAGTTCCATAAGCTATATCAAATGTATAAATTAGTCGCATGATGAATGAATATTCACTTGCGAAACTTTAGTATATTATATTATAAAAAGTCAGTGACCATCTTCCATTACAATAAGGATTAAGACTTAATTGCGCTACAATCTTCACTACTGAAACTTTTTGTCAGTGACCATCTTCCATTACAATAAGGATTAAGACCTGATAGTACATAGCCTTTTGGACTATGCACTTTTTTGTCAGTGACCATCTTCCATTACAATAAGGATTAAGACGCCTCTATTGTTGGGAAATACCTTGTACTGATAGGTGTCAGTGACCATCTTCCATTACAATAAGGATTAAGACGTCCCTTACCCCTAACCCCTTGACTGCTACAGGGTCAGTGACCATCTTCCATTACAATAAGGATTAAGACTGAAGCTGCTTGTATGCTTCAATGCGCTGCTCAGTCAGTGACCATCTTCCATTACAATAAGGATTAAGACGCGCAGGTTTGGAGTCTTCGTTGATGTTGTTACGTGTCAGTGACCATCTTCCATTACAATAAGGATTAAGACGATACCTGGCTTGAATGATACATGCCAGTTATCATAGTCAGTGACCATCTTCCATTACAATAAGGATTAAGACTGCTTCATTCTTTCGCAGATATAGTTAATGGCGGGTCAGTGACCATCTTCCATTACAATAAGGATTAAGACTGTTCAACGATGGGTTGTCTCCCAGAAGAATACTTCATGTCAGTGACCATCTTCCATTACAATAAGGATTAAGACAGAGATAACGTTCAGCTTCCATATTATCAAGAAGGTCAGTGACCATCTTCCATTACAATAAGGATTAAGACTGAAGCAATCCAACACTTTTCCTTTTTTTCATAATTGTCAGTGACCATCTTCCATTACAATAAGGATTAAGACCCTCTTTGTCGAGACCATAGAACATCTCCTTCTCGCGGTCAGTGACCATCTTCCATTACAATAAGGATTAAGACATCTGGCTACTTTGTGGAGTAAGCAAACTCCAAGTCTCGTCAGTGACCATCTTCCATTACAATAAGGATTAAGACTTCTCGCAATAGTTGCGAGTGGTGGAGAACTTGGCATGTCAGTGACCATCTTCCATTACAATAAGGATTAAGACTGACCGACATTAATCCAATCATTCTTACGTTTACGATGAGTCAGTGACCATCTTCCATTACAATAAGGATTAAGACGGATGGGAACATCACCACTAACAGTACGATTAGAGTGTCAGTGACCATCTTCCATTACAATAAGGATTAAGACTAATCATTGTCTTGCTGTGTTTTTATTATTACTTTAAGTCAGTGACCATCTTCCATTACAATAAGGATTAAGACTTTACGAACTCATCCACACATGGCGATGGAGCCGGTACGGTCAGTCACCATCTTCCATTACAATAAGGATTAAGACCGCTCAGGGTCTTTCGGCTCATCCTCTTTGTAGAGTCAGTGACCATCTTCCATTACAATAAGGATTAAGACCCATTTCGATTGCGGAGATAAGGGCTTTGAATAAAGTCAGTGACCATCTTCCATTACAATAAGGATTAAGACCACTATTAACTCACCTAAATCTAAATTATGAGCGTGGTCAGTGACCATCTTCCATTACAATAAGGATTAAGACATACTGAGGCTATTGATGACTGTAGCCACATCAAGAGTCAGTGACCATCTTCCATTACAATAAGGATTAAGACAGGTCAGCCTCACCATAGCAAGCCATACGATACTATCAGTGACCATCTTCCATTACAATAAGGATTAAGACTGAGCAACTGTTAATAATCTCAGCACCGTTGAATGACGTCAGTGACCATCTTCCATTACAATAAGGATTAAGACTACACTGCATAATCGTTCCCCATACCTCCTCCATTGTCAGTGACCATCTTCCATTACAATAAGGATTAAGACTACGGAAAAATCTGATTTTACTGAAACATTCTTGGCGATAGTTATCATCTAAAAAGAATAAGATTTTTCAGTTTTATCAGTGTATTCCGTAGTTAGTGACCATCCATTACAATAAGGATTAAAACTACGGATAAAACTGATTTTACTGAAACATTCTTGGCGAAGGTTATCATCTAAAGAAAGTGAAATTTTTCAGATTTCTCAGTGCATTCCGTAGTTAGTGACCATCCATTGCTATAAGGATTAAAACTACGGATAAAACTGATTTTACTGAAACATTCTTGGCGAAGGTTATCATCTAAAGAGAGTGAAATTTTTCAGATTTCTCAGTGCATTCCGTAGTTAGTGACCTTCCATTACAATAAGGATTAAGACTACGGATAAAACTGATTTTACTGAAACATTTTTGGCGGTTTTTTAGTCAGGAGATTTTTCAGTTTTATCAGTGTATTCCGCAGTTGTACTTTTGTGGACATTATTCTGGTGGTCGCGGTATAATTGTATACCATCAGCAAGCCCTGTATTGTGGGGTCGCTTGAGTATGTCTATGGGAAATAAAAAAAGTCTCAGATTCTTGGATTTGAATCTGAGACTTTTGTGAATAAAACTTTTATTCGGCAGTGTCTATTTTTTCAGCGGAAAAGGCCTTCCATCGCTCTCCATCGTAAACGACATGAACGAAGACATGATCGCCATGCTCTATTCCTCTCAACAAATAGCCTGGGACATAATAATCCTCTACAAAACCGAACAACTGTCCTTTATAATTGATGTTCATTCTAATGGGGCCTGTAGCTGTCTTGGTTAGTTTTTTCTCGCAGTAATCTATTTGATTTACCTCAAGCATTCTGCGGAACAGTCTCCCTTCCTTGTTCCTTTTCTGATAATAACACACCGAAAGATAGTCACCAACTTTAGGACGTATCCCGGTCTCGGAATATTTGATAATAATGTCGTCATGAGTTCCGAAAACACAATGAAACAATTGCTTGGCTTCGTTTACGCCATCGACCACACCAGTTTTTTTCGGGAAATGCTCAATAGCACTTGCTTTGTCTGCCGTGTCACAGAAAAGAGCCCTTGGGAGAACATCGTTTGAAGAAGAATCTTTTGATTCAGGGACGACATAGCATCTGCAAAAAGACCCTTCCTTTAATTTTACAGTCGTATTTGACAACACCAGCTCTTTTCCTTTTTCACTCACAAGATGGTAGCATTGTTTCCGTTTATTATAATGGTCGACAAAGCACATCTCTGGCGACATCAATTGACGGAGTTGAAGGGCTGACTCTTTGATGAGAACGATTTCCTTTCTATCATTGTTAGAATGAATCTTCACATCGAAACAACGGCCTATGATGTTGTTATTGGCCGTTCCCAATTTCTTGTAGTTGATAGAAATGGCCAAACCGTCAGGGGATACCAATTTTGCCTTTTTTACCTTTTTGTCTTTTGGGAAAAAGACATTGGCAACAAACATCGTGGTCCACTCTATTTCAGAATATACAAACTCTTCGGCGGTTTCCAAATGGGAATTGTAAAACGAGGCATTACTATCAGTTGGAATGGTCTCAGCTGGTATTTGAGACAGGATGGCGAAGAATTCGTCCTTTATCCTCCAACCATTTTTACGATAGGTTTCTGAATAGGTTTGCAACTCACGTCTGGCTTCTGCAAACATTTTGTTGCCTATCAATATTCTCGCCAGTTCAAGATGTACCTCTCCTAAAAACTCATCTTTAGGTTCAGAAACAATGGCTTTGCAATAGGCTGAAATTTTAAGTTCCACGTCGCTTGTTGCCTCAGCCAACTCTTTCCAGACGTAGAACCGGTTGAGAGAAAGCAAGAGTGACCTGTAAATGGATAAAGCCTCATCATGCCTCCCCATTGCCATCATCATTATGGCCAAATCCCTATCCAGCTGATCACCATCAAATTCCTGGCACGCTTTTCTCAAAAGTGGCTCAAATCTCTCATCGACCTTGCGGAAACGGGTAGATTCGAGTGCTGAGAAATAATGCCTGACAGCCTTCTCGACCAAAGACGGGTACTCCGTGTCATCCTTCTTTTCCCTTTGCCAGTCTTCAGGTAGGAAATTGTCGAGTCCCCAATCTTCGATAACGGATATGGCATCGGCTATATTATCTTCAGACAACTTCCATAAGTATAAAGACAATATTCTGGAATGGTATTCATTTTTGACCGGCAGACCTCTTATGGAAGAAATATACTTCTCCACACAGGCAAAAAACGCATTGTCGCCGTCGGACCTGGAACTATTGATAATGAAGAACTGACTTCTGGAGTAAAGAGAGTAGATTAGTTCTTCTGAGATTCGTTCATCTTTAGTAAAAGCAGCCCTCGTTTCCTCCAAGCCGTATCCCAAACGGAAGCATCGCTCAATGATTCTTTCTACCAAGGGCGGATACTCTTTCTCATTCCAAACGGAGGTTTGAAAATCTTCATCTGAAAGGGTGGTGACATCCCACAAATCCAAGAAGGGAAGGAACTTGAAATCCTCATACTTCTCACTGATGAAAGTGGCAATGTTCAACATCTGGGAATGGAGCATGGAAGGCCGTTCGTTATGCAATTCCAAATAGGTATGAAGCGCTTTTCTTGTGTTAAGAGAGCCGCATGACTGATAATGCTTTTTCAGGTATCGATAAATAATCCACCCTATTTTCTCATGAAGTTGGTCAGACAGGGGATTCTCACGATACAACTGACAGATTTCATTGTATGCAAGTTCCTCTTGACCTTCTTCCTTTGATTGTTCTGACAATCTATCTACCTCGTCCCTAAAGGGTGTCAATTGCCTTTGCAAAGACGAGACGGCCCTTTGGGCATACCCCTCATCATCGTCCATCTCTCCAAAAACATTTTCCAATTGCTGAAACATGTTTAAGGCTTCCTCTCTATTTCCCTGGGATATATACAGATTGCAGTAATCTCTGAGGACCCAAAACAAGGCACTATAAGTCCATTCGGATTGCTCCTCACGGAGATCTTGTTGGGCAAGACGTAATGCCTCATGCAAACGGCCCTCTTTTCTTAAACTATTGACTTCTCTAAATGACATCCTTCAGAATATTAATAAGATGAACAAGTTTGGCATCATCATTGCCCAGCTCTGACTTAGGCATGGCTGTAGACAGCATGGTTCGGTTTTCTCCTTGGATATAAAACTGAATGGTAGCGAATCTTGCATCCGTTATCAGATAATAATTGACATAATAACTGTCGAGCATCTCAACGACATTGGCAATGGTCACATCAGCATCTACAGAAGCGGTATATACTTTCTGGAACAGTTCTCTCGTCAGGTCACTGGATGGGGTATAGTTCAGCTGTGGCACTTCAAAACTTGATTTGTTGATGATGTCACACAACATATCTCTGGGAGAACCATCATTGCTAACGGGAAGTTTCCTGAAGAAGCCACTACCATCATACCACACATCAATCTCTATAGTTTCCCCTTCAGTTGACTTGAAATGGAATTTTTCCTGATAATTGCATGATTGTATTCTGTCAATGGAGTATGCCGTTTGCTTGAGACTCTCAATGATTCCCAGGCATTTATGCTTGACAGGGAATGGGATGGAATCGTTATGAAAGGGAGTCTCAATGTCGTAGGATGGCCAGAAATCCTTAGGCGCCTTGGAAATCTTGGCGATTTGAGAGAAGACCAGTTTGCTGAATGCCGTAATATTTGGAGCATTAATGATATACAGTTTCTGTTTTGCACGCGTGGTGGCCGTATAGCACCATCGCAAATGAGCATCTGCCAGCCCACACCGACCAGAATAATCAACAAAGACAGTATCCCATTCTCCACCCTGCGATTTATGACAGGTTATCGCATAGCCATATTTTACCCTTAAGGCATTAAAATAGGGGTCGTTGATAAATGCCTTCTTGAATTCGGGCGTACCTTCTTTCAATCCTTTGTGCCGGAGAATAAAATCAATGTACAAGGCCCTCATTTGCCAATTCGACAATTCTGGTCTGTCAGACTCAAGGAAATCTTCTATAATCTTACATGGAACCAAATCATTGGTGTCAGGATACAACACTTCAATATCTCTGAAAGTCAGATTGATGTGACGTTTTTCTTTTCCTATCGAAACAGGAATGTTTGGATGACATTCTGTTTTTCCCACAGAGAACACTTTCACTTGGTCTCCATTAAAAATCTCCCGATGGTACGTATTATAGTTATTGCTGGATATAATCAAGATATCTCCCACTTGTATACTTGATGGGTTAGAGAAAATGATTCTTCTGACAGCATCAACGTAATATTTGCATAATCTGTTGGAAAAACAGACGATTTGTCCATTCCCAACTTCTGGAGAAGGATAGAGGTCGGTATATAATTGGGGTACCAACTCCTCGGATACTGATATGATATCCTGACCATTGGGGCTCATCACAAAAGATTTTCTCTCCTGCTTAGGCTTGGTCAACAAGTCCCTTATCTTGAACGTTTCCTGGAGAATCTTGCTTTCTGCTGATTGCCGGATGACATCCGTCAACTCAAATGATGCCACCTTGTATCCCAAACCGGCAAAATAAGCCTCGTCCAATGCACGGGAATATGGGTCGGTTACCGGAGGCAACTGGGCAGGATCACCAACAAAAAGGATTTTCCTTATTCCTTGTGCCTTGGCAGAAGAGAGGAGGTCGGTCAATAATCTCCCGGAGCCAAAAACAAAAAACTCGCCATGTGACTCAACATCGGATATCATGGAGCTTTCGTCTACAATAGCCAACTCTTCGTTTGAAGGTTCCTCAATGATTGGAAAGACGAATTGAAAAGACTTCTTCGACTTATCATCATCTTCGACCTCAATACAAGTCAATTCTTTGCTATAAATGCTTCTATGAATAGTAGCGCCATAACCGACTTTGTCTCTCAACACTTTAGCTGCCCTACCCGTAGGAGCCATAACCGTGAATTTGACATTTTGCGCTTTGAGATAGTCGACAATATATTTAATCATCGTTGTCTTTCCTGTTCCTGCATATCCCTTAAGAATAAAGATATCGCCATCATTCTTCAAAAATGACTGTATTTCATCAAAAGCAGTTTGCTGTTGTGGGAGTAATGTAACACTCATAATTATTAAGATTAGAAAAATAAGGAACCCTTTTTGCCAATCGCATCATCTGCATTCAGAAGAACCTCATGTATTGTGGGTTTGTTCATTATATGCTCTTGTCTCTCTAAACACGATCACAGGTGTCACCAACTCCAAGGTTTTCTGATTGACAATAGAGTCGAATGGCATATTCTCCACAAGATCTGGTTTTATCCAGCTATTATTCCAAAGAGGTTCGTCAGTGCTTCCCATCACAAGTTTGCAAAGACGTATTGTATACGGTGATTTTTTGCGTTTCTTGTCTTGTGTGTAGGTGATGTTTTGGAGCCAGAGTTGGTTGTAATCTGAATTGTGCTGCTTACATAGTTTGTTATAGACCATGTTTATAATATCGCGCTTTTCCTTCATATCTTTCAGGGATTCCACCATACGGCTGATAACGCGGAGGGCATAGTGACTCACCGTGACATTATCCAAAGCTATCTGGGTGGCAACAGCTGACAAGGCCCGTACGCTACCACCTGTCAACCGACGTTGGTAAGTCTCTTTTTTCTTTACAGGAGGTTTTTCACTTTCAAGAAAAACATCTTCCACTTCCACCTCGTATGGTTTTAGCCAATCCTCTATGCGTTTGTCAATATCAGAAAGCAACGTTTTCAATTGACCGCTGTTAGGATATTGACGTCCATACATCAAAATGAAAAGAAGATGTTTCTCGAAACTGTCGAAGTCGACTCCTTTTTTGTTGAAAATGGGAGTGTTGTAGATATAATACAATTTGTCGGACTTAATCGAATCCAACACAATGGAGTCGGAAATCCTTGTTTTCTGTGAATTCATGCGGAAATTCAGACCTTCAAGGACTGTCTGAAGGATATAGGAAATGCGCTCCAAAGTGTCTTTGTCATTACAAAACACCCTGTAATCATCGCGATAACGGATAATTTCATAACCGCCTTTTATATTTTCCCTCTGCAAAGCTTCATTCAAAAGAAGGTCGGAGTAGCCAAGTATTATTTCCGCAACAAAGTCGAACAAGGCACTTCCCTGTGGTATGCCTATATTGTGGCCATGCTGAAGGGCACGGAGATACTTCTGCACATTCTGAGCCAAACTTATATTCTCGTCGTTCTCATGCTTCGTGTTCTTGCACAACAACGCCCACTCGATGGATTGAGGATTGATGCTGCCATAGCAGTTGGTGATGTCGGTGACAAACATGTAGCGATATTCAAGCGACAGTTCTATCGAACGTTGTTCCATCGCATTCCACCAGTGCAGAATGGTTGTTGACTTATAAAACTCCTCAACCTTTTCGACTATCACCGGCAAAGCACAAGAAGTGAGATGGGGCACGTTATAAGCCTTGAAACATTGCTGAATGGCTTCCCAACCAGATGCACAGCAGATCTCTCTTGCCAGGAAATAATACAAGAATGGATTGGCGAGTATCAAAGGACGAACAGCATAAAGGCCATCCTTGTTCAAAAGTATGTCAAGATTTACGTCGGGCAGGTTGTCGGGCGATATGTCTGTGAGGCAATCTTCATAAAGCTTGTCACCTATGGTCTCTTTGACATAGTTCAACACCACGTCAAAGTCAAAATATTCAGGGAGTTCAAACCCATGAAACTGTTCCGACTTCATAAAGAAATCAAGAGCCTCCTGATGGTTAAGAGACAGTATGTTTTTGGTCTTCATAAGTAGATTATAAACGAATCGGTTTGAGTTAATACATATTCATTATTTTGGCCACAGACTCTTCACCTTTTTGTTTGGTCAACCATTTACTCGTCTTTCCCGAGTCTATAGGTCAGTTTTTCTGTAATTTATTATTCTATCGATTAACAAAAATTACGTTGGCACAAAGATACAAAATAATCGAGATAATTTTAAATTACAAAATCTTTTTTTTCTTGTTGGCTGCTGAAAAATTGGATACGCTTTCTTGTTTAGTTGAGTTATGCCTTTCTCTCAAAATAGATTTTTGGGGATAATGGCCACATGCCTTAAGCGTGATGGGGCATAGCCATTATGCGGCCCACTTCATTTCAATTATTGAATGATCGTTGGTGCTTCTGTTTCTGGAAAGGACGTTGAAATGATACGGTCTGACTGCTCCACAGTTATCTTGCGTTCATTCAGGCCTGCGGCAGCACGACATCCATCAAGGAAATCAGATTCCGTGAAATGAAATGGCAAGGATTGCATGGCTATCGAACATCCTATCAAAACCCCATAAGAATAAGGGTCTTGTCCGGATTCTTGCTTTGCCTCCAAAGACATGAATCTCACAACCATGGCCATACCTGCAGCATAAGCCTCATAATCGGCAGGGACTTCATTTTCGTTTTTTCCCGTCGTCTCATAGATATATCCCTGTAATCCCGGCTGCAATCCTTTCATCATGCCATAATTGGTGAAAAATCTGCATTTATCCTCATCTGGCATATCTTCAGGTTTCATGTCAACGGGCAGACTTTTCATATATTCATTGATTATGATGGTGTCTTGAGGCAACGTCAGCTCGTGATTGACCACTTTCATCAAACCCGCCAAGAGGCAATCGAATGGTATGGCATCCATTTTGGATTGGAAACCATCTGACATGAACGTACCTTGCATTCCACCCAAACCAAAAGAAATCTTCTTGATGGAGTCCTGCGTATACTTCATTAGGCCAAGAACATCTTCCAAACCGCGAATCAACTCGGCCAAGTTCTTTTTGTCAAGCCCTAATTGAGGAAAAATGGAGTCCTGGTTTTCTGCAACAGAACGAATGATCTTGTCTCCATAAGCATACGAGGCTGAGTCAAGTTTGACCTCTTGAGCACGAACTACCATACCGAAGGAAAGGAGGAAAAGGAGAAATAATATCCGTCTCATGATGTGTTGTTTTTGTCGCAAAGATACAACAAATTCCCCATCAGCGTATCAGAAGCACAGCATTATTTATACCGTAAAAACACATCATTCTGATTTTCTGGACAATCAGAAGCCAAGGCTTTTTCAGATTTATTCTCAATCTCTGATTGCTGAATCTTTCCAATCAACTATTTTCTTGCCTAATCACAAAAAAGTCACCGAAAGCCTTTCTTCTCTCGGTGACAATTCGCTGTATATGGTATTTAGTAAGTTACATTTCCTTTGTCCAAATATTCGTTCTTTTTGTGGAGATTAGCCCCCTGTGTTTATTATCCCATCTTCAGTCCAAGCACATCCCAGAAGTCGGAGGGAAGAGTGACGTTCTCCAGGTGGATACATCCCTTGAACAAAGGAGCGATTTGATTAGCTCTATAGCCGGCATTTCCACAACCTATGCGTGTGACGAGGAAACGCAACTCCGGATGATCTTCCGCAAATTTCGTAAAACGGTTGACGGCTTCGGCCAAGTCGGAAAGACGCTCCATGGTTGGTATGGCATAGCTTTGTCCCTGCAAGCCTTCTCCCTGTCCCCAAATGGCTCCGAAATGGTGCATAGCGAATGCGGCGGCACCTCCACGATGGAAACCAGAGGGGTTGCTTCCGAAAACGAAGATCTCATTCTCCTCAAGATTTCTCACATACTCGGGAGTCACTCTTTGACCATAATACTCTCTGGCAAACTGGCGCTTCCTCTCCATCATCTCTTCTATTGACGAAAATCTTTCCTCGCTGTACATCAAGTTCATCTTCTGATAATATGCCTTCCTGGAAGAACGCTCACGGGCCCATGTGTTGTCAACCCCTTGATCGTCGTGGCTGAATTCAACGACATTCTCGATGGAAAGCAAGTCAGAAACTTCCTTGACGTTGTGGGCCGATCCCATGTATGAGAAAGACCATCCTTCTTCCTTCAATTGCTCAATCAGACGGCGCAGTGTGGACGCATTCCATTCTCTCGAGGCGTTTTCAAGACCGTCGGTGAGAACGGTCACGACAGCCGAAGCGTCCTTGTCGTCCTTGATCCTATTGTGAAGCGTGGTGAGCGACTTGCCCATTGCGTCATAAAGTGGGGTGCATCCTTGTGGCTTATAGTCGTTGAACTCCGTGATTTGGGCGATAGGCTGATTGTCGATCATGGTCCTCACGTCGGGCCTGTTGGCACCGGAATCGAACGTGACGAGTGTCAGGGTGTGCTCTTGTGTGGTAGCAAACTCCTCCTGTGCACTACGAATGGAGTTGATGGTTTCGTTGATACCAGACAATGTTGCTTCTCTCAGGTAGCTCATTGAACCACTTTCATCAACTATAATCAAGTTGAAGATTTTTGCTTTTCCTTCCATATTCATATTTTTTAGTTTGGTGATATTTGTTTATTGAAAATGATTCAGAATTACTTATTGCGTAATTTTAACGCAAAGATATTGCATAATATCCAATGTTCCAAATATATTGCGTAATAATTACGCATTTATAGGTATAATTTAACGTTTGTTTGTGGTTTTATGTTACTTTGAAAGACTTTTTAACAGATAAGTATGGTGATATCAGTGCTATTCATCTACCTTATATCTTGCCTTGCTTCGGGTGTGACCTCCCCCGGCCCCTCCTAAAAGGAGGGGGGGCTTCGAAGGATGGGCTTTGAGTGCCTACGCCCCCGCCCTGAGGGCTTCCCCCTCTTCGCATGAGGGGGAGGAAATTACCCTGACTGCGAGTACGACATGTCGCATCCCCTCTTTCAAGGAATGGGGATAGTTGGTATGGCTAATCAGTCCTCTCTCCTTCTAAGACGGGGTACTCTCTCATTTGAGATTCTACACCAAGTTCAGCCAGGACAAATGAGTAATGGATGGACGAAACTGTGAACGAATGTTAAATTTCGGCCTTTTAGTGAAAAAAAAGGGCGAAATGTTTGGAGCGTATCCATATTTGGACTACTTTTGCAGTGTACTATTAAGGTAGTACACTATAACACTGATTTAATAATCATTTTAAAAAATACAACTATGGATATCATCATCACCGTTTTCACCGTACTGAGCATGTACCTGAACCTGTCAAGCAACCCCAACAGTGACTATTGCTACAACGCCGACATTGAGAATGGCGTAGTGAATGCCCTCTATGTATTCGACAACAAGAGCGACTACCTGACTCCCACCTATGCCTACCAATTCACCTACGACGAGGCAGGGCGCCTGTCGGAGAAAGCCACCTATAACTGGAACAAGGAGACGAAGACCTACGAGCCCTACTACAAATTGCAGTTCGACTACAACGGTCTGGGCTACGAACTCTCACACTGCCTCTGGAGCAAGAACACTCAAACCTGGCAACCCGCCGACGAGTCGATGGTCTACTTCCTGGACAACAACCATCTGCGCTCGGTGACCCATTACCAGCATGAGCAGGATACCGACCAGACCACGGTGAGCCATCTGTTCGTGCAAGACCCCTACGAGGACTATCTGCTCACCCTGCTGGCCAATGCCAACCAATAATGTAACCGCCAACCATAACCCATATAAAAAGACATTCATCATGATAGACATCAATAACATCAGCTTCGCCTACCCTGGCCAGAATGATAAAGTGTTCGACCACTTCAGTCTGCAACTCAACGCCAACAACATCTATGGCCTGCTGGGCAAGAACGGCACCGGCAAGAGCACCCTGCTCTACCTTATCTCGGGCCTGCTCCGGCCAAAAGAGGGCAGCGTGACCGTAGACGGCTACAAGTCGATAGACCGCCGTCCCGAGATGCTCGAGGAAGTGTTCATCGTGCCCGAGGAGTTCGACCTGCCCGCGATGACGCTCGACAAATACGTGAGCATCAACGAGCCCTTCTACCCCCATTTCAGCCGTGAGGTGCTAAACAACTGCCTCAACGACTTCGAACTGCCCGCCTCGCTCTCGCTGCAGTCGCTCTCGATGGGCCAGAAGAAGAAAGTGTTCATGAGCTTCGCCCTGGCCGCCGGCACCCGCCTGCTGCTGATGGACGAGCCTACCAACGGACTCGATATCCCCTCGAAGGTGCAGTTCCGCCGCGTGGTGGCCAACAACATGACCGACGACCGCACGCTCATCATCTCCACCCACCAGGTGCACGACGTGGAGTCGCTGCTCGACCATATCCTCATCCTGAGCAAGGACAAACTGCTGCTCGACGCCTCGGTGGGCGACATCTGCGAGCGCTACAACTTTGAGTACCGCGCACCCGGCAGCCGTACCGACGACGTGCTCTACAGCGAGCCCTCGGTGCAAGGCAACGCCGTGATCACCCCCCGCCAGGCCGGCACTGACGAGACACCACTCAACCTCGAGCTGTTCTTCAACGCCGTGACGCTGGGCAAGGTGAATGGCATGAACGACAACACACAATCCTAAACCCCTACTACGATGAGCAAGAATCTCAACTTCGATCGCCTGGGCAAACTGGTAAGATGGACCACGGTCACCGACCGGAGCCACATCATAAGAAGTTTTTGGATGTATTTAGCCTTACTGTGCATCATCCTACAGCTCGACAACCTAAGATTCGTATTGAACAGCGGAGTAAGAATTGGGTTCACCTATGGTTGTGTCATCGCCATGATAGTAGGTCTGCTGGCCGGCGGAGGATCCTATTTCTTCAACTCCTTCAACCAATGGAAAGACGGCATCAGAGAGCTCTGCCTGCTGCCGGCCTCACGCCTGGAAAAATTCCTCGTGCGCTACCTGTTCAGTTGGGGCGTGCAGATAGTCGGCTTCACCGTCAGTCTACTGATTGCCGACGTGCTGCAATATATCGTGGGGTTCGTCCTGGGCCGCGAGCCACTCTTCTGGGTCACGAGCCGTGTCTTCGAAACCCTGAACATAGTGAACTGGGACGGCAAGACAATCTTCGTGGTCATCGCACTGATGGCATGGAGCAACACGTTGTTCCTTTTGGGCTCAAACTTCTTCCGCAGCCTGAAATACAGCTTCGTCTACACCGGCCTCGTGCTGACTGCACTCTTTATAGGCTTCTTGCTGCTGTTGCCCTCCGGCAGTTACCAGACGGGCTTTGCTCTCGGCAGCATGGTGAAGCAGCATGGCATCGTCATCGGCTGCATCGGCATATTGCTCAGCATAGCCAACGTGATGGCAGCCTACCGTCTCTTTGGCCACCGGCCACTGATTGGCAGATTCATCAACCCCCTCTAAAACAGAAAGAATATGAAGAATTTCAATATCAAAAGATTCTGGCAGACTTTCAAATGGTATTTCTACGAGAACCGCGGCCTGATACTGAAATGGACCGCCAGTGTGGCACTGGTGACCGCCATCCTGGAACTGCTGTTCGTGGGCCTCGTCAGCATAAGCAAACCTTCGGAGCCGGGATTCTCGCCCTATACCCTCGGTTTGTTCGCCGCCAACTCCATATGCGTGGTATTAATCATGATTTCCGTCATCTATATCAACAGCAACATCTTCGGATGGATTAAACAGAAGCAGAAGCGCATCGCCTTCCTCACGTTGCCAGCCACCAACCTGGAGCGATGGACCACAGCCACCCTCTATGCCGCCGTCATCATCCCGGCATGCATCATCGCAGGCTATCTGGTGGGCGACGTGGTGCGCAACATCGTCTTCTACCTGCCGAGCAAAGGATGGGTCTTCGGCTTTGACGCTTTCACGAACATGACCGGACATTACGGAGGAAACACGACAATCCTGAGCAAAATACTGAACTACGTCATTCTCATCTGGACGAGCACATTCTTTGTCCTCGGTGGCACCTGGTTCAAGAAAGCGCCGTTCATCGTCATTACCGCCATCCAGCTGGCACTTTCCCTCTCGCTGGGTTTTCTGGCCAAAGTGTGCGACGCGCCATGGCTCGACCTGTGGAGCAACCAAGACGGCGCCACAGGCATAGTTCACCTCATCATCCTGGTGGCATTTTCCATCTTCAACCTATGGCTGAGCTACAGGATATTCAAGCGTTTCCAAATCATCACCTCTAATTGGACCAATCAATGAATTTCAGCAACGACAAAGCAATATACATACAGATGGCCGACAGGCTCTGCGACGAGATCCTCTCGGGGAAATACGCCGACGACGCCCGCATACCCAGCGTGCGCGAGTATGCCGTGCTATTGCAGGTGAATACCAACACCGCCATGAAGGCCTACGACCAGCTGGCACGCGACGAGGTGATCTACAACAAGCGCGGACTGGGCTACTTCGTGAAGCCTGGCGCCAAAGAGCAGATCATGACCGCCCGCCGCAGCGAGTTCCTTGAGGAACACCTGCCCGAACTCTTCCGCAACATGCGGCTGCTGGGCATCGACATCCACGACATCGAGAAGGCGTGGACGGAATGGGAACAGAAACAGAACGAAAAAGAATGACCATGAGAAAGAACCTGTTATTATTAGCATTGCTGCCCATGCTTGGCCTCCATGCCCAGCAACTGGAGGGCAGTTGGAAAGGCACCCTGAATGTAGGTCTGCAGAAACTCACCATGGTACTGCATATCGACAAGGACAAGTCAAGCGTCACCATCGACATTCCGGAGCAAGGTGGCGAGAACATCCCAATGGAGGTGAAGCACCTTTCGGCCGACTCCATCCACGTGACGTTATCGAAGAACAACGCCAGTTACGAGGGAAAACTGAACGACGGTCAACTGAAGGGTGTCTTCAAACAAAACATCCTCGCCCTACCGCTGAGTTTCGAACTGGGCGACGTGGTGGTGAACCGTCCACAAGAGCCCCATCCGCCTTATCCCTACACCACCGAGGAGGTGCGCTTCGTCAACCCCGTGGCCAACGACACTCTGGCTGGCACACTGACCTACCCCATAGGCTTCAAGAAGAAAAAGGCACCCGTGGTGCTGATGGTGACGGGCAGCGGACCGCAGAACCGCGATGAGCAGGTGTTCAGGCACAAGCCCTTCCTCGTGCTGGCCGACTGGCTGGCCCGTCATGGCATTGCCAGCCTGCGCTACGACGACCGTGGCACGGGGGCATCGACGGGCGACTTCGGAGATGCCACCACTGCCGACTTCGCCGATGATGCCCGTGCGGGAATCCAATTCCTGAGAAACCGCAAGGAGTTCCGCAAGGTGGGAATCATCGGGCACAGCGAGGGTGGCGCCATCGCCTTCATGCTGGGCAGCGAGGCAGTGCCCGACTTCATCGTCAGTCTGGCGGGTCCTGCCGGAAGGATCGACACCATGATGGTGTCCCAACTCAACCTGATTGGCCGCTCGCAGGGCATGACGCAGGACATGGTGAAAACCACCAAAGATGCGCGCAACTACCTGAAAATGGCCGACAAAAGCAAATGGATGGACTATTTCATCGATATGGACCTCTCTCCCTACGTGAGAAAAACCTTCTGTCCGGTATTGGCACTGGGTGGCGAGAAAGACCTGAACGTGCCGCCTTCGTTCAATACGAAAGCCCTCGAGGATAACCTTCCCCAGAACAAGCTCAACGTCATCAAGGTATATCCCGGACTAAGCCATCTGTTCCATCACTGCACGACTGGCAACCCCTCACTGGCGTTCAGCATCGAGGAGACCATCTCGCCGGAAGTGCTGAACGATATCTCAGGCTGGATCTTGTCGCTGGGAAAGAAGAAATAATTAGGAGTTCAGAAGTTCAGGAGTTCAGGAGTTCAGACAATAGAACTTCTTTGGGAGTTCAGACAATAGCACTTCTTAGGAGTTCAGACAATAGCCCGATTTCACCTGTTGTGCTTTAGTTGTTGTTAGCCATAGTAATGTCTGAACTCCTGAACTTCTGTAACTCCTGAACTTCTTTTTTGTTCATGGCCGTGTGAAGCCATCTTCCTCACACCGGCTCTTCAAGTGGTTGATGCGTGTATCGTAGTCGGGATGCGACGCGAACACCTTCAGCCACTTGGTGTATTTCAAGTTCTTCGATTTCGACATCTTCTTCAACTTCTCGAAGAGTTTCACCATGGCCCACGGGTTCTTGTCGTGGCGCTTGAGCAGGTCGTAGCCATAGTCGTCGGCCTCGATCTCATGCACCTTGGAGTGGGCGGCAGAGAGCACGGCACTGCTCACCGACCCGAGGAAGGAGTCGGAGATGGTGGCCCAGGTGTCGCTGAACACCCCGATGGCATCGGATGCCGCGCTGCGCATCATCGCACTGCGCCATGCCTTCTTCGAGTGCTTCAGGGCCACATGGCCTATCTCGTGGCCGAGCACCCCCAGCAGTTCGTCGTCGGAGAGTTGGTCCATCAGTCCCGAGAACACCCTCACGCTGCCGTCGGGACAAGCGAAAGCATTGAGTTCGGAAGTCTTGTAGACCTTGAAGTTGAGCGATATGCCCTCCACACTGTTGATGCCACTCATCACGCGCCTCAACCGCTTGGAGTAGGAATTGTTGTAGCCAAGCACCTTGTTCTGCTGGTCCATATACGCCACCTCCTCGCTCACCATCTGGGCCAGTCGCTCATCGGTGATGGTCATGGCCTGGTGGGTCTTCCATAGGCCCGTGATCACCTTGCCCCAGTTTTGTGCCGGGGCCGCAGAGGCCATCGTCAGGCATACCGCCAGAAGCAGGACCTTGATTATCCGCATCGGGAAAATCTTTCTCATCATGTGATGTTCTACTCTTTCTGTCCTGAAGCCTCTCCTTTTTCCCATTCTTCCCATTGGCGCATGGCCTCCTGCCAGTCGGTCTGCTCGCCTTCGGCGATGGCCTCCTTTTGCCGCTGAGCCTCGTCGCGGGCCTTGTCGCGGG
>Ga0310695_10007263_pt1 | contig 17775 bp, 14 predicted proteins | sample RumenRJG_04DNA_FD_203882 | JGI IMG/M metagenome (GOLD analysis project Ga0310695, IMG submission 203882) | Bovine rumen microbial communities from Lethbridge, Alberta, Canada - RJG_04 (v2) (version 2) | ecosystem: Host-associated > Mammals > Digestive system > Stomach > Rumen | place: Canada...
AAAAAAAGAATAAGAACTCTTTTACAACTACGCTTGGATTATGGGTATATAATAAAGTATTCATTGAACCCTATTTAGTAGATACGATTGGATATGTAAACGAAGTGCTAAATAAGAAAACCATGAAGAAAATCAATCAGAAAATTGTATACGCTGTATTGGAAAATCGAATTCCTCTTGATGCTATGAAGTATTACATTCAGTGCTGTCAGAAATTTCAGCCATATTGTGATATTTTAGCTTGGTCTTTTACAGAAGGGATGTTGATGTCTTCTGGTAAGATCAATGCCAAAAAGAAACAACTCATGAAGAAATACAAGAAAGCTCTTGATGATAAAGATCCAAATGGAATTGGGGATATGCAGAAAGAGCTTCTTGATTATTCTGAAGAAATTTTAAAAGACGATCCTTCTATGGACATGTTTGATTCTGGGGCAAAAGGTTCCTATGGTAACAATTTTAAAAATATTTTCGTTATGAGAGGAGCCATTAAAGATCCAGATCCAGCAAAAGGATACGATGTCGTTCTATCAGATTATATCGATGGAGTTAAAGAAGATGAATATGTGACAATGGCGAGATCATTGGCATACGGTCCATATTCTCGTGCAAAGAAAACCCAGTATGGTGGATATTTGGAGAAACTATTTTTACGTTCTCTTCAGCACGTTACACTTCTTCCTCCTGGATCTGATTGTGGAACAAAAAGAACCATTGAGATTACTCTGACAAAAGATATCATGAGTATGTGTATGTATAACTGGATTGTAGAGAATGGGAAACTAGTTGAACTGACCACAGAGAATATGGACAAGTATCTAGATAAAACTGTTCATATGAGATTTGCTTCCATGTGTGAGAATCCTGACGGAAGAATTTGTAGTAAATGTATTGGTAATCTGTTTTACAGACTGGGAATTACGAATATTGGTGCTGCTGCTCCACAGGTTGCTTCCAGACTGAAAGTTATTGCTTTGAAAGCATTCCATGATTCCCAGGTTAAAATGCATGAGATTGATGTTGCTGCTGCTTTTAGTGATAAATAAAAAAGGAGAGATAATAAATGAATGATGAAAGAATTAAGTTATACCGTGTTGATGACAGCGGTGTATTTGGTGCTTCTGCTAAATACGATAATATTGATTTCAAGATCGTATCAGTAAGAGTTGATAAGAATACGCTTCCTACGAATGGTTGGACAGTTGTTCATGATGGTAAGGCTGTAGATATTTATATGAAAGTAGGAAAAGGTTCTGAAGTAGAAGCAACGATTGAGAGAAAATAAAATTTAACACAATCTATCCCTCTACCGATTTGGTAGAGGGAAATTTGTTCCAAAAAATTAGGGGCCTACGGCCCCCTCTACTACCCTGCTTTTCTACCTCTTTCTTACCTCTTATCCACTTCTTACTTACTTCTTTCTTCCTACTATTTAGTTGGTAATTGTATAATATTTTATATTATACAGAACTCTGTTCAAAATAGAGAAATCATTCAAAATTATCAAAATTTATCTATTCAACAACTATCAAATAACCTTAACATGATTTTGTTGAGGGTTCAAAATTTCAGGCATATACTATATATATGAGGCAGTTATCTGCTTCAAATATGGTAACATGTTTAAAAGGAGGAAAGATATGCAAATCAAAACAACTTTGCAGTATCCTTTCAATCCTGACTATGAATTCAGGACGAAGTTAGTTCGTCTTGATTTCAGTAAGGAAATGGAAAAGGATATGGAGAAAGGAAAGGGGTTCTTTATCAAAGAACCTCAAGCGCTGAACAAAGCGTTGAAGAGTTCGGATTCTATTTATTCCGATAAATATATGAAGACTCTTCAGGATCCTGACGCATTCACAGACAAGTATAGTTGTGAATGTGGTGCAACACAGGGTTTGGACTTTGCCGGTATGACATGCGATATTTGCCATACAGAAGTAAAGTATGTTGGTGATGACTTTGAGATTTTTGGATGGATTAAACTGAAAGAGCCATATGTGATTATCCATCCGAATCTCTACAAGAGTTTAGAGACCTACTTCGGTGTATCGACTCTTGCGATGATGATTGAGCCGAATATTGAGCTCAATGAGAATGGTCTTCCGATGACTGCCTACGATAAGAAATTGCAGGCACAGAAAGTCAAGAGAAGATTCAGTAAGAAGAAATCGAAAGTGGATACAACATTTGCTGGTATCGGTATGATGCAACTCCACGATAGATTCGATGAGATTCTCGAATATTTCCATGGGAAGAACAAAACAAAGAAATTAGACTATTATCAAGATATTCTTGATAATAAGGATAAGATCTTTATCCATGCGATTCCTGTATACAGCACAGGTTTGCGTCCATTCAAAACGGAGGGTGGCAGATTTACCTTTGAAGGCACCAATGCAATCTTCCAGATTATGGCCAAACTTGCTGCGAAAGTAAATCAGGATAGTTTGGCAATCTACAACATTCCCAAATACAGGAATAGTCTTCTCTGGGATCTTCAGGAGAGATATAATGCTCTGTATAAAGAATGTGAAGCCATCCTTTCTGGAAAGAAAGGAAACATTCGTCTGCTGATTGGTGGGCGTTGCAATTTCACTTCTCGTAGTATTATTACTCCAGATCCTACACTGAGAATCAATCAGGTTAAATTACCATATCATGGTTTGATGGAATTGTTGCAGCAGACAATCGTCAATATTCTGACCAAGAGTTATTCTATCTCTTATAGTCAGGCTTACATGATGTGGTACAGGGGTCAGATCAAGGAAGATCCAAGACTCTATAAAATCATCGATAATCTGATCAAAGCAAACGATGGTATCAATGTATTAATCAACAGGAATCAATAAGGGTTCGCTATAGCGGTAACGCTGTGGAAAAACGATACGGTGAATTGCTGGGACGGGCTAAAGCTCAGATGCCTTTTATGGAGACGAAAGTCAGAAACAAGTTCTGAGATGGAATATGCTGAAATAAAAGCCTATAATTAATAGGTGCTAAGTTCTGTTACAATGTCTAATCAGCAGCTATAATCTTTAAGATTGTAGTTCAACGAGTATGTGCTACAAAGTGTAGACAGCGCCGTACTCCATATTTAATATGGATGATGATGTACTCTCCTCATATCAGTAACGCGATAGAAGTTCATAAGAGAACTGCATAGATTAACGACCTATGTGAAGAACAGACCTACGATTAAATTTAGTCCAGTATTATGATAACATAGTGCTGAAATTCCTTTGAATTGCTGGGACGGGCTAAAGCTCAGATGCCTATTATGGAGACGAAAGTCAGAAATAAGTTCTGAGATGATCTATGCTGAAATAAAAGCCTATGATAATAGGTGCTAAGGATCGATAACAATGTTCAATCAGCAGCCAAGCCAATAAGGAAGGTTCGACGGTCAAGTATCCTAGTACTCTAGGTAGTGGAGGAACATCCTGAAGAGGATGATGATATGACCTCAGCATGTAAGTAACACTTACAGAAGTTCATAAGAGAACTGCATACAGAGATAAGTATCTGCATGTGAAGATATCTGAAATTACGGTAGTATCATTGCAATGAAATGCATTGGTATCAACGAATCATTTACGATGTCTATGCCATTGGGAGTCCTCAGTGGGTTAACATTTAGCCCAATATCACAGTAATGTGGTATTAAAAATCATTTTGAATTGCTGGGAAAGGCTAAAGCTTCAATGCCTCTTTATGAGGAGACGAAAGTCAGAAATAAGTTTGAAGATGATCTACGCTGAAATAAAAGCCTATATAATAGGTGCTAAGGATCGATAACAATGTCTAATCAGCAGGAAAGCTTTAGAGATAAAGAATCCTCAACGAGTAAATATACTAGTACTCTAGTTAGTGGAACGACATCCTAAAAGGATGATGATGTACTCTCATCGTGTAGGTAACACCTACAGAAGTTCATAAGAGAACTGCATTAGAAATAAGTAATCTAATGTGAAGATAATGTAAATGCCGATTAACGATAGTCTGGTATTATGGTAACATAGTGCTATAATTCTTTTGAATTGCTGGGAAAGGCTAAAGCTCTAGAGCCTATATGGAGACGAAAGTCAGAAACAAGTCTAGAGATGGAATATGCTGAAATAAAAGCCTAATAAACGATCACCAATTATTAGGTGCTAAGTTCCGTTAACAATGTTCGATCAGCAGCTAAGCCTCAATATGAGGAATGTTCAACGACTATATATACTAGTACTCTAGTTAGTGGAAGAACATCCTGAAAAGGATGATGAGATAGTCTGGGCATGTAGGTAACACCTACAGAAGTTCATAAGAGAACTGCATTAGAGATAAGTAATCTGATGTGAACAATCCGTTCGATGGTGATTAACAAAATGGTCACCCGTACTAGTAATAGTGCGAAAAATTAAACTACGTTTATTGCTGGGACAGGCTAAAGCTCAGATGCCTATATGGAGACGAAAGTCAGAAACAAGTTCTGAGATGGAATATGACGAAAGTCTAAGTTCTGTTAACAATGTTCGATCAGCAGCGACTCCTTTAAATAAAGGAACGTTCAACGAGCAAAGTAATCTCAAGTGAGATGAAAAATGTAGCTCCATGTATATGGATGAATATGTGCTCTCGTCGTATAGGTAACACCTATAGAAGTTCATAAGAGAACTGCATGAAGTAACGACTCATGTGAAGATTCGAATTTAAACATTATGTATATTCCCAATAAGGATTTTTGGGAATCTGCGATTGATTGTTTCTCTCCGAGAAATGCTATGATGGTTAGTAGAAACGACGGGAGATTCAATAATCAAGTAAATCTGTTCAAAGATATTCTGATCAACTCCAATGGTCTTCGTAACTGCTGCAGGAAGGCTTATTCCAATGAAGATATTGCGGAAATCAAAGCTTTGAAACAGAAATATCATGCATAAAAAGACTCGTAAATGACACTTGCACCAGGAGCCAAAAAAAGGCTCCTGGTTTTATTTTTTAGACATATACTATATATATGAGGAAAGGAGGAGAGGATATATGAGTGTTACCCTCAGATATATCAGAATTCCGTTTAATTTAATTGATGATACTTTCTATGAAGTATTAGATGAAGATGGATTCAAACCAGAGATTATCTACTCTGATATGAATCTGAAGCCGATGAACAAAATTGAGTATCAATTAATTCCTCATAAGGGAATGTGTCGAGTATTCTATTTCTATGTAGCAGCAAAGAATAAGGAGGAAACAGATAATGAATTATTAAAGAGAGGGATTGAAGAGTCGAAATGTTGTGTAGCATGTAGACAGTTAAAAGAGTTTGGTAGAGAAAAATATGAGATGAATATTAGAAGGAGTAAATAATGGTACACGATATTAGTGAATTACCAGAGTTAGGTGGGGTTTACGTTATGAACGATAATCCCACTATGGAACCTACCATGTATAAATGTGTGGGATATCTGAATGATCCGGAAGATGTAAATACAAAATACGCATTGCTGTTTAATATGCAGGATGCTTCGGCAAATAATAAAGTCGAAGGAAACATTCAATTCGCAGAAATGCGTGGGTATACGAAAGGAGTAAACTAAAATGAAACAGATGACGACGGAAGAAATGGAAAAGCTTGAGAGAGATATGAATGAGTATGTGGAATCTTCATATGATGATTATATGAAGATTGTAGTTTATGAAGATACTACGCAGGAATTTCAGAATATTGTTGTAGATATTTATACGAATGCATTCGATGACAGCTTCAATTTCTTTGCAGATGCATTCGACACTTTTGAAAATGTTGAAGATTATTGCCAGTCGAAGATTGATATGATTGTAGGTTGATGGAGGAATTAAATACTATGGCACAATATCTCTATCTTCAGAAACAGAATGATGATTTTTGCAGACTTGGAAGTACTCGTAGTTGGAAATACAAGTATGATGAAAATAATGATTTGGTTCTGACCAATGGGATGAATACCTTCAAAAAGAAATTCATTCTGAATTCGTATGTAAAAATTGAATTCTTTGGAGATGAAGACGATCGCCGTTGCAGGATGTTTGGTATGATGCCTCCAAAAGATCATATCAAGAATTTCCTCTTCTATCATGGTTTCTATAAGAAATCTATTCTTAGTGGAGGGGAAATCAAATGGAAGGCAGAAGCATTCCGTGTCCATAAATATTTTAAGTTTGTTCCTACGATCTATTATAGTAAGAACAGAAATTTCTGTTTGATTTATGGTAGAAATCCAATCAATGGAAAATTGATCAGTAAAGTTGGTATTGGAGAAAGTAATGATATTGAGGAACTCAAAGAATTCTTTGAGCATCTGTATAAAGAATTGAATATTTATGAGTTGCTGAATATCAAAGATAAGTTCTCTAATATTCCACATGACTGCAGTAATCTGTCGTATCATGATTAAGGAGAAGTTAACGAATGGAAGATGTAAAAAATACTAAATTTGATTTAAATATTAGAGTAAATCCTCAAACATCAGGAGTTATTCTGAGTTGTAAATCAAGCGGCATCTTTATCGATATGGATGAAGATACTTATGAGATTGTGGATACATGGCCTGAAACTCGTTTGAAGATTATCAGCTTCTTTACGAGATTTGGTATTCCAGAAGAAGCGGTTACGGTTGATGATATTGATATGATTATCGATTCTATCAAAAGTAGCTACAAAGCTTATATGGAAGAAAAGAAGAACAAATAAACAATCCATCCCCTGCCATTTGGCAGGGGTTTATTTTTTGATAGGGTTTCAAATTTGAAACATATACTATATATATGCAGTGTATATAGAGAAGTACTAAGGAGGTACTATTATGAAAATCAAATTCAATGTTAACAGCCAGAAGTTCATGAACCAACTCTACAATGAAGGGAGGATCAATTCTGAATCTTCGATTACTGACATTGATTTTATCATTCTTCGTAATGATAAAGGAGATGTCACTGCTGCATTTGAGATGTGCAATGGAAGCATTATTTCCATGGATATTGCCGGTGATAACGTCATGGTCGGTAATAACGTCACGAGTAAACAGAAGTTCAATGTCGGTACAACTGTAATCGAACTTGAAGACAAAGATAAAAGGTTCTTTTAAATAATCTAATGTGGAGGAGATAAACGATTAGAAGAATATTATATTGTAACTCCTAGACAAAACTTACGAAAGATATGAAGTAATTCTGTTGGGGCTCTGCTGTTAGCATCCCCTTTTATTTTTTGACCTCACAATAATCAAGAACTAGAAAGGAGATAATCTATAATGGACTCCGATAGATATAAGAAAGTAGAACTATCTCAAATGTTCTCTAAACCTATTGAACTTCATAAAGATATTCATCGTAATCTAAACATGAGTCTTTGCATTCCAAGTGTAAACAATACTTATTCAATGTGCATTGAATATATCAAAGATTGGTTATTAGATGGATTCGATGAAAATTATTTCAAATCTATTTACATCGATTACAAACATATCTTCGATGATTTTCGGTCTATGACGAATCGAGAACTGATTAAAAGAAATAAACCTTCTCTTGCGATTACTCCAAGAGTCGATCAAGAATTTAATCGAGATAATTTGGATCTGTATAATCTTGGTACCAATTTGTATTATAACAATGCTCGTTATCAAGATTCATTCTTCACGGATTACAAGCAGAATAATTATTTGTCTCTAGCAATGGATGTACTCAAGATGGAGTTTACTATTCGTATTAGAGTATCAAATCTTGGGCATGCTCAAGATTTACAAAGATTTATGAGAATGAGATTTAGAGCTCTTGGTACACAGGGTAGAGAAGTAGATATGGATTTTCATGTACCAACAGATTTGATTTTGAAAGTAGCAAAAGATGCTGGATTCGATGTGAATATGAATACACTATCTGTTGTGAATAATGGTGAGTTCATGTATTACTTGAATAGTAATTCTCTCTTACCATTTCTTTACAAGCATAGAGCAGGAACTAATAATTTTCAATATTTCTTAAAAATGAGTAATATGTATGTTCATATTCGAAATAATGGAGTAACTCTTGACGAGGGAGAACGTCAAGGCCATATCATGAATAATTATAACGTAGAGATGAATATTGAAGTTCGTTTCCCATCTCCTAAATTCTATGCTTATTATTCCATGAGTAAACAAGAATATATCAAAGCTCCGAATGCTGATGGTAGTTATTCTCTGTATGCTTTAACTGCTAGTAAGATTCCGAAAGTGAATGATAAAGGTTGGAGACAATATCTATCTACTGATTACGTAGAAAAGAATTTGAGTGAAGAGAAAGAAGTAATTCATTTTGATGAATTAATGGGTGATTTGAGAGAGGTTATAGACTATGTCAAGGGTCAGTACTTGAGTCCTTCTGTATTCGTCGAATTTAAGCTTTTCAATGACTCTAAAGAGATTGATTTGGATACAAACTGGAACGAATATACCATCACTACAAAAACTCCTCTTGAAAAGAAAGCTTCTTTTTTAGTAATTTATGTGGATTTGAATTATTTTCATGAGATGAATATGCAGTTACATGATAATAAAAATGATAGGATAAGTTATATGAAATCAAAACAAATAAGAAAGTGAAAATCGATCCCTCTACCAATTAGGTAGAGGGAATTTATATATGTTAACTAGTTGATCATTTTTAAAATCTTAAGAAAAATACAGGGCCTACGGCCCCCTCTTTTCTACCTCTGTCTTCCTACCTACATACCTCTTATCCACTTCTTACTTACTTTTCTATTACTTTTTAGTTACCTTGTATATAATATTTTATATTATACAGAACCCTACTCAAAATAGAGAAAACAAATAAAATCTCCCTACCAATTAAGGTAGGGAGATTAGAATTTACTTTAAATTATCAGTCTGTAATAAATCCATAAGATTTACTATCAGCATTATTTTTAACCTGGAATTTATTCTTATCAATATACTTATACATTCTTGCAATAGCACTATAGATATTAGAATCAAGATCTGTCTGTATTCTAGCAAGAGCTAAGAATTGATCATCATCAATGAATTTATCCATCAATGCTTTAATCCTAAATTTATTATTGCTAAGATCTGTCTGCGATTTAGCAATAGCTAGGAATTTGTTGTCATTAAGATCAACAGGAGGTGCAACGAACGGAACTCTGAATACATGAGTAAAGTCATCATCCAGAGGATGTCCATACCAATACTGAACCTTGAATGCAAGTGCGAGTGTATTACCATCAATATCATGTGGTTTATCGATAGCAGCAATACCGAACTGGTTATCATCGACGAAGAACTTCGGATCGCTCGGTCTTGGATTCTTCGGATCAGGAATCAAGACTGCAACAGCAAACTTGTTTCCATCAACTTCAATCTGAGGTTCTTTATCAGTTCTAGCAGGATACATCGGCTGGAATTTATTTTCATCGATATCGGTAATCACATCACCAGTTGCAACAAAGAATTTGTAGAGTTTATTGTTTGCAATCGGAGCTGTTCTCTTCACCAATGCATGAACATCGAACTGGTTACCATCAATATCATCAATAGGAACACTCCACTTCGGCTGGAACTTATTATCATCAATATCCTTCGGAGTATCACCTTTAACAATAAAGAATTTACTATCAATATCTTTATTGATACTTGCATTGAACTTATTTCCATCAATATCTGTATTGCTCTGAGCTTTTACATCGAAGGAATAATCATCTGTCGTATCAACTTCAAAGTCAAGTCCCATAGCATAAGCGAGAGGCATACCAAAACTATGAACTCTTGTCGTGAATGCAAGTGTCTCTTTCTCTGTATCCGTAAACGGTTTACCGATGAAGAATCTACGTCTACGATCATTATCGCAATTGAACGAGCAAGCAACATCAGGAATACTCACTTTAGCATGAACATCGAAGACGTTGTTATCATAATCTTCTTTCGGGAACTGCTCAGCAAATTCGCCTTCAACAATGAACATTCTATTTTTATCAATTTCTGCTCTCTTGAGAGGAATGACATTGAATGCTCCATTGCCAGTGAGATTGCCATCGCTATCTCTCTGTGGAGTCTTAAATGCAGGAATATCACCTGTCGAAAGAATCGTAGAAGTATTTGCATCCGCAGAATACTTATTAATATCTTCAACTTCGATAACATCACCAATTTCAACATTTGCAGTATCTTTAATCTTAGCATCGTCTTTATCGAAGAAGTTATACTTAAATGCCGATCCCTTCCAGACGTTAAACTTGTTATTGCTGATTTCAGGCATTCCCTTTGGATCATAATCAATCGTCTTGCTCAGCTTATTCTTTTCATAATCTTTGTATGCAGGATTATATTCGCCATAGATCGTATTATAAACATCAAACTGATCCGGATTGAGAAGCTTGCCAACATCACCATCAGAATCGATACCTTTAACAAATGCGCCAGGTTCGAATTTATATGAATCAAATCCGATCATTCTATTATTTGCATCATATTTGATGGTAGCATATTTAACAAGTTCTGTCGGATTCATTCCCTTATAGTAAATCGTATTGCTATTGCTGTAAACAGTATAATCAAACACTCCAGAGGAAACAGTAAACTGGTTTGGTTTATCTACTGTACCAAGATCTGTTTCAACCGATCCTTTAACGATATAGAACTCGTTTCCATCAATATCACCACGAACAGATGCGTGAACATCAAACTGGCTATCATTGATATCAAGATCAGATTCCGTACTATCTGTATCCGTTTCTGCATAATAATTCGGAAGATTGCCAATATCGAATTCATCTTCATCAGCAATCATCTTATGAGCAAGTTCTTTTGCTTTATTAAAGAACTTAACATTTGCTGCAGAGAATACAGAAACGATAAACGAACCATCAATAACATTATCAGGAATTCCAAGATGAACAATAAATCTATTCTTAATGATATCTCCTGTAGAAATAGATCCATAAGTATCTTTATCCGATGTAAGTTTCGGAATCGTATCAATATCAATATCTTCATCTGTATTGATTGTACGACTCGTATTGCCATCTTTATCAATGAAATCAACTTTCATCGCAGAGAAAGCTGAAACCCTAAACTGGTTCAGAGCAGCATTCGGATCTTTACTTGTATCTGGCAGGAAATAATTGGACTGAGTAGAATCGATAAAGAATGTATTCTTATCGATTTCAAAATCCTTCCATGTCGTTTCATCATCTGGATCAGGAATTTGAACAGCAGCTCCAAATTTATTGAACGTTGTATTTCCCGGTGGGAAAGTGATTCCTTTACCAGCATGAGGAATATCATAATATCGAACAATGATTGTTGGAGCCGTACCAGATTCTTTTGTCTTACCATACAGAGCATTTTCTGAAGTCATATCAGAGGTGATATAGAAACCAAGATCATTCTGTTTCTTAATCATCTGCTTGACAAAATAATCTGTAATATCGATTTCCACTTTCTTACTCTTCGGAAGAGTAACATCTTCAGAAATCAAATCTCCGATAAATTCATCATTACGAGCATGAGCATAGAACCAAGTAATTGAATATTCAAACCAGTCATGATCTGTAAATTCATAAGTATCGAGCTTATGAGCATAGTTATTGCCATATAAGCCAATGACAAGTTTAACATCAAAGATTCTGGATCTAAGGCTCTCATTGTTAAATTCTTTAAAGCCAGTAAAATCAATTACGCTTGCATTATCTCCATCAAAATCAGATGCGAGAGCCATCGATCCAATATCACCAAAGTTCATCCAAGCATTTGATTTAGACAAACCAGAGTCTTTGATTGCTTTAAAATATTTCGTACGAATCGGAGGTGCAATCAATTCCACCTGAGACAGATACGAATTTGTAACTGTTTTTGTAGCACTCATAAAATTATTCCACTCCTCTCATTGTATTGAGTTACACAGAATAACTAGCGCTACCTGTAGTTGCGAATTGCGGAGAAGCAACCCGAATAAAATAGCTCGTAGCGTTTATTCTAACATAAAATTCAATCTTCTCTCCAGGAGCCATCTCATTAGTTTTGGTAATAGGACTCTTAAGCGGGAGAGAATAGAAAACAGAAGGATCCGTAAACAAATCATCTTTGGAAAGTTGAGCAAAAGTTGTTCCGTCACAATGAACCTTTTCAAGAATCATTTTACATCCAGGATGCTTTGTATCATACACGACGCCTTTTGTTCCAAATTTAACAGGATTGCCATTTTCATCAGAATAATAATCTCCTGTTACTTCGGCAATATTACATGTTTCATTACCATTTTTATCAAAGAAAATTCTATCTCCTGTAGAAGAATCTGTTGCATAAAGCCACTGATTTTCATATCCACTATCAATTCCTTCAATAGGAACTTTAATTGTGGGACCAAGATACTTATATTTAGATTTATTGCAAGCAGTAACAACAATAGGATCAGATGTAGTTCCACCAGTAACAGTTCCGAAATCAAGCATTTTCAGAACTTCACCAATATCTGTACTCAGATAATCTCCTGTAGAATCCATAAACATGAGACCAAAATAATCTCCAATAAAAGATTCCGTAAACTCGCTGATACCGCCGACATTATCTGTCAATTTAATCTTAAGATTATTTGTCTTTCCGATATCGATATATGCTGGAGGAATATTAATAACATTTCCCTTACTCGGATTATTCATGTACTCTGCAGTACCAATTTCAATACCAGGATCAGGATGTTTATCATTAATCAGCCAAGCAGTATACTTAACCTTGTCAGGAGGATCAGCATCTGTAATTGTGAAGGTATAAGTATCTTCATCAAATGATCCAACAAGTGACGGAAGTTCATCTTTCTTATTCAAACTAAATGTTTGTTCGGCCTGAATATCATCTTCATCAATTGCAACAATTTTAATATTGTTGCTTCCAGGAACCATATTGAAGAGAAGATTATCGATTCCTTTAATAGTAACAATACCATCAGTATCAGTAACGTCAGTCCATCCTGCATTAATATCAGGATAGAGATTCCCGTTGATATAGAGTTTATATCTGCATTTGGTTCCTTCTGGATCTTTAATCGTAAATCTCAAATCAATATCTTCCGAATGGAATTCATTATGAGATGGAATAAAGTCTTCAATTGTAGGAGCAGAATTCAATGGGAAAGTAACATTGAAATTCGTAAAGTTTCCACCATTCGGAATGTAAACGATCAGATTCAGATTCCCCTGTTTAAAGATATCTGCATATTGAGTAGCACTGATAGCAGCAAGCTGAGCAGCATTCATTCCCTTTGTTTTAACTTCTCCAGGAAGGCACTTCAACCAAGTATCACCACTAACAGAACCATACGCATTCAATTCTTTAATCGTAATTTTCTTTGTCGGATCGTCACCGATAGCATCTTTGTTGTAAGTAAGAGTCCACCGATAGAGATGGCGATCCTTATCATTTTCAAAAGTTCTATCAAGATCTTTTGCAGAATAGATCGTAATCTCATCCAGATCTTCAAATGCCAAAGTACTATCATTGTATCCTTTAAAGGTTACTTTCACAGGAAGACGAGAACTACTATCAATCTTAATAATATGACGGAGCAATCTCGTAGCCGTTGTAAATTCAACATCAATGTTTTGCATATACGACTCCATTGCAAATGTTGTCGTATCATCTCCATCGAATACTTTTTCTACAAGATTATTATTACTTTCATCTGTATATACAGTTTTAATTGATACACCTGCTGTTGTTCTAGCAGTATTCGTTGTAGGAATTGCAACAGAAGTACTCGGAATCAATCCTGTACCCCTTGTCATATAGCTATTTGTTCCATCAAACGAAACGGCATATCTGCAATTTGCATTACCATTTGCAGAAATACTGGTAACAGCAGAATATCCCTTTGTACTAATTTCTGTGGCTTCAGATGTCCACAGCAAACCTTCACCCGTGGTATCTACCGAAGCAGTTTTATGAGTCGTAGAATTCACATACAATTTACCGTTTTCCAATGTGGAATAAATGGAATTGTTGATATTCGCAAGTGTTGCTTCACTAAATCCTTGACTCCAATCTATTACTGAACCGATACTCTTAAGAGAACCGTCACCGTTCGCAGTAAAATACTCTATAACTCCATTCACTGTGGTAGAAATCAAATATTTATCTGACATTGTATTGCAGACCTCACTTTCTATCCATTTATAGTTTTGGGTATTATCTAAGTGTTTATTTTGCGAAATATATCCCAGTAGCCGGAAGCTACTGGGAAATCATTTATTCAGTTTTATCTTCCGTAGATTCTTCTGATTTGTTTTCTTCCTGTTTAGGTTCGTCATCTCTTTGTAACCAAATCTTTTTGGTGATCGATTGACCTTTCTTAATATCACAAATCATAGAACCGAATTCATTTCCATCCACTGTAATATCAAACTTTTCTTTTTCGACGTCGAAGTTCGGACTAATCTTCACTTCAAAATTAATTCCATGATTATGAAGACTAATCTCACAAACAACCTTGAAGAATAAAGTTCCCTTATCAGTTTCAAATGATTTCTTCCATCCTACATAATAAGAATCAGTGATACTATCGACTTGCCCAACGCCAAAAATATAATCTGTCTGATATCTCTTATATTGAATGATGTCATGATAATCATCAGAACCGTTCAGGTCAAAATCTCCAAGATTAAACTTAACAGCATAATCTCCCACATCGAATACGCCATTATCTGTAGAGAAACCAATCTTTGCACCAAAAGAATTAATAAAAGCGAAGTAGTCTGTTTTCTTCTTATCTACATCGAGAAAAGATACTTCTGTATCTGTATCATTATTGTATTCTTCTAGAACAGAAGAATCATTATAAAGAGCAATCCAATGAAATGGGTTCTGCATAAATGATTTCCTCCCTTGAGTATAAATATACGTTACAAGAAAGTACAGTCAATCAAATATCATAAAGATCACCCTACCATCGGTAGGGTGATGCTTAACCCATTTATCTAATTGCTAATATTATCAATTAGAGATAATATCCCTGGATACGGATCTTATACGTATGGACACCCGGGTTTGCAGTCGAGCCCTTACCATACGTCTTAGGCGTAGTGCCATCCGGAGCAACATCCGAAAGGTTGACACGGAACTTCAGCTTGCAGACCTGAGCATCATACGTGCTACCAATCTTCGAGCCATCCGGAACAGCAACGCCACCTTCAATGACATCATCTTCCGTCGGATCATAACCCGTAGTCGTCTCATCTGTAATAACAGCCGTCGTGCCATCGCTACGTGTCGTATGCTTAAGACCACGAATCGGATACGGGCCAGGGAAATCGCTGCCAGACGTAACATCATGCGTAGCCTTGTACGTAGAGCCACCGATCATATGCCAAACCGGATTGCTGCTCGTATCTTTCTCATCGTTAACATTGACTTCGATCCAGCCATACTGAATATGCTCATAGTCAACAGGCGTAGCACCCGTCTTGCTCGTCATCTTATCCGTGCCATCAGCTGCAAGCGTCGTAACTGTGCACTCAATCATGTTCGAACCAGCCGTCGTCTGCTTGTAGTTGTTCCAAACATGAATTTCCTTAATATCCTTCTTCGGATCTGCACTCTTACGAGCATCCGAAGTCATACCTGCCTTGATCGTACCAGCATCCCAAGCTGCTGCATCCGTGGCATCGTCAGACTCAAAAATGTTAATAATTGGAGCTGCCATAGTTTATAACCTCCTAAAATCGAATTGATTATTTATATTCAAGCATTGTATTGCTAAATTTACTTAATGGTTTGTAATTTAAAATTACACTGTCTGATTAATTGCAAGAACAACCTGAAGACTATTCAGACCAGCTGTAAGATCAACAGAAGTCGTACTAACACGAAGCTTCGTATTCTTATTAATACTGATCGGAGCAGCACTCAGATCATTCTCAGTCATATTCGTAGCGGAGCCAGCTTCAATGGTTTCCTTATCAATCGGATCCCATGTTCCACCAACTTCATCATACGATTCAATATTGAGCTCAAGATCACTAGCAAGCGTCTTACCAGAATCCGTATTGGTAATGACTTTCACAAGTTTACCATCGAACGGAACCACAAGCTCAACATCATAACTCTCAACATCGACCGGACTCAGCACAAAATACAAATACTTCGTACTTGCTTTCTTGTCAACCTTATCGAGTTTATCAGCAACATTTTCACCATCAGCATAAACAACAGCTGTCGGAGAAACCGAAGCTTCTGTCCAGCAAGACGGATCCATCTTTGTATTGCCATCGTCCAGAAGAAGTGTATAGCACTTAGACTCACTAACGACATAGCATTCCATACCTTCAGTACGAAGATCCTTCGGAATCGAATACATATCATCAAGTGTCATAGCGGTATGATGACCGCCCTTCATGCTGTTAACTTCTTTGATAGGTTCCGGCTTATTGAGAAGATACTCAATAGCTGCGAAGACAGTCTTGTACGTAGCATTCGGATGTGTAACATCCTTATCTGCAATCGGAAGCGTCACTGGTGTTGTTGCACCAGACGAACCAGCCTGAATCATGTCTTTCAGACTATCTGTCAGATCGTCAAAGCCGATCTTACCGGAGAATCCACCACCACTGCTGCTAGAACCCTTCTTAAGAATGAGATGTGCTTGGTAGCCAGTGAAATCTCCACCTATAACTCTGACGTTGATTTCATCGTCGCCATTCTTAAGAGACTTAATAACTATATCTGCTTTATCACTACCAGTATTCTTATCAATATAGTTAATAGTGCTACCAGCATCGCCATCGCAAAGAACGTAGATTTTATCTGTTGTGCTTGCAACCGAAGTCGGAGCATTACCCGTCACATATTTCTTAACGAGTCTAATACCATCAATTCTGCAGACAGTATCATCATTTTTGCAGGCGACATAAATGCTACCATTGTAGCCGCAGCAAATAGCAACAGGGTACTTATCGACTTTAATCGTAGCAACCGGGTTCTCAACATCTTTCATGAACTTGCAAACCGTATTGGACAGAGTGCAAGCCACCCAAATGTTATCTGCCTTATCGCAGCAGATCGAAGATGGATAGAGTCCAGTGTTAAGAGTTGCAACAACGGTGTCATTCACAATCTTAACAATCTTCTTGCTCGTATAAAGCGTAACGTAGAGTTCGCCATTATGATTCACGCAAAGAGCCGTCGGAGCACGACCAACGCTAATCGGTTTCACCTTATAGCTATTGGATTCCGCGTCCTTATAGATCTTGCAAACATAATTTGTGCCCCAGCAGGCAACATAGATTTCACCATTACGACCTTCACAAATTCCACGAGGTTTAGCTTTCACATCAACAGAGAGAACATATTCACCGTCAGAGAATTTCATGACGGTATTGTCTCCCTGATTTGTAACCCAAACATCGTGTGTATTTGTGCAAACACAAACGTTATATGGCTGACTACCAACCGGAAGCGGATAGCCATCAGTAACGAGAGCATCTTTTGCAAACTTATGAAGTTTTTTATTGGCTGCATCCAAAAGATACAGGTCCTCAAGATATGCCATCGTTTTAACCTCCTTTTATTTAGATTATATATTTGTCAGAGAATAAATCTCCTGAACAAAGTGTTCAGGAGATTTATTCTTTAGTTCTTAATATTGTCCTTGAGTTTCTTAGAATCATCCTCTTTGCCTGTATTGATAGATTTGTAATTGTTATAAAAACTTAAAATATTAGATAGCATTCCCATCAATCCTTGGATACTGGATATTCTGTTTAACAAATCG
>Ga0310695_10007264_pt1 | contig 17775 bp, 18 predicted proteins | sample RumenRJG_04DNA_FD_203882 | JGI IMG/M metagenome (GOLD analysis project Ga0310695, IMG submission 203882) | Bovine rumen microbial communities from Lethbridge, Alberta, Canada - RJG_04 (v2) (version 2) | ecosystem: Host-associated > Mammals > Digestive system > Stomach > Rumen | place: Canada...
GACATCACAAGACCCCTTGAAGACCACGAGGTGGATAGGCGCGAGGTGGAAGTACGGTAACGTATGGAGCTGACGCGTACTAATAGGTCGGTTGCTTATCCTCAAGTTCAGGCGGAAGTCGGAAGACGTAAACCGCCGGTCTTGACGAAACGCACCGCTCGATCGTGAGATGTGCATTTCTCTTATTCAGTTTTGAAGGTATGAAATACAAAGCCCCGAAGCAAATGCTTCGGGGCTTTTTATGCTGTATTTTTGTTTTTGATTTTTAAGAAGAAGACACTTCTGCTGCTATACTGTAAAGGGTAAATATTACTTTATAAATATAGATGCTCTACGTCGATCTCTCCGCGGTCTCCGATCCGGAGCAGGGAAAAGCTGCAGATCTCATAGTTTCCATAAGCGCGGATGGAGGCTTTGGGGTCTCCGACCAGGCAGCCGGGGTTGATCAGTCGGATCTTTCCTCTCTGGAATGTAGTGTCCCAGAACTGGTGTGTGTGTCCGAAGATGACAAGATCGGCATCCCAGATTCCTGCGCGCATGGCCAGAAGGGAGATGTCCGGAACCTTGTATTCCTTGCCGTGTGTCATGAGGATGCGGTGAATGGAATCTGCCGGCCGTTTGAAGGTGTGCTGAGGGAAAGAGAGTCCTTTCGGCAGGTCTGCAGTACGGCTGCCGAAAAGTCTGGCAAAGAAGGCGGAAAAGCTGTTCTGCCGGACGGATTCGACACCTTCATCTTTACCGGGAACAGTGTCGTAGCCAAGTTCGGTCACTTTACCGATCACTGGTCCCCCCGGAGAAGCATCGCTCCCTGTATGGATATTGCTGGTAATATCGATCAACAGCTCCTGGGGGTAGTCCGTGTTGAGATAGTAATCGTTATTTCCGCAGACCATGTAGCATGGGATATTGCCGACAGCAGAGAGGACGAGATCCTTTTCTGCTTCCAGATCACCGGCGATCAGGACTGCATCGATATGATCCGCCTTACGGATGGCAAGGCGGATGTTGTCCGTGTAAGTATGGACGTCAGAACAGACCAGAAACTGAAGCATGGGAGGCTTTCCTTTCTGCTTACAGCAGTGCCTGCAGGCCAAGGATCAGGTGGGCAGCCGCGAAGGTGTAGGGGCCTGTGCGTGATATTTCTATGTCAGCGGGGATGTAGCAGCTCTCGTTGGCAGCAGGGGAACGGAGGTCCTGACTGAGAATCTCCGAGGTGCGGCGATAGACATCATCCATATCGCGGCGGGGCAGGTCGCCGTTTTTGCGTGCGGCAGCAAGAGCCTGCATGGCATAGGCGGAGGCAATGTGCTTCCAGGGCGTGTGGGCGATATAAGTTCCGCCTGCAAAAGTACCGTCGACACATTCGACTTCCACCTGGCATTTTTCAGTTATGAAACGGTCGTAGATAAAATCGGCAGCTGCACGGGGATCATAGTCTCCTGCGATCTCTTCGCGCAGTGCACGGGGCAGATCATAGTAGAGAATGAGATACATGGCCGTGACGGTCAGGCGCGGTGCGTCGGAAGGGCTGTAGCCGAAAGTGCCGCCGCGGTTTTTTTCATAAATGGCGGTCAGGAGCTGGCGGAAGGCGTCTCCTTCTTCTGCGCGCTCGAGATAGCCGTATTGATAGAGAGCACGGAGTGCCCACCAGGTGTTGACAAAGCGGCATTCCTTTTTGTCCGCCCGCAGGATTAAAGGCCCCCAGCCGTTTTCTGCGTGGAGGAACCAGAGATTGGCGGCAATCTCGTCGTAGAGATCGAAGGAATCGATGACACCTGTGGGACTCTTTTTTTCCATGGCAATGAGATAAAGCAGCATGGAGGTGTTGATGACTGTGGGCCGGTTTACCGTGCGGCTGGGAAGTCCTGTGGGAACAACTGCTTCAGTGAGTGTCTGAAACGCGCTGCGATAGGATTCGCGCTTTTTTTCAAGGAAGCCGGCGCTGCGGATCGCGAGAAGACCTTCACAGGTGTTGGCATACTGCGGTTCCGAGGCTGTTCCTGTAATACCCCAGTGGGCGGGGCGGGACAGGAGCCAGTTGAGGAGTGATCTCTGCCGGCTCCGGATCTGCCTGCGGATCTTTCTCAGTGTAGATAATTTGAATCGGAGATTTTTCAGAAAGCGGCAGATCGGAGGAGCGATCAGAAACCAGATCAGAAGGAAGAAAACGAGCGCCGCGAGAAGATCAGCAAGCGGAAATGCTGCGACTTTTATGGTTCCGAGATCCACCGGCAGGAACCGCCGTGCGTACACGAGGGCGGCTGTCGGAATAAGGGTGATCAGGATGCGGATCAGTGTGCTCATAAGAATGCTCCTGCGGGCTCATTTCTGCTCAATTGCAGCAATGATTAAAATGAAAAAACACGGTGAAAATGTTTCAAAACGTTTAAAAAAGCGCAATGTTTCGGGTGCAGAATCTGTTATACTGTATGGTGCATTGTAAAAGAGAACATGCGCAGCCAGTGGAAGGGTTATGACTCCGGGAAGGAAATGCTGCCGAAGTCAAACATGTCTCCCATGGTGAAGGTGTGGCCTGCAAATGCGTCGATGACGAGTTTGCGGAGACGGTCAAATGATTTGCTGTCCCGGCTTTCTGCGTAAAGCTTTGAGGTTGTGCGTGCATCCGCGAGTCCGTCATGTTCACGTCCTGAAAAATCAAGACCTGCCAGAGTGACTGCACGTCCGAGGTTCATAACTTTTTCGAGATGCAGGAGGTTACAGAAATCCTCCTGGAAATCTTTCCAGTGATTGAGCATATAGGACAGACCATCCATGTCCTCGAGGTTTTTTAAACGGGTCTCATTCATGATCTGCCAGATGTCGCTGTCACTCCATGAATAAATCTCGTAGTCTTCACCGCACCATGCAATAAAGCGGGGCAGAACCACTTCCAATGGGCAGGCATCAGCGATGTTTTCGGAGATGATGCCGGTGAGCTTTCGAAATTTTGTATATATTTTTGTAACAAATGCGGGATGAACAAACTCACAGAAACTGGATATTTCCTCGTTCCGGTCGTTGAGCATGACAGCTCCAATCTCGATGATTTCCTGTGTACAGATTATTCGTTCATCTTTGCAGCTCTGGGGAATAGGGTGCATTTCAAGGTCAATGAAAACTTTATTCATAAACGCATGATCTCCTTAGGTCGTGCCGAAGAATACCGAAATGGTACTGTGGTGCCGGGATGCTGCGGCGTGACAGGAATTGCGGCGATGGAACGCACGGTATTGCACACAGCATAAAATGATTGTACCATACTTCTGTTTTACGTGCTATGGGAACAAATCATAATTGATATTCACAAAATAAATGAAATAATCAGTTCACTCCCGAAAAGTGCATAAACATGTATGGCGAAAACAGGTGGTCATGCAGCAGCAAATGCAGGACATGCCCGATTATCAGCAGGCATCAGCCCATGGCAATAAAAGGTAATTGCGATGACATTAAATGGTAGGAGCAAAAAAATGAAGAAAACAGGTGTCTCTACATCAGGTGTTTTTACAATAAAGGAATATTTACTGGAGGAGGGCAATGGTATTCCTGAGCTGATCAGGAGTCTGGAAGCAGGTCCCGGAACGATACAGGAGATTATTTCCTACGTATTTGAGGGGGATGACCCTCTGGAGCTGGATGCCAGATCTTTCAGTCTGGAAAACTTTCTGGAACTCTATCCCAGGATGGGGGTATATGGCTCCGGACTGGCATTTGATGTAGTCATCCGCACGGAGGGTCAGCCGGTGACTGTAGAGCTGACGAACGGCGAGCCGATCGTCTGCACGAATTCTCTTGACAAGGAGGTTGAACTGGAGGAACTGCTGGGAATTCCGGGGGATGCAGGTGCTGTATCTGAACATACAAGTTCTGTTTCTGAGCAGGCAGAAAAAAAACCTGCAGAGTCGGTTGATTCCGCTAAGAAGCCGGACCCGGAGCAGGAGGACTTACAGGCACAGGGGCAGGACATGACGCCGCAGGAGCTGCTGGATATTCTGGCAGTCGCGGAGCGTGTCAAGTGTACGACACGCCATTGTGATACATCGAGCGGAAGGCGGGAGAGCGTGGCGGAGCACAGCTGGCGAACAGCTCTTATGGCAATGCTTCTGTCAGGAGTCAGTGAGTATAAGGATTATGACATGGACCGCGTGATCCGCATGTGCCTGATCCATGATCTGGGGGAGGCCTTTACAGGCGATATTCCGACCTTTGAGAAGACGGCAGCCGATGAGGATAAGGAAGTGTCTGCGCTCATGGACTGGGTCGGGGGCTTCCCCGAGGCACAGCGAAGAGAGTTCTCTGCCCTGTTTTCCGAGATGGAAAAACTCGAAACACGGGAGGCCAGGCTCTATAAAGCTATTGACAAAATCGAGGCGGTCATTCAACATAATGAATCGGACATCCGCAGCTGGCTGCCCCTCGAATATGACCTGCAGCTGACATACGGCCAAAAAGAGGCTGCCTTTTCCCCCTGGCTCAGCGCCTTGCGCGGGCAGGTGGATCAGTGGACCCGGGAAAAAATAGAGTCTGCACAGAATTCTCTATAAGGCTGAATTAAGGTTTGGCCTATATGATAATAGTGTTGAATGAATCACGAGGTGAGTCACGAGGGACGGTTCTGAAGACTCATATTTTCAGGGAACAATGGGAAAAAGAATCCATGTTTCTGTGAGATATGTGGTACAATATTCATAGTTATGTAGGAATAACTAAATCGTATGACACTCTGAATTGAATTGAAATCCGAATCGAATGAAAATCCGAATCGAATGAAAATCCGGCTCGAATGAAAATCAGGCTCGAATTGAAACCGATGCGGAATAATTGGTTCAGGAATCAGAAGAATCAAAAAGATCAAAAAGATTAAAAAGATCATAAGGATCAAAAGAATAAAGGATCAAAAGGATACAGAAAGGAAATCAGTGTGGCAAAAAGGATAGCCGAGCCCAAGTTCCGGCATGAGCTGAAATATCTCTGCTCTGCAGCCGAGCTCAAGATGCTGGAAGTAAGGCTGCAGGATGTGATGAGACCGGATCCGCATACAGATGATACCGGGTGTTATCTGATTCGGAGCACCTATTTTGATGATCTGTATGACCGGTGTCTGAATGAAAACGAGAGCGGCGTGAGTCCGCGTGAAAAATGGCGTGTGCGTATCTACAACTGCAGCGACCGGAGGATCTCGCTGGAGTGCAAGCGCAAGGAATACGGCATGATCCAGAAAAAGAGCTGTCGTATCACACGCGATCAATATGAAAAAATGATCAGGCTGGAGCCGATTCCCATTACGGCGGAGAATCCTCCTCTCCTGAACCGCATGCTCCTGCAGCAGCGAACGCAGCTGATGCAGCCCAAGGTAATCGTGCAGTATCTGCGCAGACCTTTTGTCTGCGATGAGGGCAATGTTCGCGTGACCTTTGATATGAATATCACCTCTTCACCGTCATTTGACCGGTTTTTCAACAAAGATATTCCGGAGAGGCCGGTGCTCCCCAAGGGACAGCACCTGCTGGAGGTGAAATTCGATGAATATCTCCCGGATTACATCTATCACGCGATCCAGATGACGAATATGCGTCTGGAAACATTTTCAAAATACTATCTCTGCAGGAACTACAATCTCCAGGGGTATATGCTCTGAGGGGATTCCGATCGTCTGGAAACATGCATGTTTGCAAAGGCAGGACAATGGCCGCAGATATGCATATGTAAGTATATGAATATACAATAGGAAAGAGAGGAAGAGTAATGTCATTTTCTGATATCTTTAAAAAATCATTTCTGGAAGGATATTCCACAATAGAACTGGGAACGAAAGGGATCATTGTCGCCCTTTGCTTCTCGCTCGTATTGGGTATATATATTTTCTTCTGCTACAGACTTCTGACCCGGCGCACCTTCTATTCAAAGAACTTCAATATTTCGCTGGTCTGCATGTCTCTGATCACAACGGCGATCATCCTGACCATCCAGTCCAGCGTCGTTGTCTCCCTCGGTATGGTCGGTGCACTGTCCATCGTCCGTTTCCGTACGGCTATCAAAGAGCCTATGGATCTGGTCTTTTTGTACTGGTCGATCAGTGTGGGTATCATCTGCGGTGCAGGCCTGTCGGAAATCGCAATCATTCTCTCGGTTGTAGTCACTTTGGCAGTCCTGATCCTGAGCCGTATCCCGCTCGGGCGCGCTCCCATGATCCTGGTCATCAATTCGGACAACGACAAGGAGACCAATAAGGCGATCCGCCAGATCGTGCGCAAATACAGCCGTTTCTACACCGAGAAATCCAGAAATATTTCCGGCGGGCAGCTGAATCTTGTGATTGAGCTGGCTGTAAACAAGGGCGATGAACTGGCAGGAGAACTCTCCTCCATGCGTTCGGTCCACTCAGTATCTCTTCTGTCCCATGACGGAGAGGTGACCTTCTGATATCAGCTGAACGCGGCTGAGAAACTGTTTTTGCGTCGTTCTCAGCATGGAGCCGCCGCGCAGGAGCGGCGGCATGTTCGGAAAGAGAGAAAGTAAAGAGAAAAAGTAAAGAGAGAAAGTAATGATCATTTCTCAGTATGATTATCAAATGTATCAGGATGAGATTGCGGAGCTGCGTGAGGAAATGACGCAGCTCCTCATCTCTATGGAACTGTACCATCAGACACATTCCCTGGAGGACTTCAACCGCTGGTGGGACGGAGAGGGGCGTCAGCAGAGATACTTCTCCTGTAAGGGCAGGATTGAGCAGATCCAGAATTTCCTGGCAGTCGCACAGGTTGTGGAAGAGGAGCACCCCAAGATGCGGGGAGGAAGTATAATACAGAAGCGTTATGACGCAGGAGAAAACGGGTGACAGGAAACTGTCACCTTTTTTTCTATAAAAGCGGTGTCGTCAGCGGTATGAAAATGATAGAATAATGTAGATGGGTTTAGAAAAATATCGATGAATTTTGATCCCTGAGAACGGAGTAATCTGCATGATTAAAATGATAGTGACAGACATCGACGGAACGCTTCTTCCCGAAGCGACACCTGTGCCGCCCCGGGAGGTGACAGAGGTGATCGGAAGGCTCCTGGATCAGGGTGTGCGGGTCGTCCTTGCAAGCGGAAGACCCTATTCCAGCCTGAGGAATCTTTTTCCGGAGCTGAGGGAGCGGCTGACCTACCTGTGCTCGAACGGGAGCGTAGTCGTAGAGGGCGAGAAGCTGCTGGAGGCTGTGCCCATCGGAAGCAGGGAAGAAATTTCCTACGCCCTGAATTTCGCCAGAGAAAGGGGCGAAAACTGGCACATTGATTCCTGGTCAAAATCTTATACGGAAAGCGCGGATCAGGCCTATCTGGATTTTATCAGGGGCGTCGGCGTTGAGATTGAGAGCGTGGAGAATGTGGAAGCGCTGGGCGTCCCAATCACCAAGCTGAGCCTTGTATACCCGGACGGACCGGACCGGCATTTTCACGATCAGGAACTGGATCCTTTCAAGGAGGTCTTTTCCGTTGCGCCCGCGGGCCTGGTTTTCATTGATTTTAATAAACAGGATGTCAATAAAGGCAGCGCGGTAAAAAAGCTCTGCGATACCTACGGGATCGGTCAGGAGGAATACATGGCCTTCGGCGATGCCATGAACGATCTGACCATGCTGGCACCTGCCAAAAACAGCTGGTGTTCCGAGCGTTCCGTGGATGAGGTCAAGGCGGCCTGCGCCCATACCTTTGCGTCGCCGGAGGAGGGCAGTAAGGGCACTGTGCTGCAGATCCTGCGGACCCTGGCGGACAGCTGATGAAACGGAGATGTAAAAGTAAAACTTTGTCGATACAGTTTTTTCGCTTCGGCATGCAGTGAAGAGTGTGAAAAGGAGGATTTGGGAGATGAAACACATCGGATGCTTTGCAACACTGAAGGAAGAAAAGACACATCTGACCCGCCTGAAAGGGGAGGAAAAATACGAGGCACTCAATGAGATGATCGCCGCCTCGAAGCACATCGCCTTTTTCGGCGGTGCCGGTGTTTCCACTGAGAGCGGAATTCCGGATTTCCGCAGTAAAGACGGTCTTTACAATCAGCACGATGTGCGTTTTGATGCCTACCAGCCGGAATACCTGCTCAGCAACCCCTGCCTGGAGCGTGAGCCCAAGGTCTTTTATGAATTCTATCGCCAGAAGATGGATGCCCGCGGCATCATGCCCAACAAGGCGCATTACAAGCTGGCGGAGATGGAGGCAAAGGGAAAGCTTGACGGAGTCATCACCCAGAATATCGACGGACTGCATCAGCTGGCCGGAAGCAAAGTGGTCTATGAGGTACATGGATCCACGCTGCGCAACTATTGTGACCGCTGCGGGAAGACCTATCCTTCGGACGCAATCTATGAGAGCAAGGAGGCAGTCCCGCACTGCAGCTGCGGCGGCAAGATCCGTCCCGACGTCACGCTCTACGGAGAAATGCTTCCTGAGGATGCCTGGGCGGGCGCAGGAAGGCTGATCGCCAGAGCCGATCTTCTCATCGTGGGCGGGACTTCTCTGACCGTCTATCCGGCGTCGTCCCTGGTCAGCTCTTATCGCGGAAAATACCTTGTCATCGTAAACCGTGACAAGACATCACAGGACAGCTACGCGGATCTGGCTTTCCATGACAGCATCGGCGAAGTGTTCTCGCATATCGTGCTGGATTAACACACCGGAACAAGCCGTGCTGGATTAACACGCAGGAACAAGTGGTGCGCGGATGAGATCAGCCGGTGTGCTGTTGGGACTGGCTGGTACGCAGGCGGCCAATTGAAAAAATGATGTCGGATCGATAATCCGGGCCAACCGGTGTGCCGGTAGGACTGGCCGGTGCACGGCAGATTAGCGGAAAGATAAAAAGACAAAAAAGACGAAAAAGACGGAAAGCGAAACTGAAAAAATGGTAACTATTCAGCTTTCCCCGGCTCGTAATGCACGGCATTGCTCGCTGTGGAAAGTCCGGGGGGTTTCGCCCCCAGGCCTCCACCGGAATTTGTCTCAAACCTGTCCGGTAAGCAAGCTCCCCGTCCCGGTTTTGAGACAAATTCCGGTGAAGCTGAATAGTTACAAAAAATGAAATCGAAAGGATATTGGTTTGAAGGGTATAAAGTGGGAGGCGAAAGATTTAAGAAGAGCAGTAGTAGTGGCAATTGCATCGCTCTTGATGGCTATGAACATTAAGACGTTCGTCCGGACAGGCGGTCTGTATCCGGGCGGGGCAACCGGTCTGACGATTCTGATCCAGCGTATAGCGCTGCAGTATTTTTCACTGGAACTTCCATATTCCGTCATTAATATTCTGCTCAACGCATTTCCAGTGTATATAGGATTCCGCTTTATAGGGAAAAAGTTCACAATCTTTTCCTGTGAGATGATCCTGCTGACCAGCTTCCTGACGGATCTGATCCCGGCGCGCCCGATCACCTATGACACGCTTCTGATCAGTATTTTCGGCGGTCTGATCAACGGCTTTGTTATGACAATGTGCCTGCGAGTCAACGCAACGACAGGAGGAACAGATTTTATTTCAATTTATCTGTCTCAGAAACGGGGCGTGGACAGTTTCAATATCATCCTGGGATTCAATGCAGTCATCCTGCTTGCGGCCGGATATTTCTTCGGCTGGGATAAAGCACTGTATTCCATTATTTTCCAATATACATCTACTCAGATCCTGCGCCTGCTCTACCGCAATTATCAGCAGGAGACGCTTTTTATCGTCACGGACAAATGGAATGAGGTCAAAAATGCCATCCACGAGACCACGCATCACGGCTCCACCATCTGGGCCGCAGAGGGCGGCTACAAAGAGGATTGGCGCAATGTCGTCTATTCAGTAGTGGCAAGATCCGACGTAAAGCGTGTCACCGAAGTGATCCAGCAGATCGATCCGGACGCTTTTATCAATGCGATCCCGACCGAAAGGATCCTCGGGCGCTTCCATCAGGAGAAAAAGGATTGATATTACTCTGCACAGACGTGTCAGGAAGGGTTGATTGAGAGAGAGTATTTTCCGGAGAAGAAATGAAAGTAGATTTTACCTTTATGTCCAAAGACGGGCGCACACCGGTTCATGCGGTGCGCTGGATCCCGGAAGCAGGGAAGTGCAGGGCCGTTCTGCAGATCATACATGGCATGACAGAGTTTATTGAACGGTATGAGCCTTTTGCGGAATATCTGGCTGCAAATGGCATTCTTGTCGTCGGACATGATCACATCGGGCATGGACAATCGGTTCTCTCGCGCAGAGACTGGGGCTATTTTGCCCCCGGAAATCCCGCCGGGATTCTGCTGCAGGATATTCATCAGCTGCGGCGGATCACGCAGAAAGAATACAAGGATGTCCCGTATTTTATGCTGGGGCACAGTATGGGCTCTTTTCTTCTGCGCAGTTATCTGGCATTCCGCAGTAAGGGCCTGAAGGGCGCGATCATCATGGGGACCGGTTATACGGATCCCCGCATGTCTCAAATGGGGATCAGGCTGACAAATCTTCTCTCAAAGGTCTATGGCTGGCGCCACCGAAGCAGCCTCCTGACCGGGATCGCCCTGGGCTCCAATAAACGATTTGATATGACCGGCCGGGATCCGGAAAACAGCTGGCTGACAAAGGATGCGGAGATTGCCGGCTGGTATTACAAACAGCCTGCCTGTACGTTTACCTTCACCCTGAACGGCTATCACGCTCTGTTTAATACGGTAAAGCACTCCTGTCTGCCGCAAAATGCAGACCGGATCCGTAAAAATCTTCCACTGCTGCTCGTATCCGGCGCGGATGACGGGGTCGGCGACTATGGAAAAGGAGTGAAGAAGGTCCGGGAGATGTATAAAAAGGCAGGCATCAGAGATCTGAAAATGATCCTTTATGAAAATGACCGGCATGAGATCCTCAATGAGGTGGATCGGGATCAGGTCTACGCGGACCTGCTGGACTGGATGGAAAAACGCATGTGAAGCCAAAAAGGAGAAAGGGAAAGTGGCAGTATATACAGTGACAAAATCGTATCACACAAAAGGCAACATGGGCATGATCGACGTGACCGGTGATTTTCAGAGCGCGGTCGAGGCGGCCTGCAGGGAAAAACATATCCGCAGCGGGATTATTACCGGGTTTACGACAGGCGGCGTTGCCGCACTGACGACACTGGAATTCGAGCCCGGACTCGTGGGACACGATGTGCGGGAGGCCATGCAGGGAATTGCACCTTACCGCGATGAGAACGGCCATGTCCGCTACTATCACCACCACAACACATGGGGAGACGACAACGGATCCTCTCATATCCATTCCCTGCTGCTTTCTCCCTTCATCACGATCCCCTTCGTGGACGGGCGGATCACCATCGGCCCCTGGCAGAACCTTACCCTGGTCGAGTGTGATACCAGAAACCGCGAAAGAGATATTGTCTTCCAGGTGATGGGAGAGTAAGATGGTAAGGAAGAAGAAAACGCAGGAAAAAGTTTTCAGTCTGTGACGCTTTTGTGACAGTTCTTCTGGTATACTTGACAATGTAAACAAAACAAAGAGCCGCGGAAACGCGGCGGCAGGGACGCAGAAAAGCGTATGACAGTTTTGTGACAGAAAGCCTGATATACTGGCAGCATAAACAAAACAAAGAGCCGCTAAAACGCGGCGGTAAGGACGCAGAAAAGCGTATGACAGTTTTGTGACAGAAAGCCTGATATACTGGCACTGTAAACAAAAACACAGAGCCGCGGAAACGCGGCGGCAAAAGAGGAAAGTAAAAAGAAACATTAATCAGTTTCAAAAAGATTGTTTCAAAAAGAAAAGGAGAAAAATCATGGCAAACGAATTCGAGAAAATGAATGATGAAGAGCTTGAGCAGGCAGCAGGCGGAAGGGGCGGAATCACAGGAATCGCTGAAGGCGGCTCCACCCATAAGAAGGTCAAAGGTCTTCAGACCGGATATCTGGCACTGAGAAATGCTCCCGGTTACGATTATCGCAACGAGATCGGCCAGCTCCAGAATGGTGACCTGGTTGATATCACAGGACCGACAGTCGCTGTGAAGAACGACTTCCAGGGAAAGACCACCAATTATACATGGGTTACTGTTAAGAAATCCAAAACCTGCTCCTCCGGAAAGAGCGGCTATGTCAATGCCAGCTACCTTCACCATGCATAATTGCAGGATTGTCTGATCGTCTGATTGACTGACAGACAGCAGCTCCTGAAAAAGCTGCAGACAATAATCATAAACTTAAAACCGGCACCGTCCATCGCTTCTTATCGATTGTATCGAATGGAAGCAGGGGAGGTGCCGGTTTCTTTTTTGTGATCAGATTTCAGATTTTCAAACAAACCTCTGCCGGGCGCATCTTATGTAACCTGCAGGAGTGTCTTATGCAAGCTGCTGTTTAAGATTGATTGGAGTCTGGTCAATGTGCCTGCCGGTGCTGTTTTTCATGTCTGTCAGATCTTTATTTTCATGTCTGTCAGATTTCGATCTTTGCTCCCATGAGTTTTGCAAACTCGCGCACGATCGCGGTATCACCGGGCCATGCAGGTGCCGTGACAAGATTGCGGTCGACAACCGCCTGATCGACAGGAACTTCTACATAGGTGCCGCCGGCCAGAGTAACATCCGGTCCGACTGCGGGATAAGCGGTTGCCTGATAGCCTTTGAGGACACCGGCTGCGGCCAGTACCTGAGGCCCGTGGCAGATTGCTGCGACAGGTTTGCCGGCAGCAAAGAATTCACGGACGATTTCCAGGACACGTGCATTCAGACGGATGTATTCCGGAGCGCGGCCGCCGGTAATGAACAGGCCTTCGTACTCCTCTGTTTTTACAGCGTCAAAGTCAGCTGTGAGAGCGAAATTGTGGCCCCGAAGCTCGGTATAGGTCTGCTCGCCCAGGAAATCATGGACGGCAGTGGCGACAGTCTCTCCGGCCTTTTTGTCGGGGCAGACCGCATCCACCTGATAGCCCAGGACGCCGAGCGCCTGGAAGGGAACCATGGTCTCATAATCCTCCGTGAAATCACCGCATAACAATAAAACCTTTTTTGCCATTGTCAGATCCTCCTTGCATGATGGTGGCTGCCATGCATCGCTGCTTCCCGGTTTTTCCGGCTTTTGCCTGTGTCCGCGCAATACAGCATAAGACAGCATGGCATTGAGAATGAAACGGGTTCGGATTTGCTGAGCCGAAAAACCATGTGAAATATCTGAGAAAAAGAAGGCAAGTTCGCATGGTTCCACAGCTCTTACTGTCAGATTTATTATATCAATGCCATGGGAAATGTACAATCCGGAAGGCAAAACAGGTTGACAAAAGATTAATATAAATGGATAATAACATTATATATGTAATTCATATATAAGATATTTAATAATAAAATGAAACAAAGCAAAATGAAACGGAGCGTATGGAATGTACAGTGCAGTAATGACAGGGGCGGTTCACGGCATAAGCAGCTATCTGCTGAGGGTGGAAACAAATATCTCCAATGGACTGCCCGCCTTCAACATGGTGGGGTTCATGAGCGGGGAAGTCGAGACGATTTATCCAGTGATATGTTCAAAGGGCCAGAGACCGCATAACTACGCGGTTTTTTGGCTCTTTTATTATGGTGGACACATATATTGGAGGTCGATTTTTGCTGTATTTTTCGGAAATAGTTCTTTCGCGTAAAGGTTTACTTTTTTGCTATCTCATACTTTGGGGCAAAAGTCAGTAGTCGCTGATACCACGGGGCAAAAGTCGGAAGTTACGCGCGCAGGTTTTTATATTATTGTGGTTGTTTTCTGTTCATATATTAGAAACCAATGGTCGTTAGAAATGTGGTAGAATAAAAATAGCTTTTCGAGTAGTATGTATGTCTATTAATTGTGCGGAGGTATCTGCAGGATGGTTCATATTTTGATTTTTAACATTTCCCGTTATTCTTCCTTAGCAGATATAAAAGATTATTACGATACGAGTGGAGAAACTAACATTGACATCATATTGAGAGATTTTTCGTCGGGTACTACAGAATGGTCAGTCCCAGAAAAAGTAGTTCCTGGTGACACAGTACTGTTCTATTGTGGGAGTACTGCGAGGAAGAATCTGGGGGTGCTTACATCTCATATACCGTCGAGTTATGGTTCGGGATTTCAGGCTTTTGTCGATCAGCAAAAAGCTTTATATAAGAAGTATAGCGGCTATATTCTAGGCTATGGTGTTGTCACATCATATCCGGTATTCGATAACGCTGATGGTCGATGGTATTCCAATATTAGTCAGCTTCGTCAATTTGTGGACCCAATTTACATTGACAGTTTCAAAAGCTTTATCACTATTCCTCAGGGCAGCTATACCACAATAAACAATGAGCAATGGGGGCGTCTACAATGGCTTGTAAACCAGACGAATCCCGGTATGTTTCAAAATGTTACAGCTCCGAATGTTGAAGTACTGAATAAAGAATTTGAAGATGCCGTCAAGAAGGAAAAATCGAAATCCATAGATAGACTAAAGAAAGACGCTAAAAAGAAAGCATCTATGCCTACTGTCAGCAATGTGCAGACCAAGATTTACCACCGCGATCCAACAATTGCTGCGTACGTAAAGAAAAGAGCAAATGGATGCTGTCAACTATGTGGGCAGAAGGCTCCATTCGATGATCAGAACGGTGATCCTTATTTGGAATGCCATCATATTGATTGGCTCTCAAAGGGAGGAATGGACTCCGCGGAGAATTGTGTGGCGCTTTGTCCAAATTGCCACAGGAGGATGCATATTCTCAATGACCCGACTGATATCAACACATTGAAAGCGAAAATAAAATAGGTGAAATGAAAGGTTATCAGCTTTCCATGAAACCTTACAAGCTCCCTACCATCAGTGCAAGACTCGATGATCGGGAGCTTGTTTTATGTCTATGGATCAGATCTTTACCCTATTTATTGCCAATTCAGTAAGTAAAAAATCTTATATTCGATTAACCATGATTGCAAATTACTACCATAATGGTGGGAATGTGGATAAAACCCCAGGCCAAAACAAAAAACCTGCCATTGAAGGACCTTCTTAAAACCAATATAATAATAATAGCGCTATATGAACTAGCTCCAGGAGGTCGACCCGATGATCCTTAACAAAAAGCAGATGACTGAAGAGGATATCAAGCTTAATTATATTACGCCTGCTATTAATGCCAGCGGTTGGCAGAACGGCGTAAATATCACGATGGAGACTAAGATCACGGATGGTAAGATCAATATCCGAGGTAATATGGCTTATCGTGAGAAAGCAAAGAGGGCTGACTATCTTCTCTATCTGAATAAATATCATCCGATTGCCATTGTAGAGGCTAAGGATAACAATCACACCATCTCTCACGGTCTGCAGCAGGCGATGGAGTATGCCCAGATGCTGGATCTCCCGTTTGCTTACAGTTCCAACGGGGATGGTTTTTGTGAGCACGATTTTCTAAACGGTTCAGAACGACAGATGGGAATGAATGAGTTTCCTACCGTAGATGAGTTGATTGAACGGTATAAAAAAGGCAGGAATCTCAATGAGCAGGAACAGCGGCTGATTGATCAGCCGTATTACTCCAGCCAGACTTCATACCCTCCCCGATACTATCAACGCAACGCGGTGAACCGTACGCTTGATGCTATCGCGAAGGGACAGGACAGAATCCTCCTTGTCATGGCAACCGGGACCGGTAAGACCTATACTGCCTTCCAGATTGTGTATCGGCTGCTCACCAGCGGCATGAAGCGGAAGGTCCTCTATTTGGCAGATCGCAACAACCTAGTCGACCAGTCAATTCAACAGGACTTCTCTCCACTTGAGAAGGTCATCCATAAGGTAAATTTCGCAAAGGACAAGAAGGATACGATCACTGCCTATCAGGTCTATTTTGCGTTATATCAACAATTGATCGGCGATAACGATCAGGAACACTATAGCGAGCTCTTTGATCCGGACTTCTTCGATCTGATCATTGTGGACGAGTGCCACAGAGGATCTGCGAAAGAGGATAGCCGTTGGAGAAGGATCCTGGAGTATTTTGATGGTGCAACACAGATCGGTATGACAGCAACTCCTAAGGAGACAATGTATGTCTCGAATATCGAGTATTTTGGTAAGCCAGTCTACGAATATAGCCTTAAGACTGGTATTGAGGACGGTTTCCTCGCGCCTTTCCGCGTCTTAGGCATGACGATGAATATCAGTGATGGATGGAGGCCGTACAAAGGACAGCTTGACTATTATGGGAACGAGATCGAGGATCGTATCTACAACAACAGAGATTTCGACTACAACATCATTCTGGCAGACCGTATCCAAGAGGTAGCCTTCCGGATTACCGAATATCTGAAAAGAAATGGGCGGATGCAAAAAACCATTGTGTTCTGTGCTACAGAAGATGCTGCGGAGAGAATGCGTATGGCCCTTGTAAATTTGAATAAGGATATGGTGAAGGAAAACGTTGACTACGTGGTCCGCATAACCGGTAGCGATCCGTATGGAAAGAGTAAACTGGATTACTTTATTTCCGTTTCCTCCAAGTACCCGGTCATTGCTACAACATCGGAGCTTCTCTCCACTGGATCAGACTGCAAGATGACGAAGCTGATCGTTCTTGACAAGAACATCAATTCCATGACCCAGTTCAAACAGATCATTGGCCGTGGAACACGTGTCCGTGAGGACCAGGGAAAGCTCAGCTTCACAATCATGGACTTCCGTGGTGTGGCTCGTCTTTTCTCCGATCCTGACTGGGACGGTCCCGTCGAGCAGGTTGATGATTACGATCCTTCAAAAGAAAAGCCAAAGAAAAAGCGGGAGAATCCTCCACCGGGTCCTGAGATTCCGATGCCATACGTTGATGCAGACGGAGCGAAAGTGCATCTTATTCAGCAGACTGTATCCGTATACGATACGAATGGTAAGCTACTTAGGCAGGAGAATATCATTGACTATACAAGAAGGAACATTCGCGGCAACTATGCCGATCTTGGCTCCTTTGTACGTAAGTGGTCTGAATCTAAGAAAAAGGATGCTATCACTGAAGAGCTGAAATCACATGGAATAGACCTGGACCAGCTTAAGAAAGACCAGCATATGGAAGATGTCGATGATTTCGATTTCATCACCCATGTGGCATATGACCAGAAACCTCTGACCAGGAAAGAACGTGCGGAGAATGTCAAGAAACGAGATTTCCTGCACAAGTACAGCGGTGTAGCCAGGCAGGTTATTGAGGCACTCTTGGATAAATATACAAATGATGGTATTACCGAAATTGAGAAGACTGAAGTGCTGAAACTTGATCCATTCCGAAGAATGGGAAACCCGGCACGTATTGCGAAACTCTTCGGAGGAAAGGCAGGATATCTGCAGGCAGTCAAAGAACTTGAAGAAGAAATCTACAGAATAGGATGACGCTAACAGGTTCTTTTTCCAACATTCAGTATCATGGGGCATAATAATATGGCGGGAATAACGTATCAGTTGGTGAAGAAATATGAAGATAGGTTTATCTACACCATAATTAAATGGAAATCAAAATACTATTCTCCAACTTCAACAGGAAATAAGGTTTCTTTAATAATTGATGATATCAGCAAATATAATGATATTTCTATAGAGTATGGTTGGAACGAAAAAGACCTGTTATTAAAAGAGCAAGATCCCATAGATGATTTTTTGCGTATTTTCATAGCCCGTTTTCAAATGGGAAAAATAGACCGAGATGCGTTTGAAAAAATACTTGATGGATTAGAGGTTGGGGAGGATATCAATAATCTCAAGAAAGCATATAG
>Ga0310695_10007265_pt1 | contig 17773 bp, 12 predicted proteins | sample RumenRJG_04DNA_FD_203882 | JGI IMG/M metagenome (GOLD analysis project Ga0310695, IMG submission 203882) | Bovine rumen microbial communities from Lethbridge, Alberta, Canada - RJG_04 (v2) (version 2) | ecosystem: Host-associated > Mammals > Digestive system > Stomach > Rumen | place: Canada...
AACAAATGGACTGTACTAATTAATGTGTAATGTCACTAAAAAACAAGGGGTAAAACCACTTGAGGAATCGGCAGAGTCGCTCCAAAACCGCGTGCCGAGGGTTCAAGTCCTTCTGCCCCTGCCAAACTCAAAGTCTTAGAAATGGCTTATTAAAGCCGTTTCTAAGGCTTTTCTTTTTGTTCCATGCTGTTCTGATGCTTGGCGAATGGGTCAAAAATCCTCGGCTTGGGGTTTATTTGGTGTTTATGGGTATCGGGTTATACAGATAGTTATAGGGATTTACAGCGGGATTTCGGTAGATTATTTCGCTCTGAATCTGTATAGCGTTTTATCAAAAAAATAAACTGAAATCAAAAAGAAGTTAAATAATCAAGAAGTAAAATCAAAGAAGTCAAACGAGAAGTGAAATTAAACTTCTTGATTGACTTCTGATTATGTAGTGAGTTATTGGTATCTATAATGACTTTTTCTAAGCATTACCATAATAAAACCGCTGTCGTGATGGCAGCGGTTTTGTTCGTTATACAGCGGCTTTCGCTTTCTTTTTGGAGAAGATACCCTCTATCTTTTCAGCGGCGGTGTCGTCGGCGGATTGGATCGCGTGGGCGTAGACCCTGCCGGTGGTGGCGGTGTTGGAGTGTCCGAGGCGCTTGGATACCGTGGTGATCGGCACGCCGGCGGCGAGCTGCAACGTGGCGTTGGTATGTCTGAGCGAGTGCAGCGTAATGAAAGGGATCTCCGGATGCTGCTTCATAAACTTGGAAAACCAGCTCGACACGCTGTCGGGCTTGAGCGGCTTACCTTCGGGGTTCGTGAAAACATAGTCCTCTGTTCCCTTCCAGTAGGAGCCGAGCGATAGGCGCTGCTCCGTCTGAGCGACTTGGTGCGCGCGCAAATCGTCAAGCGTTGTCTGCGGCAGTCTGATCACGCGCTCGGAGCTCTTGTTCTTCGGCTTGTCCTCAAAGATACCGCGCTTCGGAAGAAACTGTATCGTGCGGCAGATTTTCAGCGTTCCCTTTTTGAAATCAATATCCGACCACTTCAAGCCGAGGGCTTCGCCGCGCCGCATTCCCGTGAACAGCAGCAGGCGGACGATGGTACGGTGCAGCTCGTCGGCGGTATTGATTGCGTCGATCAGCGCGTCCGCCTGCACTTCGTCGATGTACTTTGCTTCCTTTTCTTCCGCTTTCGGTGTTTTTGTGCGGTCGCAGGGATTTGAAAACAGTATGCCCCATTCGACGGCAGTGTTCAGGATCACCGAGATCAGGCGATGATAGTGCTGTATCGTCTTGCCTGAGAGCGTCTTGTGACCTTCACCGACGGGCGTAAACAACTCTGACAGCGGCATTTCGAGCGCAGCGGCGAGCTTCTCGGCGTTCTGTTGGTTGACATTGTTCCCCTTGCGAATGGAGATCATCGTTGTGTTGGAGAGTCCCGATCGACGGCACAACTCAGCGGTCGTCAGCTCATTTTCGTGCAGATAATCGTCAATGCTGATGTTGCAGGTGTATTTGGTGTCGAGCCGGACGCCGCTCTCGGCAAGATTGGCGTAGAACGCGCGCAAATGCGGCGGCTGTATCTTGCAGAGCTTGATATGACCGATCGCGGCGTTGATGCGCGGCAGCAGGCTCTCATACCGGGCATAGGTGCGCGGACGCAAATCGTTTTTGCGGTCTTTCATCCATATCTCGGCGAACTCGGCAAAGCGGATGTTTTCGTCGAGCACCTGTCCTTTCAAACAGCGTTCCTCAAACAGCGTGGCTTGCCGCTGCACTTCCTTCTCGATCTGCTTGACGGTCATGTTCGGCTCCGGCTTCCACGTCATGGTTTTGCGTATCTGCTTGCCGGTCATGTCGTAGCCGCAGGACACAATGAAGCGGTAGGAATTATTCCTCTTTTCGATGGTTGCCAGTTTTTTCACCTTCTTTTATATCTTCTATTCTTTCCTCTAACTTCCTGCATCTTTTCTTTATTGACTCCTCGCGACACGGATATTTGTATTTAAAGTCATTTTCGTCAAAGGGATTCACATCGCATTCAAAATTGCAAAGCATTTTGTCGAACTCTCTTTCAGCCAAGTGCCTTAAGAATAGTGTGTATTCCTCACCTTCAATAAACTTACCGTACTGGTGCTTTATATAATCAGGGTTATAGAGTAATCTCTCATCTTCAACCTCTATACTCGAATCATTCTCATCTCCGCCAGTATTTACGGTAGCAATTTTTCTTATAGCCTCCATACCGTCCCAATAATATGTTACATTTTCTGCAAAGTAGTTTATTATGTCTAAATATGAAAACAGTTTGTTTGCCGATTCAACATCGTAATAATCAGACTCTTTCACTAAATGACGATTAGTGTCTTTCGCCAAAAGGGTTCGCGCTTCTTCCTCGAGCTTTTTGATACGGTTAAGACAAATCAAAAGATTAACAGATTTATCGCTCAAACCGATTTCTTCGCAAATGCTCTTTACAGTTGTATCAACTGATTTAATATCAGTCAATCCTAAAAGATAATCCGCAGAAACATCAAAATATTTTGCTATATCTGTCAGCACATCAGAATTGGGAACCGTATTGCCGAGTGTATAGCTGTTTATTGCCTGCCTTGTAACACCGACAACGTTTGCAAGCTCCGCCTGAGAAACGCCACTGGTTTCTATCAGCTCTCTCAACCGTTTTGCGAAAACAGAGTTGTAGTTGTCCTGAACATTTCTTTTTGTTTTTGCCATTAACTCTCCCTCCTTGTCAATTTTATTTGCACTTGTGCAAATTTCAATGTTTTTGTTTGACAGTATGGTTTATTTGCTATATAATGAGTGTGTAAAGTAAATCATACTACAAATATAAATCATCATTATTGATTTGTCAAGACTAAAAACGAAAGGACGGAAAAAATGTTAGCAAACTCAGACATCAGAAGCACAGCCAAAACAAAGGGTGTCCGGCTTTGGGAAATAGCAGAATTCCTCAAGGTCAGCGACCCTACTATGACCCGAATGCTCCGACGCGAGCTTCCAAATGAGGAGAAACAGCGGTTTCTTTCAATCATTGACGAGATCGCGTCAAAGCGCGGTCAAACGGAGGTGAGTATTACCAATTGACAAGAACTGTGTTCAAAATCAAAAGCGCCGCTCAAAGTGCTGGAACACTCTGAACGGCTGAGACCAAAAACCATACACACGTTTTATAGTCCTACAGATATTCTAACATATTTCGTGGGATTTATAAAGGTCTTTTTCATTTTTCTTTATTTCAATACGCATTTTACAATCTTGTTAAATCAAATCACCTGAAATATACTAAAGGAGTATCATACATGAACGTCTATCCAACAGCGGAGCAAGCTGCAACAACAAGAATTCCGGTCGTCCTGACCGTTAAGGACGCAGTACATAAAATCAAAGAGGAATGTCCCGGCACGGCGATAACAGAGAATTATCTTCGACAACTGATAAAAGACGGCATATTGCCGGAGCTGAAAGCAGGCAACAAGGTTTTGATCAACCTCGACGTGCTGATCGAGTATCTGAGTAACCCAACAGCGGAAAAATTTCAACCCAAAACAAAGGTGATCGGCTTCGGCGGCATTCGACCCATAGCCGCAGGACGGTGAGCAGTTTGAATCCGGAAAAGAACCCGAATAAAGAATCGGCGTATCCTCTATGGACATACGGAGACGGCACAAATCGTAAACTCAACGAAAAGCTCTACATTTTAAGCTTTATCGAACGCTATCAGGTGCGCTGTATCAACAACAAGCTCTATTCGGTAGACGGCGCGATCGAGGACGGCAAGGCGCGGCAAATCATCAGTCACGAGATCATGGATTACGTCAAATCCAATCACGGCGACAAGGCGGAAAAGCTGCTGCGCAGCATCAAAACGCACTGTTATATGGAGCCGCCGAAGCCCGATTTCCAGAAGCTTCATTTTGCGAACGGCACCTTGTCCAAGGACAAAGAAGGGCGGTTTACCGTATTCAGCGAGGAAAAGGAATTCTGTATCAACCGCTTTCCGGTGAAGTATAATCCCGACGCGCCGAAGCCCGAGCGCTTTCTGAGGTATCTGAACGACGTGTTCTTTCCCGACGATCAAGTCACCTTGCAGCAATTCTGCGGCTACTGCCTGCTGCCGACGACCGTGCTGCAAAAGGCGCTTATCATTATCGGCGACGGCGGCGAGGGCAAGAGCGTGCTGGGCGCGATCCTCAACGGCATATTGGGCGACGTCAACTGCTACAACGAGAGCTTGAGCGTGCTGCAAGCGCCCTTCGGCGTGGCAAATGTTGAACACAAGCTGTTATTCATCGACGACGATCTCAGCGAGAGTGCGCTCAAAAACGCGCGGACGTTCAAGAACCTCGTCACCAACAAAACGACCATTCAGGCACAAAAGAAGTTCGTGCAGGATAATCAAATCAAGCCGTATGTGCGCTTCATCTGCTTCGGCAATTTCACGCTACAGGCGCTCTATGATTTGTCGGAAGGCTTCCAGCGGCGACAGCTTATCTTACAAGCAAAGCAAAAAGAGCCCGATCGCATCGACGACCCCTTCATCGACCGAGCAATCCTCGATAATGAGGCTGAGGGCGTTCTCCTGTGGCTTTTGGAAGGACTGAATGCTCTGATATGCAGCAACTACAAAATCGCCGTCAGCGACCGCACAAAGGCACAGAGCGACAGCTTTAAGCAAGAGAACGACAGCGTGATGCTGTTTTTGAACGAATGTGACGGTATCAATATAGGTGAAGGACTACGCGCCCACTCGTCAACGCTTTATGTTGCGTATGAGCACTTTTGCAGAGATAACATGCTCACGCCGCTGAAAGAACGCAGCTTTCTCAATATGATGAAAACGAAAGGACGGCAATTCGGCATAAAAGGTCACAACGAGCCTTTTGCGTTGCACACTTCGCACGGCACAAAACGCGCCCGAGGCTTCCTCGGAATCAGCGTCAGCGACAGCTATATCAATCTCAACTTTTGACACCTACGATATCCCGTGACGAGTGTGATATAAAAAACGGCTTGTTTAAGCCATTATCACACTTATCACGGAAATCACACTACTATATTAAATATAGCATTGTTTTCACAATATTCTTGTTTTTATATATATTTTATTATATTATAAAATGCAAAAACTTCTGTGATGTGTGTGACATATGTGAGCGGAGTATAGACAGCAATGCCTATGCTCCGCTTGCTTTTTTCTTCTGTTGGTATTCATGTTGAATTTTTCAATAATACTAAAAGCAAACCAAAGCTCTCACTTTAAATACATTATTACATCTAATAAATCCAAACTAATAGTTGCTCAAAAACAATTGATGTAGTAAAATAATATAGTAATAAGACATTATCAGTCGCCTTATTTTTAAAACTTTAATCTATGATAAAACAAGGAGAATAATAATGAAGAGAGCAAAATCCATCATCCCTAATCAGGAGTTTAACGATGATAGTGACAAATTCCTTAATTCCCTAAACAATTTCAATTTATTCGATATTATTCTCAGAGTTTCTGCGCTAAACTTATTACCGTATAATCAAAACAAAAGTTTAGTTCTTGATAAGATTATCAATGATATTCTCACATATGGATTTGACTCATATAACTCAGAAAATCTCATGAGTATGAGTAGATTTAGGAATTTGATTAATCAATATATGAATTCGGGGCTTGCGCTTAGCATTGATCCGGCTGAGATGCCTTTTATCCAACGAGTTCAGTTTTACGGTGACTATTGGATTTTAACCGGGATAAATACGAATATAGGTTATAATCTTCAAAGTTTAATCGACGTGCTATTTAAGCACGAAAAGGAGTTCAATAGAGAATTTTTAGATAAATGCAATCGTATGACCCACTCCATTCTAACTATTACTAACGATATAGTAACCGGTTTAGGATATGGTATAGAAACCCTTGGTCATTACGAACGAACCGATGTTGATATTCCATCATCTGGTAAGCTAACAGAATTAACTGATTCACTGATTGTTAATATCGAGGCTATCACCACGGTCTTACAAGATGAAGTTGACGTGCTTTTCTATAATTTTGATAATTACTCTACTTTTTCAGAACATGAGTCTACAAACAATTTTTTATTCTTTTACTCACCGTTGCTAAAAATCAATGAAAAAGAAGCTATCATCTTAGACCCAACAATACTTCCGACATTTTTAATATACTATATTCTAAAAGAAGCAAAAGAATACGATTTGTTTCAGGAAGTTATTATTGCATATAATAATGAGATTTGGAAAAAATGCCATAGATATCTTAAAGACTTGGAAATAAAGAAAATCAATGAAACAGCTGAAGGAGTTGAATTAGTCAATAATAAGAACTACAAAGAATCCGTTTTCTGTCTATCAAACAGCAAACTTTTATTTGTGAGGTTTTTCTGCGATGATGGTTCAAATTACAATTGCAACGAGATGTTTGCTTTTGTTTCAAATAACACACAACCAAATTCAAGCCGGTGGGATTACATACAAAAAAGCTTTGATAAATGTTCTCCCGAGGACTTCTACTCACTAAATATCATCAACACTTTTGGTAGAGGTTTATCAATTGGGTTAACCGAAAGCCAAAGCAAAAAGTCGATGCAGTTGTCTCCATTTGAATTAGAGTGTGTATCTATAAACGAGAGAGAGCATTCCAATTTTATCACCAGATATATAGACAGCAAAAGCAGAATACACGGGTTTACTGCTTTTTTTGGAGACATTGATGCAATTGCTATATTTACTCATAACAATTACTCCTTTTATTACGATGATGATATCAGTATTTATGAAACTACATTCTATCCTGGAATAGGCGATGGTGTAGATTATCTAAATAAAGCATTACAAAAAGAAAATCGTCAGTTGCTCGATTTTCCTCAAAGTCGTTATCTTAAAGAGATTGTATTATCCAGTGATGTTAGGCAAATATATTATAACCCAAGTCCCAAAAGCGTAGAGTGTGTTGTAAGATTCTCAAATGTCGATTTTTGGGTATGTGGGAGTTTTCCTGATTCAATCGGTATGCTTAATATGGTAAATAGCATTCTTGACTTAATTACTTATTGGCTAAGTGAGATTAAACCTGTTATTGAAAATCTTTCCTTTTGTTATGAATCAATTGTTATTATGAACACCATTAACGAGGAAATACAAGAATATTTTAGCGGAAGAGAAAACAACAATAGCAATATAGCAGACGATTTGTCTTTTCAACTTAACGAAGAAATTCTAAATATTTCATGGACACAACAAGCCTTTCATAATTTAGCGGCAGATGATTACTCAAAGGAAAAAGACTTGCTATGCAAAATACTAACACATTTGTCGCCATGCTATAATGAAGAATTAAACATAACCGATATAGATCAATTCTTTGGAAATCCTCTGAAAAAGAAATTGTTTTCAATAAACATCAGTGATACCCCATATTTTAAACCAACATATTCAAAGGCAAGGACAATACCCATTGAATACGAAAATGTATTATTAGATGAAATCGGACAATTTGCATTAACTGAAAAAGGTTTTCCTTATGGCATTATTTCAAGCGATAACAAGGCTTCCTTATGTCAAGATATCGTATCTTTCCTCTATGAAAAGTTAAAAGAGAAAGTTGCTTGTCTTGATGGACGTATATTATGCAAATTATGTTATAGAGATTTAGAAAAAGTAATATATGACGCTATGATAGCACAAAAGCGATATTCTTTTGATATTGCTTGTTATCCTGAAAAATCTGAAATGATTTTTAAATCATTCAGCGAAAACAACAGAGTATCCACATCTTTGAAATTCTTAATCGAATATGTAGTCGCAACTCAACCTGATGGAAAAAAGAATTTTGACGAGATAGAATACGAAAATATTTTAACAATATGTTCTTTTATAAATGATTGGGCATACAATGGAGATTTGTTTAAGTATAAGATTATTGACAGCAAAGTCGAAATGCTAAAATCAAATAGAATCGGTATTGACAAAACAAAAATACAAAATGTAACAAATCATCAACAGGAATCTTATAACACACATTTGTCTGCACACTCAAATCCTGGTATCGACACTTTTTCTCTAAAAAACTCCGCAGATTATATACCGGATTTAGATGAAGCTTTTATAGACGAATACGGCTATTCGTTTTCTCAATTATACAATTTCGTATATGCTCTGATAGATGAAGGAAACAAAACAAAAGCAGAAGTGAAGAATGTCAAATTTGACGAAGTCATTAATGCGATTGAGCAAACTACCGATCTGTCAAGTGAGATAATTAAAATGATTATTCGTGATATATCATTGGGCAAACGAGATGATTATCTTACACCCCCTGAGGGCTTTTCACCGAACGATATATGGCCTTGGCGATTTAATCGTAGGCTTTCCTTTACTCGCAGACCGTTAATCGTTTATGAAGATGAATTGATTTGGGGTAACAGACAACTTTCTCATTCTTTTTGGTTTACTGTAGACTTAATATTTGACGGCAAATATAAAGCTACAAGAAAAAAGCTAAAATCATTAATTGGAAGAATCGCAAACAAACGTGGAAATGCCTTTAATGATGACGTCAAACAAAAACTCAAATCCATTGATTCTATTACCGTTGATGCAAAAGTTAAGAAGATAAACGGGAAATGGATAGCTTCAGAAGATAATAACACCTTAGGAGATATAGATATTCTAATAATCAACCATAAGAATCACCATATCATTGTGGGTGAAGTGAAGGATTTCTCATTTACAAAAAATGCTTATGAAATGTATCAGGAATACCAAAACGTTTTTTGTGATAACGGTTCTAAACTGTGTTATATTTCAAAACACAAAAGACGAGTAAAATGGGTTGAGGAACATATTAGTGACGTTATAATGCAATATAATCTTCCAAAGGCAAATTGGACAGTTCGTGATGTTTTAATAACGAATGATGTTATAGTCAGCAATGAGATATATCATAAAAAACAAAAGATACTTCTTTATTCTATGATAGACAAAAAAAGTCTAATGAAACTCTAAATATGATTTATTCTTTTAAAATCTTCACTTGTTCGATTATCAGCTCAAAAAGAAGGAAATCGTGCAAAAATCAAGCTTGTGATTCACGGCAAGGACGGCAAAATTCGCGACAAAGACAGTTACGGTAATGATCCTTGCCCGCCGAGAGATACGAGATTCTAAATCATCATGCACAAAGGGCGGAGCCATGTGGTTCCGCCCTGATTTTTTTACTTTATTCTTTGTGCTGCAATTCAGAATACAACTTGTAAATAGGCATTCCTTTATAATGCTCTTTGTAAGGAGAAGTAAACTGCTCGAAGAATATAGAAGCTTTTTCTTTATCTTCTAACAGTACATACTTACCAAATGCAGCTTGGATGTTGCTGTCATCAATTTGGTTAAGCCATTCGATTTCATTGTCATCAAGAGCGCTTCTTCTTTTCTTTATCTGCAACTTATTGAGTAATAACAATTCATCGTTTTCCGGGTATTCTAACTTTTGCATAAGATATTCAGCTAAATCTAAAAAATGAGTATCTCCATTGAGATCAAATACATTTATTAAATCCAGAGCACACTCATTTAAAGCTGAATGGGTTGTTTCGTTAATATCACAAATATCAATTTGCTTTCTGAAACAATCATAATCAAAATAATAAAGATTGCTTAGTGTTTTATAATCTATACTTGCAAAAAGCGGCATTCTATACCATTTACTGTCTGAATCATCGTCAGGGAGAAAAATAGCAATTTTCTTTGTATACGCAGCGTTTATCAGCTCTATTTTATCTTCATCTTTCTTTATTATAATTGGTACATCTTTACCGTCAAAAGACCATTGGTATTTGTGGTAAACATCCGTTGAATGATTTGTAAGGTTACCTCGAAAAGCATCAACTAACTTTTTAAACTGAACAATCTGTTCTTTAGATAATTGGTTCCATGGAGTCTTAATTTCAAAATTGATCATTTGAAGTGCATCGTAAAGATCAATAAAAAACAGCACTCTCTTTTCAAACTCGTCTTTAAAAAAGTTTGTGGTAGGTATTTCGCGTCCGGCGATGCAATATGATTTGTTGTTGTTCATATCCAAGAGGAACCTTGCATCATTATACAGCTCGTCCAACGTTGAGACCGCTGTAAACTGAATTTTATGATCCGAAATAAGATTCTTTAAGTTCGGACTAAGGGTTATTACCATTCCTCCATCTGAGCCTGCCGTGCATTTGTATTTTTGATAATAGACTCTTTCTCCAACAGAGATATTCTGATTGACTTCTTGGTCTACATAAAATACTGAATTATCATCCCATTCCATCGGACGCTCGTATTTGTCATCGCCGGTTTTACCATAAAAGCATACATCTCCGGAGGATAACCGTAATAGAGCCTCATATGGTGTACCGGCTCCCACAACAGAAAAGTTGATCCTTTCAATTTTATCAAAATCTTCTTTTTTGATTCGATCTTGAACTAATGGCGTAAATGCTGAACCTTGCTTTTTTCCTTCATTGCTAAACTGTTTTGCAATATTATATAAGGTGTTTGGATCCTTTTTTAGTTTTATAAACGGAATATTGATATGTTTCTCATTGTGGCGTTTTTCTGCCTTTTCCAGATAATCTAATATTTTTGATGGATAAAGCGATGAATAGAAGACTTCCCTTTGTTCATCAAATAAGAAGATTTGAAAATACAGAACCCCTTTCTCCGTACTATAAGCCCTTAAATCATCTAATTCAACCGCATGTGTAATCCTGTCCTTTTTTATATATCGGTGCTTCTCGTCAATATGTCCTTTGATTTGAACCGGAATACGGTCATCAAAGTTCGCTTTAGACAGATCACCATTGTTTATTTTAAAAATATCAATGTATCCGTCCCAAGACATTTCTTTGTCGCCGCTATTAAATTGATAATCCATTGTTGAGTGTTCATCAATAATAGATTCCAAAGTATTAAGCGCTCTTTTTTCAATTTTGGTATTAGATGGTTTTGCCATATTCATTCACCTTCTCACGGGTCGGTTCATTTAAAGATTACAAGCAAATATTTGAGCACATTAACGTTCTTTGATCTTAATTTGTCCGTTCATCAGCATGGGGAGCAGGAAATCACGCAGAGAGGCGAGCTCTTGGTTTTCTTTTGATAGATTGCGGATTTGCTTTTCAATAGCAATCGTTGTTCCGTAATATTTGTTAATTAGATTTTCAGGTGGAACAGCGCTAAGCTGACCTTTTAAGTCATCACTTGTCAGCGCACCAAATGTAGTACCGTTATTATTGAAGATGTCAAAGTATGCGCTGAATGTCAACATTGTATTCCATGCAAACATAGTAGAAAAATGATGTATAGCGGCTAAACCTCGACCAATGCAACAATCATTCATAGCTATATTCATCGTACCTACCGGAGCTCTAACGCTCAATAAAACATCTTGCGCTTTTGCAAATCTAACAGGCGCAGTAGTGTAAACTCTTTTTGTTGGATAAATGTTGCCAAAGTCAGTAGAGCCTTGATAAAACTCAATGCCATCACCATTTTCATTAAGGGAAGCGCCAGACGGTGAACTTCCCATAGTGATATCAAAAACTGCGGATAAAGGTTAAACTTCCCATCCATCGGGGATTTCTCGCTTCAATTCCTCGTTCCAGACCATCTTGCCGCCGGAGGATTTGTACGGCTTGCCGTTTTCATCGGGAAAGTCGAACTGAACAAACCAGTAGTCATACAGCAGTTTTGCCATACCTTCTAAATCGTCGCAAATTCGATTGTTATTATATATTTTGTTGTCAACAGATGATAATAGTTTTGCGATATTTTCGTGTTCCCCTATATCAGGAAGCTCCACCTCATACTCTCCAACTTGAGAAGGGGCAAAGTTTTTTATCGTTGACCCATGTGCAACTTGGAACATATATTTTTGAAATTCTTTTGTTGTTAAGATATATCTAAAGAATTCTTTACTATATTCAGGTTTAATATTGATGTAGCATGCACTCTTTCCAAGTGCAACATTTTCGCCACGATAAAAAGCAGTGTTTCCAAGGGTTCCATTAATCGACAATAATACTGTTCTATCATTTAGAGGTCTACTGATTTTTCTAAATTGCTCATAATCAATTTTTAAAGTATCTTCGTCAATAACAATAATTCCTTTTACAAGATTATTACCGTTGATAAAGTAATACTCGCCATCGTCCGAATAAATAGGGGTACCGTGAATTCCATCTCCACACTCCGAAATAAAAGAGGATAGTTTTGTTTTATACATACTCTATTCCCCCTAAGCAAGAAAGAATTTCTGCTTCTAAGTCGTGTCCTTTCTGAAATTTCTCATTCAGAGAGCTTTTATACTCACCCATCTTCGCTTCAAATTCCTCAGCGGTAATATCCACATACTCAATCTTGACCTCAAAATACTGTCCTGCCGAGAAGGAATAACCCTTGTTCTTTATGTCGTCGTAGGAGACCTTGACGCTGAAATCGTCGATGACATCCTGATTGATGAAAGTGTCCTCGATCCGCTTGACCTCTTCATCGGAAAGCACGGTTCGCTGATTCTTGCCGTCCTTGATCTTTTTGCCGAGCTTGGAAGCGTCGATCAGCATGATGTCGCCGCTCTGGTTGCCTTTGTCGATGAATAGGACAGAAACATTCGTACCTGTGTTGGCGAAGATATTAGACGGCATGGAAATCACGCCTTTGAGCCATTTTTTATCAATGATTTTGGTTCTGATCTCCTTTTCTATCCCCGATTTTGCGGTCAGAAATCCGGTCGGACAGACAACCGCCGCTTTGCCGTTATCTTTGAGACTCCAGAGAATATGCTGCATAAAGCAGAGATAGACCGCCATGGATTCCTTCTTCTTGTTCGGTATCTTCGGCACTCCGGCAAAAAAGCGCTTGATACCGTCCCGCTCTTCGGAGTTTTCCCACTTGTTCTCTATCAGATTTCTTGTAGAGGAAAAGTCCATTTTGAACGGAGGATTGGAAGTGATATAATCAAACCGCTTCACGCCGCTTGAAGGGTCGTGAGGAATATTATAGTGTGCAGGGGTGTCAAGGGTATCGCCCTCGATGATGTTGTCGAGGCTGTTTGTCAGACCGTTCAACAGCATATTGATTCGGAGGAAGCGAGTTGACTTGCTTGAGATGTCCTGCGTGTACACCTGCGCCTTATCGCCGAAGCTGCCTCTGCCAAGCTCGTTGGCAAGGTGCAGAACAAGGGAGCCGGAGCCTGCCGAGGGGTCGTGTACCTCATAGATTTTATCTTCAACAGGCGACATATTCACAAGGATTTTCGCAATAATGCTTGAGATCGTCTGAGGGGTAAAATACTCTGCGTACTTGCCTGCGGCGACATTGTAATCCTTGATCAGATATTCAAAGATAGCGCTGTAGAAATCAAAGTTGCTTTTGAATGCGTCGGAGAAATCAAATCGCTCCTGGCTGATGATACCGAAGATATTTTTTGCAAAGTTGTTTCGCTTGGAGCTCTCCACGTTCTCTGTGATTCGGGTAAATAGTGGCTTCCTTGTACCCTCTGCCGACTGAACAGAGAATTCCTCGTTCTGCGGATAGTTGGAGATACGCTCCAACGCGTCGTCGAACTTTTTATAGAAAGTATCCGATGACACACGGTTGATCAGATATTCAATCGTGTCTTCATATTTGAAAGCAACGTCCTGCGGATAGGTGTCGAAGAACGCGTCCATTTCATCATTCTCGTTTTTCAGTATTTCGTCAACGCTCATATCAATATCAGCGGCAAATTCCCTGAGATTTGACATAAACTTGTCGTTCAGAAACTTGTACAGAAATACCGACGTGATGACGACTTCCTCAGAGGCTTGGTTTGCTAAGCCGTTGGTGGCTGACAAGCCCTTCAACTCATCTATCATCAACTTGATTTGCTTTTCAAGGGTGAATATATCTGCCATGTGCTTCTCCTTTATTTGAACAGTTGAAGATTGGTGTACAGCTCGTTCAGCAGCTTGTCATAATAGCTTTTTACGCTTTTATATAGCTTTTGCTTCAATAGCTGTTTGGTGATTTTGCTCTTGACTTCATCGACAAAATTCCGTCTGCCCTGTACGATAATCACCTCTCGGTCAAGATTGTCTTTGACCGCATCATATACAAGGTGCAGGACGGTTTCTATATCGCTTGGCGTTGCTCCGGTAAAGTCGGCGCAAGCGTCCTGGTAGGTTTTGACAAAAGCATAGTTATTGCCGTAGAGAGCTGCCAATCGGTCATTCTCTGCATTGATTTCTCTTGCACGCACTAACGCCTCTCTGAGCTCGTCCGTCAGCTCGCCGATGTCGGACAGATCGGAAATTGAGAGCTTGTCAAAGACACGCTGCAACAGCTCGTCAAGCTTCATCACCTTGATGTCGCCTTTATTCTTATTGTTCTTGATTTCTCGCTGAACCTCTTTGACAACATCGGTGAAGCCTTTGACTTCGGGGTTATCCTCTGCCAGTTTGCCGAGATCGAGAATACTGATTTTGACCTTGACGAACTCATAGATGATCTCGACTATCTCTTTGTCAGAGATAACGTCCATCATACCTGCGGGCTTGCTCTTTAGATTGACAAAGTTGATCCTGTTCTGCGTCAGCTTCAACAGCTTGCGAATCCTGTCTCGGTCAATCTGCTTGGCATAGTCAACTGCCCTCGATAATACGAATTCTGTATAGCACTCCTTGATACCGTTGAGCAGTCGGCGGATTTTAAGGAGTGTTTCTTTTGTGAACTGCTCCAACTTCTGTGAAAAGACTTCCAGATTGTCGGTTGGGATAATACTTTCCAACTCGGACACATACCGATGATATTTGCGGTTGATGTCCTCTTTGTCTATGACAAGTCCTTCCAGAGAGGCTTCATCCTCGCCGTTCTCGTTGATTTCGGCTTCCAGCTCTTTGATATAGTTTTCAATCGTTGTGTTGTACTCTTCCTCTATGTCGATAAAATCTACGATATAACCGTACTTATACACCCTGCCATTCGGTGATTTGTAGGGACGGTTGACGCGGCTGATCGTCTGCAACAGGTTTTGAGCGTGCGGCTCACGGAGCAAATACATCTTCTTTAACCGCTTTACATCATAGCCTGTTGTCAGCATTAAGTTGACGATCAACAGATCGGGCTTTAATGTATCATGGAAGTTTATCTGATTGTTTTTATTCGCAAGCGCTTGCTTGGGATCGGATTCATCCGTGATGACTAATCCTGTTACAAGGCGGCTGTTGTCCTCAAACCACTTGTGAAGCTGTCTGGCTTGCGGATTGGTGCGACATACGACCATACCGCCGATTGTCGGGTCGCTGTTTTGTAAGCGGAAGTTTTCAAAATCGCGCTGAATGAACTCGCCGAGATTGGCGCAGAACACTTCGCTCTCATAAACCTCTCGCTCTTCCAGTTTGTTGTCCTCTATATCAAGATTCTTCTTGATATCCGCTTTGGCTACGGTGTCGATTTGTTCTTTCTTGATTCGCAGCGTGTAACCGTCTGCAATACTCTTGTCATAGAAATATTTATGGATATAGCCACCGAATTTCAGGCTTGATCGCTCTTTCTTGGTGAGAAGCGGTGTTCCGGTCAGCGCAATATAAACGGCGTCCAAATCGCAAGTCATAAGATTCTTGAAGAATTCGCCTGATCTTGAATAGCTGCGGTGCGCCTCATCTATAAAAAATACTCGCTGAATGTTGGCATTGTAGTCGTTCTTAGCCTCAGGCATTCTGTCTTCAAACTTATGGATATTGACAACGCAGATTTCGCCCAAAGTATCTCCTGTCCTGCTTTTGGACAGAGGACGGTTCAATTCTCGGGTAAAGCTCTCCCTGCTGTCGCAGTTTACGACCGAGAGATTTCGATTTTGAAATTCAACACTTGCCTGTCGGAGCAGATCGAGCCTGTCGACCACAAAGAAGAACCGAGCGGAGATATTCTTTTTATCGTAATAATCATTGATGACGCGGACACAGAACGCGGACAATCCTGTTTTGCCGCTTCCCTGTGTATGCCAGATGATACCGCCCTTGCCGCCTGATTCCAATCGTTCAATGATTTTGCGTGAAGCGAAGAACTGCGGATAGCGCATGATGTGTTTCTGAGGAACCGTGTCTTTAATGAACATCATACCATATCTGAGGAAGTACAGCAGGCGCTCTTTATCAAACAGAGAGGTGATGAAGCGGTTGCAGGGTGTTGTTAATTCCAAATTCTTTTGAAATTCAACCGTATCGACCTCTGCTGCCGAATAGCCTAAATCAACGGTGATTTCTTTGATATAGTCTTCCGATATTTCTTTGTATGGATAATTGTTATGATAGTCTGCGCTATCCTCTCTAAAGAATGAAAAGCTTGTATTGTTGCCGTTCGGTGTCGTATAGAAAGAGCCGGCTTTGACATCTTCTGCGTCATCCGCTTCTTCATACTCCATATTGTTTGAGAACGACACTATCTGAATAAGGTTAAAGAACTTCCTCCAATCGGGATTAACAAGACGCTGATTAATCATGCGGTTGAATTCGGCTTGAATTCCGCCATCGTTGTTAGGAATCTTCACCTCGAGAAAAGCTAACGGCATACCATTGATCAGAATGTTGATGTCGGGACGAAATGAACCCTTCTCAGTATTCTCTTCAATCGAAAACGGCAGCTCGTCTACAACAGCAAAATCGTTATTATCCACATTATCAAAGTCAATGAGTTTAACTCGGTCAAGCGGCTTTATCAGCCACATATAGAACTCTTTGCCGAGGTCATTGTTCTTTATCATATTGTGAATGTCAGTGAGTATATCTGAGATCTCTTCGTCAGAAAAATCCCGATTATTGATTCTTTCAAGTGAACATTTGAAGCGGCTGATGAAAACTTTGGTGTCAAAATCAATCTCAGCCTCTTTCATGGATTGATAATCATAGTCTAATCTAAGCACTTGAACAGTGGCGGGAATTTTTACTCTGGTATCTTCGTTGAACACATTCATAGCGGTTTCCTCAGTATAAAATAATTCATACTAAAATAATACCAAATTATTTGGCAAATGTCTACATTTTTCTCACTGTCAGCTGTTGCTTGAATTCAAACGAAACTATACTTTGGTAATACAAAAGACGGCTTCAAGGCAAACGTGTATTTGATAGAGTCGTATATTGACTTTTGCTTATTTCACAAAACAAAAATGAAATTCCATAAGATTTAGTTTTCAAGCAAATACAACGTCTAATCAAGAAATGGCAAAAACCAAGCTTCATTCAGTGAAAACCATTTATGCAGGTTGTGATTTTTTCTCTGAACAAATGTGATTGCTCTTGATTTCAATTTTTCCAAAATTGATGTTTTTTGCAACCCGCAAAAAACGAATTTGTGTTCGCACTATGAACACAAATTCTATGCTCGCAACCCCCAAAAAGCAGAAGCTTTTTTAAGGGGTAAACCACTACCCGGAAATACACCTAAAGCGCGAAAATTGAAAATGCTAATCATGTGAATTCGCAATTTTGCTATTTATCTTCTATGAGCAAAACAAAAGTCGATTTTAAAAAGCCGAAACATAAACATCGCAAATAACTTTTTGCGTTTTTCAGTTTTTTGACTTTTATCTAAAAAAATTGTAACTATTCAGAACAACAAAAAAATTGTATACCTGCACAAAAGAAATTTTGAAATATCGAATAGCAGGCATGCAGATGAAAAAAGTACAAATTGGTCACACGCTATGCTCTCCAGAGACACTAAAA
>Ga0310695_10007266_pt1 | contig 17773 bp, 14 predicted proteins | sample RumenRJG_04DNA_FD_203882 | JGI IMG/M metagenome (GOLD analysis project Ga0310695, IMG submission 203882) | Bovine rumen microbial communities from Lethbridge, Alberta, Canada - RJG_04 (v2) (version 2) | ecosystem: Host-associated > Mammals > Digestive system > Stomach > Rumen | place: Canada...
AACCAACGGTCTCGGAAAGGCGACTCTGATCTTAGGTAAAAAATAAACAAATATTATTACGACATGAAAAAACTAGTAGCTTTATTTACATTAATGTTGATGCCACTTCTAGGAAGTGCCCAGAATCAATATTTTGAAGGAGAACTCGTTTATGACAACTTCGAGAACCATAGTAAGATTGTGCTCAAACTATCTAAAGGAATGGCTTATAATGGCAAGCGTACTGTCCGTGTCCTGATGAAAGGTTCTGTTGTTCACATCATCGATGAGATGCTTCATTTCCACACGCTGCTCATACCAGATGAGAACAAAGCCATCATTTTCAATGATTACTTAAAACGCGGACAACAATTCCCATACAACGAATATATGAAGACTTACCTGTCGCAATACTCCATCTCTAAGGATAAAGTAAAAGGAACCTTTACAAAGACGGGGGAAAAGGAACAAGTACTTGGTCATACCTGTGACCTGTTGAAGGGGAAGGTGTCAGCTTCGTCGGTGAAAACGGATCTGGAGGCATGGGTGCTGCCCGACTACAAGATTCATGACAGTTACCGTTGCGTCGTTTATGGCATGGACATTGACGGTCTGGCATTGAAATGGGCTTATAAGACGGTTGGCAAGATACCCCTGATAGGTGAGATGCGTTCCTATGTACAGTCAGAACTCGTGGAAATAAATGCCCGTAAAGTAACAGATGCGGAGATAAAGGTACCTGAGGGATTTACCATTGTAGAATCCACATCACCCTTCAAGGTACTTGGACTCTATAAGGATACAAAAAAATACATGAAAGAGCATGGCATGTATCCTGATGATTTAGAGAAGGAGGTAACCTACAAAACTGAGGACGAATGGAGTTTCTAAAGCGGCTCTTGGCTTCTGTGCTCATGTTGTCGAGCACGACCTTCATCTTTGCCCAGTCACAAGATGAAGACTATAAATACGAGCGTAGTTCGCTCTGTTTGATGATGGTCCAACACCCTGACCTTGCTTTCGACAGTGAGATTCAGTTCGTATTCAAACAGATACCCATGCCAGAACGTTTCAACGACCACTCCCTAGGTGTGAAGGTGGTAAAGTTTGCCGAACAGCAAGATCAACAGAAGAATATTGAGTCGTTCATACGTCAGGTGGATTTAGGCAAACGATGTGTGGCCCGTTGGTTCAACCGAGATAAAAACAAAGGCACTTTCGATGTGTCGCTTTTACGGGAACGAGGTTTTTACGATGCCTCAGCACTCGACATCAACATAGCCAAGAAATCGGCACGTGGTATGGCCGTTATTGAGGATGCGGGCGAAAAACTAATTGACAACACTTTCCTAGTGATGAACGACATCTATTATGTCGATAAATCGAATAAATGGATGGTTATCCGTGATGGGTTGAACTTTACTACCTCCATTGCAGGCAGTCTGGTGGGTATCCCAGACGTGGTAAACTCCAGTACTACTGATGACGGGAAGATTACCAGTTCGATGAACTGGCTCTATGGGGGTGTTATCGACAATATCAAAGGCTTCCGTGTTAATGTTACCTCCTATCTCTTCCGTCTGAAATGGGATGATGAAACGGCAGGACAGTTCTATACAGACTTCTATACCGATAGTCAGGACTATGACAAGAAGAAGGTGCAGGCTTGGCAGGACAGCAAGGGGCTCTTCAAGATGGAGTTTGTCGGCAAGATCAGTAATAAGAGTAGCAAGACGATTATGAGTGGTGTAAAGACCAATGAGGAACTAATCAAAAAAGTTTGCACACGTGCCCTTGATAAGAATATCGCAGACCTTCAACACTCTTTTGCAGAATTCCGCATCAAAGCCCCGCTTGTCAGTACGGAACCTCTGAAAGCCTATGTCGGTATGAAGGAAGATATCACAGAGGATTCTCGTTTCGAAGTGCTCGAGCGTTCCATCGACAACAATGGTTGTATCCGTTACAAACGCATCGGAGTCATCCGTCCCAAGAAAGATCAGATATGGGACAACCGCTTCATGGCTGTTGAAGAAGGAGCCGTCAATGCCACCCTTGGAGCCACCACTTTCGAGAAGGTATCAGGCGGCGATTTCTATCAGGGAATGCTCATCCGAGAAATCAAGTGATACTATAGATACTCCATCAGCACATCCCTGACGGCGATGGTATGTAGTCTTATTTAATTTCTCTAATCAACATACCTTGATAGAAATTCTTGCCAGATATTTTCTTAAAAGTGGTGTATTGGAGATCATAACCTTCTTCTTTATCAAACTCAGCCATGAAGCGGTTGTCCCAAATCATGCCTTTTTCGGGTTTTATTTCACCTACCCGTTTGTATTTGATGCGCCCCATATCGTCAACGCTCTTTTCTAAAACCTCATAGCGTGAATTCTCATCCACCCCTTCTTTCAAACCAATATAGGCACGAAGCGGCTCTACGGAAATCAATGGAGTAAAGACCTTGAACTCATCAAAATTCTTTTGAAGTTCTGAGATGGATTTATCAACAGCACGAGTACATACTTTCAGAAACATATCGCGTTCACTATTCACACCACCCAAAGCTGTTTTACCGCTAAAAACAGAAGCATTACCAATGTATTTCAGTTTGAAGCTGCCCAATGCTCCAGTCCATTGTTGCTGACGCACTAAATCGGGTGCCGACTTATCGACCCACAGATTATTATAGAAATTGTTTGCAACCTCGTCGTTCCAATCAAGGCGGAAGAGGTATGAAGTCACAATCACTTTGAATCCAGTAATATCGCCAGCCAAGCCACCTATCTGCTCAGCAGTATTAGAAATATCCACTCCAGAAATAAGACTGAATATATTTGCTGCAAGAATGCCACCACCAACAAAGGTTTTAATCGTCTCTTTGTCGCCATAGCGCACATCGTTAACCAGCACATAGGTATGATTCAACAGTTCCTCACCTGCATCTTCGAGCAAAGCTTTGCCTCTAGCTGAAAGGCGAGCCAAATTGATATCGATGATTGATGCATCATAATAACCTCGCTGAGCCACCAAATCCATATCGAAAGCACATGTTGTCTTGTCGCGATCAAACCACTTCTCAACCAAACGTCCGCCAACCTTGTTGCGGTTAAGGAGTGACAAGATCGCATCTTTATAACCACCTTCGATCTCATCCTTAGTCATGGCTTTGAGAACAGGTGCAGGCATCACCTTAATCTTCAAATCATGATTGTTATATTTGTCTGGGATTGGGATAGCCTTAAACGCCTCGATAATTTCATTACAATATTCCTTTTCTGGATGCTTAAGCATAATAGAATAAAGCGAACTACGATGATACTTATCCAAGTCCTGATTCTGTGCCCAAAGGCCGACAGAGACAAGCCACAAAGCTAGGGTTGATATGATAAAACAACATTTCATGAGCTAAAAATTATAAAAAGCGCGCCCCACGTAGTATTTACTCAGATTGTCTTTATCTCGTTTACCAAAGCTCCATGTGTTCTTCTTCTGGTTAAATGAAAACACATATACTTTGCCTTCAGAGTTGACGGTGGATGTAAAAACTCCATTAAGGAATGGCGTGCCACCAGCATCAAGCATCTTGATGTTTATCTGCTTGTAGTAGGGTTTGGTATCATCAAGAGCGTAATCAGTTTCTTCGTCAGCATCCCAATCCAACACCTGCTCGTTGCCTAACCAGAAATTCACAAAAGCCTCCAGCTCCTTCAACGATGGTATATACCATCCCTCGCCCAATTTTGAGCACCATTCATATACGGGGAATTTGGAAAGAACATGTTTTGATTTTGCGAATTCGATGACTTTCTTAGTATTGGCTAAACCATCATTATCATCGGATGTATCGGGCATGGAATCAGCCAATTTATCGTCGGTACAAAACATGTCCTTAACACCACGAAGACATTTTACGGCCATTGCCTTTCCATGACTACCTGTATCGTCAACTTGAAATACAATACTATTCATACCATCTATAACGATGATATCGCCAACATTAACATCCTCATATTGTGCAAAAACAATAGAGTTACAAAGGCATAGAATTGCCATTATCAAACACTTCTTCATAATAATCAGAATTTATGTACCGCACGAGAACCCATACTTACCATCTTGCCTCCAGCACCCTTTTGCCAAGGGAATATCACAAACTTGCCCTTACCCACAATGGCCGACTGAAACATCAGTATTTGTACATAGCCATGTTCACCTTCAGTCGAAGATAGCATATTAAATGGATGGGTAGATTTTCCTAGAATTTTCTGACGTAATGCATCACCGCCATTTGACTTTATTACATCCTCAACCTCTTTAATCTGTTTTGAATTTTCTTTTCCCATATCGCCATTAATTGCCTTGGCTACATATTTCAACTCTTCAATGGCTGGTGCATACCATCCTGGGCCAAGACTTCGACACCACTCAAAGAATGGGAAAAACGCCCATGTTTTACCATTTTCTTCGATATACTGTTGGGCAACAGCCATATTCTTCTCACCATCATCTTCGTAGAAACAATTAGTGTCAAGCTTCGCATCGCTATCGCCAATCCACTTTTTTGAGCAAGTATTAAGCGACATAATCAGTCCATGCTGACCTGCCTGATCTACATTTACCACCAAGCCTTTCAACCCATTCTCATTATAGATGTCCCCCACCTTATACCTCTTACCAGAGGCCGCAGTAGAACTCACTGCTGCCTGAGCGACTGGAGTTCCTGAAGCAGCTGCAGCACCATTAGATCCCTGAGGGGCCGTATTCAATTTCTGCTTATTAGCTTCATAATAGAGTGTGGTAGTACCATCGGAATTCATCACCATGAACACCTCGCTCTTGGGAGTGTTTACCCATGGAGCTTTCTTTTTATCTTGCAACTGGTACTTCAACTCGTCCTTAGATGTCGACAGGTTATAGACGACAACCATTTCACCCTTGTTCAAAAGTACCACATCGTCTTTCTTGTCATACTTTACAACTGGCGAAGTCATCTGGTTACCATCCTCATCAAAGAAGATATTTTTGCCTTTTTCTCTCAAAATCATATAGACAAAAGTGGTAGAGACATCCTGATTGCCGCGTTTCTTTTGTTTAAGATCAATATATGTCACTTGAGAAGGACTGATCCGCTCAATCTTTACTTTCTTCTTTTCGCCATCACGGGTAATCATGATGTCATCATCAGCAAATGCAGACATTGCCAATAACAGGCAAACAATCATTCCAAATAGTTTCTTGATCTTCATAATTCTATAATTTTAAATCTTTTAGTTGAGTGCAAAGATAAGTTTTTATCGTTACAAGTACTCCATCAGCACATCCCAGACGGCGATGATATGACAGACGGAGCCTGCCAAGACAAAGAAATGGAATACTGAGTGCATGTATTTCGTCTTGTTCAAGCTATAAAATACGGCACCTGTGATATAGCAGACACCCTCCGCGATGATCCAACTGACCGCTGCTGCAGATACTGAATCCAGCAGCGGTTTAAAGGCCACGAGCACACTCAGGCCCATGCCGATGAAACAGAACGTCTCTAAGTTCGAATGTTCCTTCAGGCGGATAAAACTCACGATGGTTCCTGCTACCGCACAAGCCCATACAAAAATAAAAAGGCTCCAACCCCAGTAGCCCTGTTCACGTAGCGCTACTAATGTTAGCGGTGAGTAGCTTCCTGCAATATGCCAGTAAATAGCGGCATGATCCCACTTTCGAAGACGCTCCTTCCACTTCGAATGATGCTTCATCGAGTGGTAGAGTGTCGAGGCAGCATACGAGCCCAACATGCCAAAGAGATAGAGGATCACCCCCACCCGCGCCCAGTCGTTATCGCTCTGGAAACACCAGATGAGGAAGATGATGCCAAACACCACTCCCATCAGAATCCCACCGCCATGCGACGCAGCATTCCATATCTCTTCCCGCTTTGTATATCTGATCATTTCTAATGGTTACGATATCCGCGGCAAAGTTACGAAGAATAATCGGGATTACAAAATCAATTTATTATTTTATCATAAAAACAAATATTACCGTCTGATAAAAATCGGACCATTATATAAAAAAATGCAGAAAAACTTGCTCAATTGAATATTATTATCTATATTTGCAACGATTTATATCAGAATTAAAAACTAAATATTATAGATATTGTTATGAAGAAATTACTATTACTAGCAGTATGTTGCATTGGTTTGAGCAATGCAAATGCCCAGTCAGGGTTTACCAAAAAATTGGCGAAAGCAGAGAAAAAGGATGCCTCTTTTACTATGAAGGAAGTGAAAAAAGCTGCCAAAGAATACGCTGAAATGATTTCCGAGGATGCCGAAGAGGTATTCAAAGTAAGAAAAGACTTTGAAGAAAAAAGCCTTAAGAAGAAAGAGAAGTTCATGATGGAGGAGTTTGAGGTCGATGTTATACAACGTCGCGCCGATAGGTACAAGGTGGCTGACAACCTGCCCAGCTTGGAAAACCAGATAGAAACTGACGTACGCACTAAATGGTCGTTTGATGAGGATTTGTTCCCCACTTATATCTCTGGTGAGGCTAAATGTTTAGCAAAAACTTACGATATGGCCTGCAGCAAGGCCTATGACATGGCTCGTGAAAATCTGGCCAACGAAATTATACATGAAATAACGATGCAGTTTAGCAAGAAGGATTTCGTGAAACGTTTCGGCTATGTGAAGGCACAGGAGATGGTGCAAGCCACACTCGACACCAAGAACGGCATCCAAGAGCGCATAGGTGATGTTATGAAGGTTATTGAGTTGTACAACAGCAAGAATACAGTGAGCTCAGAAGTATTTGTGAGAGTCTATTACAACGGTATTCAGGCCAAGGAAGATTTCAAAAATGCACTCAAGGACCTGCTCAAAAACGATGCCACTCTCTATAACGAGATGACTTATTTCTTGGAATCAGCAAAAGCAAAATAACAACAATTCAAATTAGGACTTATGAAAAAGATCAAGATTATGTTCGTATTGATGGCCACCATGATTGCCATCAGTATCCAGGCTCAGACACAAGCATTGCTTGTGACCTATTCACAGACAGACAATGTCTATGAGGATGAAAACATCAAGGCAGAACTCGTGCGCCTGTCACTGAAAATCACCAACAAGACTAATAAGCCCCTTTTCGTAGATCGCTCAAGTTCGTTCTATTATGTGAACGACGATGCCATCTGCCTTGACGAGAAGAACGACGATACCAGTCATGCATATTATCAGCCTTTAGCACCCAAAAGTGACACATGGATTTCAACACTTATTAATCCCATCAGAGGCAAGTATGACGCAGGTGGCAGTTCCTTCGGTAAAGGCAGTAAAGCGAATTATCAGTCCGACCTGCGACTTCAGGTGATGGACTATATGGAAACTATGAGATATGAGCTGGCCAACAACCAAAAGAAGTCATGTACCAGTATTCACCTCACGGGTGACGAGTCATTCATGAAGGTTAAGGTGTATATCAAATACGATTTAGAGAAGTATCGTAGTGGTGATGAGAAGGAGCGTGAAGACCACACCTTCACCATCTCCACTTGGGTATCTGATATGATCCTCTCAAAATATTATATTCAAGAGCAGGACAATATAAAACGTACCAATGCCGTGAATATGCAGGGCCGTATGACTGACATCATGCACGTGTTTGCAGATCGTCCCTTTGAGTATGACGAAGACAGGTCACCCATCGACATCTACGAAACAACATTCGAAAAGGGTAAGTTCAACATCTACCGCTTAGGCGCATCCAATGAAGAGAAGGAAGGCAGATCTGGTAAAGGCGGAATAGGTGGGCTCTTGTCAAAGAACAAAGACAAGAAGGCTGATGACGAGGAGATGAAGTCGAACTTCGAGGAACGCTCCAAGGCCCGTCAGGTACTCATCTGGGAAGGTGAAACTAACAACTGGGTACAGGCGCTGCAAGATTCTTACGAGAAATATCTGATAGAGGACGGCATGAAGCCCAAGAAGGCTCTTGACGAAGCTAAAGATTTTGCCAAGAAACAAAAGGACAAGCAGACACTCAAGCCATAAGCATTTATGAGAAAAGCTGTCTTTATCATCCTTTGGTGCGTCATTGGAGTGATGCCCCTAACAGGCCAGACTGTCGATCAAGAAGTAGTAGATGGGTGCGAGTTCCTACGTATGGGGCGTTTCGATAATGCCTATGCCTTATTCTCAAAGGGAGCTCGCTTCGGCAGTGTTACTGCTCAATATTATTTGGCCTATTGTCAGGCTGAAGGCTATGGCGTGGCAAAGGATGATAAAAAGGCTTTCATGCTCTATCGTAGGGTGGCTGAACGCGGCTTACCCATTGCCCAAGCCCGACTGGCCTATCTGTTATATAAAGGTATCGGCACGAATAAAGATGTGACTAAAGCCAACTACTGGATAAACAAGGCTACTAACTATAGCTATATCGACTCCTACACCACCTATGTACTTGGGTTATGCTATGAGGAAGGGCTGGGCCGCGAAAAAGATATGGCAAAAGCCATGGAATGCTTTCAGAAGTCGTGTTCGAAGAATGTTGACGAGGCATTAATCCACACGGCTATGCTCTTTGCTGAAGGCCAGCTACTGAAGCAGGACTATACCCAGGCATTAAGCATTATCAACAATGCCATAGAACACATCGGCTCGGGTTTCGATTATGCCTGTAAGGGAAAGATTTTGACACTCATGAACAATAAGAAGGAGGCAGAAAACGTATGGCGCTCCATGATCAACAACTATCCTTATTTTGCCGTACAGAGTTCTGATGATTTCAGCATGTATATGCGAGGTGCAAGTCCCATCCCCAACGATGTAATTCAGAATCTGTATGCTAAAGCCGACGCGGCTTCAAAATCATCAAGTCACAGCTATTACTCGTTGGAAGAAGATGATGATAACCATGTCCAAAATGTCATCAATATTACTTATACGACGGCTCCAAGCATCCAGCATCAGGAGCCCGCATCAACGCCAAGTATAGCCCAAGCACCTAAGAAAGAAGATACTCCTACCCCAGCCCATTCCTCAACCTCTGCTTCTAAGAAAGAAGAAATTCGTGCCGACGTGGATGTCAACCTACCTACCACCACTATCAGCAATGCCAACACCTTTGCCGTTATTATCGCCAACGAGCATTACCAGGATGTAGCTCCCGTGCCCTATGCAAACAACGACGGTGCCATCTTTGCCGAATATTGCAGGCAGAGTCTTGGTCTGCCAGCCACGAACGTGCATCTGGTGAAGGATGCCACGCTCAACAACATGAAACGCGAGATCAATTGGCTAAAGCAAGTATCGGACGCCTACAAAGGCGCGGCAAAGATCATCGTCTATTATGCTGGCCACGGCATTCCTGACGAATCTACCAGAAATGCCTATTTACTACCCATTGATGGATTTGGTACCGACATCACCACTGGCTATAGTCTCCAATCATTGTATGCCACATTGGGGGCCCTACAAGCCAAATCGATAACTGTTTTTCTTGATGCTTGCTTCAGTGGTTCCATGCGCGACGGTGGTATGATGGCTTCTGCACGCGGTGTAGCCATTAAGGCTAATAGAAATGTGCCCACAGGCAACATGGTGGTATTTTCTGCTGCCTCGGGCGAAGAAACCGCTTATCCTTATAAGGAGAAGCACCATGGGCTATTCACCTATTATCTTCTCAAGAAATTACAAATGAGCAAGGGTAACATGTCATTGGGCGACCTGCAAGATTACGTGACAGACGAGGTTGCAAAAAAATCAATCGTAGTGAACGGAAAATCTCAGACACCTACAGTTACTCCCTCGGCCAACATCGGCGAAGGGTGGAGGTCATGGACACTGAAATAAATTCCATCATCCAAGCGAATTAGACAAGATCTTATTTCCGGATAGTGATGGGGATCATCTTGACAGTCATGTTCACATCACGTTTGCGGCATTTGGCGAGCCATTTCTGAAAGTCATCACCTTTTAATTGGCGCAATTGGCCTTCAAAGCCGTTGTCAACAGCCTTCACAAACGACTGGGGCGAGAATACAACATAAATCTGATTCTGCTCCACAGGATAGAGGGCCGTCAGATTATAGGAATCCACCAATGGTCTTTCCACCGGAGTTGCATCCCTTTCGCTAAAAAACACATAACGCTGATTGGCCTTGACGGTATAAATGCCATCTTGCTGTCTCTGATAAGGAAGGATACAGGTGGCATCGTTACCCACATCTACCAGATAGATCGCAAGATAGCCAGCCACTGGCGACGTGAAAGAAAGGTAGAAGTCATCACCGTTATTAAACATCTCTGACTCGAAACGATCCTCCGTACCATTGCGAAGCACCTTGGCCTGGAAGTCCACCCCTATGGAAGTCAACTCACGGATCTTGCCCTTAACTTTTACCGCAACAATCAGCCTGTCACCATTATAGTTAATCTGATACTCAGGCTGTCCAATGGTCTCTATCCATTCACCCTTCACGTCACTTCCACCAATAGATAAGAAATCGACAGAGGAGATGCCGTTACGATTAGCCATCCTGACCGTGTTCGACTCCGACACCACAGTGCCATAGGTCTCAGCGATCACACGAATCTTTGCTTTTTCAAGGGCTGTTTGCTTGGCAGCGGCCAGTGACACATCCTCTGGAACTTCATAGACATATTCAGCCTCCACAGTCTGAACATCCTGCGCAGAAGCCGATAATGAGACTAATATACTGATCAACCAAAAAAGTCTTTTCATTTCAAGAACAACATGGATTTCTAAATAATTGTGGTGCAAAAGTAGGCTTTTATTTTGATATTCCATCATTTTTTTCCAAAATTATTTTGTCATATCATTAATAATATGTAAATTTGCATTTTAAATATTAACATTTGCTTGCAAATATAAACAATTTATTTAAACTATACGGTTATGAAAAAAACTATTTTATTGCTTACGATGGCACTCCTTGCGGGGAATGTATGCAAAGCAGAAAGTGACAACAACAAGCGTACACTTACACAGAAAAAGTATCCTGTAGGTTATGACAACACTTCGTTCGCCGTATTCTATTTCAATGGAAAAAGCGCCTACAATAATCGTGGTATGGTGATTTTCAGCGGTGACACCATCAAGGACCTCAAGATCAATCCGTCGTTCAGCACCGTAGCCAGTCTGGAAAAGACCAAGAAGGGCGGCACATACGCCGAGACCTTCAGAGTCGGCAAAACCATAGATTCACAACAAAAGATTAAGGTTAAGAACCAAAATCTGACAGCGCTTGCCTATAGTGCTGATGCCCGTCAGTTGGCCATCGCCACCAGCGCAAAACAGATTCTTTTCTATGACGTCATCGGCAAGAAAATGCAATCAACGGCAACCTCAGAAATCACACCTCAGAAGATGATTTTCAGTGGCAACAACTTCTTCCTTGCTGCTATTGAAGGTAAAACACTGGAAATCTGGAACGTTGAAAGGAAAACAATCCGCAAGACCATCAACTTTGACAGCAAGGTCAATGACGTAGCCTTTGCAGACAATAACAGCAAAATGCTGGTGGTGACCGCTGATGGTAAGCTGACGGTGTATGACACCGCAACCTTCAATCCTAAAAACACCATTGAGGATGCAGGTAGCGCTCTGGCATGTCAGGCCAACAACAATGGTAAATATGCCTACGTTCTGTATTCACCAAGCCGTATCTGCGTGATTAACCTGTTGGATCCGACAGAACGTCAGTTTATTGACGATGTTAATGGTGGTATCTCTACTATCAGAGGTATTTACAATTATAACGACAACAATGATTTCATCATCTATAACACCAGCAATGCCCTTGTGTATCAGAGGATGGAGGGGCTTACGCCTTATTATAATAAAATGATGAGTGGTGAGCTGAACGAGAAGCTAAACCAGTGGATGAAACAAATGCCTGGTGAGTCATTAGAGGAATATACCGCCCGTGTGAACGAGGAATCACGTAGGGAGATGGCCATGGAGCTGGAGCGTGAGATTGCCACGAAGATGGCTGTCGGATTGCTGGAACAGAGTGATGTGACGGTTGGTGACTATAACACCAAGACCAAGAAACTGACCCTGCACTTCAGTTCGATGCCCGACATCTTCCTGGATGTACCTCTGGGAGAAATCAAAGCGTTCGACAAGAGCAGTCGTCTGGAGTTCCGTAACGTGAAGTACGGTCTGAATCCTGATGATAAGTTCGAAATAGTTTATGCAGAAGTCTATAATCCTGAAAACGGTAAGACCTATATCTTCGACAACCTGGAGCGCAAATCGTTGTCATATATGATGGAGGATGCCAACTTCGTACCCATCGACGTGATTCAGGCTACCAGCATGGAGGAGATTGCCTTGGAGAGCATCAAGGAGGATATTATCAGTCTGGCCAAGCAGGAGCAGACCATCTCCGACAAGACACATATCTCCGTTAATACACATGCAGACCCAGCTATTGATGCTGATGGTAAGAACATCATCAACTATAACGTGGAGTTTACCTACGAGGTTGAGGAAGAGTTCTCTGCACGTGACGACTTCAAGCCAGGACATTACCACACTGAAGAGTCGGGTGCCGCCATGTCGATGCTGAAAATCATGAAGAAGGCTTTCGAGAACGACTTCGCGAAATACATTGCTGATGGCAAACGCGTGAAGATCGCCATCAAGGGTACTGCAGATGCTTCACCGATCGCACATGCCATTGCTTATGACGGTAAGTATGGAGAGTTCGATGGCGAGCCCGTGTATAAGAACAACGAGATGACCAATGTGACTCTGAATAAGAAAGACGGTATCGCCACCAACGATCAGCTGGCTTTTGCCAGAGCCATCGGCGTGCAGCACTATATTGAGAAAGAGTTGGCTTCATTTGAGAAGATGAACCGCAACTACGAGTATCATATCGAGGTGTCTGAGCAGGAAGGCAGTAAGTACCGTCGCATCAGCGTACAGTGCACCTTCATCGATGCATTCTAACAAATGAACAAGAGAATCAAATATTTCATCAGTCAGCACATACCCTTATGGGGTGTGCTGATTCTTGCTATCTGTACAACATCGGCTAAAGCGCAGACGATGGCACAGGCTGACGAGGCCTACAAACAGCTCATTATGATGCGTAGCACTGATTCTATCAGTAAGGAAGACATCTATATGAAGGCTTTTGAGTGCTGTCGCTCATACAAACAGATCCTCATCTCCTCGCCTAGTGGTGTGGAGAGCTTCGATAAGTCTCGTTCCGTGCTGGCATCGCTCTATCCTTTCCTGAAGGCCGGAGCAGGCTATTACTCACAGCTGAAGAAAGACTCTATTGCCATTGTCTTTGCCAGAGAGGCTGTTGACATCGCCATGATGAAGGAGATGGCTAGTGAGAACCTGCGCAAAGACAGCTATTATCCGAATCTGGTGTATTTCGTGGCTGCACGAACCTATAACTCTGAGGAATACGAGGACGCCATCATCTATCTGAAGGAATATATGGATGTGACCGATGTGTCGATGCATGCACGCGTTCTTTCTTATTTGAAAGAGGCAGAAGGACTGGTGGCACAGAAGAAAAAGAGCCAGGAGGAATTTGAGGACATCTATAAAGGTGTGCCCGACTTCGATGTCTTTGCCAAACAGTCCATTGAGAAGAGCATGGAGAAGTGGAAGGAAAAGGATCCCTACGAGACGATCGAAGAATATAAGGCCCGTGTGAACGAGGAGACGGCCAGACTCAAGCAACAGGAACTGCAGAAAATCCTGATGGATGAATATGTGCAGCGCTTTGCGAAGAACATGACCGTTGCCGACATGGAGATCAAGCCATACGACGCAGAAAACCAGTCGTTCCTCATCGAGTCACCTTATGGCGATATTGTCTTGAAGGTACCCCGTACCGACAATGAGGCACGTGAATTTGCAGAAAGCTGGGCCGACATTAAGGTCTATAACCAGAAATTTGTGATTGCCGACAAGAAGCTGGCACTGGCAAGTCTGACCTTCTCTACCCCCTCAGGTAAGCTCTATGAGTATAATAACCAACAGACGCTGGCATACAATGAGACGGAGGTGGCAGCCAACTTCTCACCGATCGACTACGGCATGCTGAGCAACTCTGAAGGCAGCCAGAACAAGGCAAAGGTCGGAAAGACGGAAGTCGTAGTTGGCCTGTCGGATGTTGATGTGAATATTCCCAAAAGCAAGAGCAATAACACCAAGACGTTTGCCGTCATCATTGCCAACGAGGACTACACACTAGTCCCCACTGTGCCTATGGCGGGTAACGACGGTAATATCTTCGCACAGTATTGTGAACAGACACTGGGACTGCCCAAGGAGAACATCCTCACCTATCCCAATGCCACCTATGGTAAGATGATCCGTGCCGTGCAGGATATCACCAACATTGCCAAGGCCTATCAGGACATCCGCATCATCTTCTATTATGCTGGTCACGGTATCCCCAATGAATCAACACGTGATGCCTTCCTGCTGCCTATCGACGCAGACGGCTCTCAGACCGAGGCTTGCTATCCGTTGAAGAAGCTTTATAGCGAGCTGTCATCATTAGGTGCCCAGTCGGTGGTGGTCTTTATCGATGCCTGCTTCAGTGGCACTACCGGCGACGGTAGTACGCTGATGGCTAATGCACGTGGTATCTCACTGAAAGCCAAACAAGAGCGTCCGACAACAGGCAATCTGATTACTTTCTGCGCCGCTTCTGACGATGAGACTGCCTATCCTTATAAGGAGCAGCACCATGGTCTCTTCACCTACTTCCTCCTGAAGAAACTTCAGAGTACGAAGGGTAACACGACACTCGGCGAACTCTGCCAATATGTGATAGAGAACGTGAAACAGAAATCGGTGGTCATCAACCGCAAGATCCAGACACCTGTCGTCACCTGCTCTCCTGACATGCAATCCGACTGGCGAGAGATCAAACTAAAGAAATAGGGCTCAGTTGAGCCCTATTTCTTTTATCTAATATGATTACAATATCTTCATGATGTCACGGAGGCTGGTGACGACGAAGGTGGGCACAGTAGTCTTTTCGTGCTCAGGGTAACGGTTGAAGAAGAGGGCATCGAGGCCAGCTGCCATAGCCCCCATGATATCCGTCTGTAGGTTATCGCCGATCATCAGGGTGGTGGCGCGCTGGGCACCAGAACGCTGGAAGGCATAATCGAAGTACTGCGGCGAGGGTTTGTTGACACCAGCATCTTCGCTGAGGATGATCGTGTCGAAATAATCTCTCAGACCACTGGCTGCTAATTTCTTGTATTGCACCTCGTGGAAGCCGTTGCTGCACATGTGCATCCTGTAGCCCTTATTGCGCAAGTAGTCCATTAGCTCATGGGCACCCTCTACCACACCAGACTTCGATGAACAGAAATCCAGAAAACAGTCACTCATCTCCAGGCAGTAGGCTTCTGTCACATTCAGCCCTTCTCCCACGCTTAACGGTCTGCGGAAGCGTTCTACAATCAGATAGTCTCGGGTGATCTCGCCTTTGGAGTATTGTGTCCACAGATCAATGTTCGTCTGCCAATAGGCATCATAGAAGATCTGTGGGTCAGCAAAATATCTCGCCAGCCCATATGCCTCATACGTCTCCTGCAAGGCAATGACAGAATTGCCATAGGTATCATAGAGCGTATCGTCGAAATCGATAAACAGATCCTTGTATTTCATACTTCTAAGCGCAAATTACGCCATTTTTCTCGAATTAACCAAATAAATCATGTAATTTTTGCAAAACTCAACTGTTAAAATACCTATCTTAAACTCATTTTTTTCGCCGTTTTCGCCTAGAATGCATACAAAAAACATTATCTTTGCAGCGTAAAGACAAACTGAGATGAAAAGATACACCTTATTGATATTAGGACTCTTCTTGTGCCTCGGAACGACCAAGGCCCAGAGTAGTGTAGATACCCAAATTGCTGTTAACGATCAGAAAGATCCCAATACATTTGTGTTGGTTATTTCGAATGAGAATTACAAGTATGAACAGCCCGTTCCGTTTGCTCTCAACGATGGTAGCATCTTTAAGCTCTATTGCGAAAATACCCTAGGCATTCCATCTAAAAACATCCGTTATGCGCCAGATGCCACACTTAATGACATGCGTATGCAACTGATGTGGCTGGAAAAGGTGATGAAAGCTTTTCAGGGTGATGCTCGTGCAATCGTCTATTATAGTGGTCATGGTATGCCAAGTGAGGATGGGAAACACGCCTATCTGCTTCCTGTTGACGGCAATAGCCAACTGGCTGGTAGCGGATTGAGCACAGAATCACTCTACAAACAATTGGGCCAATTGCCATCTAAGGGTACGATAGTGTTGCTTGATGCCTGTTTCAGTGGAGCCCGCCGTGATGGAAAGATGTTGGCTTCTAATAGAGGTGTTGCCATTAAGGTGAAAGACGAGCCTCTCACTGGCAATATGGTGGTTTTTTCTGCTGCTCAAGGCGATGAGACAGCTTATCCCTATCAGGAGCAGAAACATGGACTCTTTACCTATTATGTGCTTTCTGCTTTAAAGGAAAAAGGTGGTGCTATATCCTTAGGTGACTTGAGTGATCAAGTGACGAAGATGGTGACACGAACATCTATTGTAGAGAATAACAAGAGTCAGACGCCAACCATCCATTCCTCTTCATCCTCAACTAATTGGCGCAACTGGCGATTTGCAGATAAAGCTGCCACACGATTTGAAAATATGGATGTATCCAACGATACATCAGCATCCACCTTTACCCCAACCGTAGATCAAGGAAGCGTGAAGCCACAGAGTCTAATTGGTACATGGAAAAGCGTCAATGACAATAACGGACAAAAGATAGATATCTTCTTCACCTTTACCGGAAGTTCATTTACCATGAAAAATGTCTTAAGTGAAACTGACCCCAGATTGGGAGTGATTACCTTTTCTATATTGATTCCAGGTGACTATAATCTAAAGGGCAACAAACTGATCATCAAGTCCAAAGCCAACAAAGCAGAGCTAAAAGTTGAGAACATGGAGTTCAGTGGTGAGGCAGCCGAGAAAATCAGGCAGAAGCCTGAACTGAAAGAGCAGGTAATGACAATGTTAGAAAAAGAGATAAAGAAGTCAAAAAGAAAGTTTGTTAGTGGATTTTCAAACGACGGTGAAATACCTATAATATCGCTCACAGACACCCAATTGATTATGAGCCTCGGTCGCGGAGAGTCCATGACCTTCACAAGAGTACAGTAATCGCTAACTGCCATCTGTTCCTGTTGTTATGAAATGATGAAGGCAATGAAAAAAGTATTGATTCGCATTCTTTTGTCAATAGCCATCGTTTTATCAGAAATTAACGCAGCAAGGGGGTGTACGTAGCGCAAACGTAGCGCCTAGGTTCCGCCTAGCATCCGCCTAGGTTCCGCCTAGCAAGCGCCTAGGTTCAACTGTTAAAATTTCTGTCTTAGACTCATTTTTCTCGTCGTTTTCGCCGAGAATGCACACAAAAGCATTATCTTTGCAGCATAAAGACAAACAGTGATGAAAAGATACGCCTTGTTTATATTAGGACTCTTCTTGTGCCTCGGAACTACCAAGGCCCAGAGTAGTGTAGATACCCAAATTGCCGTCAACGACAGCAAACAGGACAAAACTTTCGTTGTCATCATATCCAACGAGAATTACAAGCATGAAGAGGCTGTTCCCTTTGCGAAGAACGATGGTGAGGTGTTTAAGATATACTGTCAGAAGACACTCGGCATCCCGGAAGATCATATCAGGTTCGCCCCTGATGCCACATTGGGTGAG
>Ga0310695_10007267_pt1 | contig 17771 bp, 16 predicted proteins | sample RumenRJG_04DNA_FD_203882 | JGI IMG/M metagenome (GOLD analysis project Ga0310695, IMG submission 203882) | Bovine rumen microbial communities from Lethbridge, Alberta, Canada - RJG_04 (v2) (version 2) | ecosystem: Host-associated > Mammals > Digestive system > Stomach > Rumen | place: Canada...
TCTTAACACGCCGCACCCAAGGTCTGAATACACACGCACCATAGCACCACGTGACGGCTACAGCCAACAAGGAGAAGCAGAGTGCCACGAAAAAGATGTTTCCTTCAAACTGACCCAGGCCAAAGGGCCTGAGAAAGTAGAGAAGGAAGAACACGATGCCACCGGCTATCAGTCCTGCCTGTAGCCAGTTGCCCTGATTGTTTTGAGGCAATGCCCTTAAAAAGAAACCTGTCAACCTTTTCATTGCTGTTAATTCCTTTGCAAAGATAACAGAAAATAATCATAACGCAAAATAAAGGTCGGCTTTTATCGGCACAGCGGATATTCTCCGTGGAATGATGGTGAGAGGAAGCAGAAATGTTCTGTATATTGTACAGGCTTCTCCAACGTGTGGGCATCCATCGCGATGAAGGAAAGGAAAATGGTCATGGACAGGCTTTAGCTCCTCATGGAGCTCTGAGTCTCAGCCTATGGGATAGCCTTTGCGAGCAAGCTCGCAGTCTATTCCATAGGTTGAGACTCACCCCTACGGGGTAAAAGCCTGCCCATGACGAAAATCGCTATCGCGTAAAATTGCACCTTGACGGTGCATAAAATCATCAGCGCCTCACTATTCCATCCACAAGTGATTCTGATAGTCGTCATTTAAGCTATCGGTTGCAGGATTTTATGCGCCCATGCGCAATTTTACGCGATAGCGATTTTCGTCCGGGACTATTTTCCTTTCCTACAAACTGTAATCGATCAGAGAAGAGATCTCTTATCCGACCCACGGAAAATATCCACAGCACTCTTTTTCTCTTTTAACGCGCCATCTACGATGCCATCAAGAATATAAACGAATATCGAGAATATATCGATTTCCATCCGTGAAGATTAGTGTAGATTCGTGGAAAAGATAAAACCACGAATATTCACGAATTAACACGAATATATATTCGTTATATTCGTTATTCCGCGTAGCGGAACGTTAGTATCATACAGAACCACTCGCACGTATTTCTCTCGCAAAGCCGCAAAGAACGCAAAGTTCTGAAGCACACCCAAAGGCTATCTACCAACCAATATCGTTGTTTTTCTTTTAACGAACCATCTTCGATGGTATCAAGAATATAAACGAATATCGAGAATGTCTTACCCTAAGGCTAAAGAATCTTCAACGCGATAGCCGCACAAGCCTCGGCATCGGCGAGGGCATGGTGATGGTTTTTGAGATCATAGCCGCAACGGGCGGCGATGATGTCGAGGTTGTGGTGTCCGCCGGGCCACACTCTGCGCGAGGCGATGAGCGTGCAGTAGAAAGGATAGTCGGGATAGTCCAAGCCATACATGCGGAAGACGGCTTTCAGACAGTTTTCGTCGAAAGCCTTGTTGTGGGCGACAAGTGGCAGGCCCTCAATCATGGGCTCTATCTGTTTCCATACGTCAGGGAAGATGGGCGCGTCCTCCGTGTCTTCCTGACAGAGGCCGTTGACGCTGGAGCAACGCCAGTTGTAGTAGTCGGGCTCGGGGTGGATGAGCGAGTAGAACGAGTCGACCATCTCTCCGTTTTTCACGATCACCACACCTACGGCGCAGACACTGGTGCGCTCGAAGTTGGCGGTTTCAAAGTCTATGGCTGCAAAGTCTTTCATGGTTGTTGAATAGTTGTAACGGCGAAGCGAAAGTTTTGTTTCCCCGCGTCTATTTATTGTTAGGGCACAGCAATGGCTTGGCACAGTCTTGTATGCGCTTCACGATCATGTCGAGCATCTTGTGACGGATGAAGTTGTCGGCGGTGATCATGACGATCTCGCGTCGTGGCTCCGGCAAGGCGAAGGGACGCACCAGCCGCTTTTGCGAGTCTTCCAACTGTGAGATCGCCATCTCTGGGATGAAGGTCACACCCTTGCCATTCTCCAAGATTCTCATGAACGTCTCAATGCTTCCCAGGGTATAGGCCTTCTTGCTGACGGCAGCTGATTTCAGATGACAGAACTTCACGAGCTGGTCGCGGAAGCAGTGGCCCTCGTCGAGCAACCACAGAAACTCCCCATTGAGGTCGGTGGTCTTGATGCGTTCTTTGACAAACAACGGATCATTTTCAGAGATATAGGCAAAGTACTTCTCGGTATAAAGATGTGTGCTGTTGAACATCTCCAGACCTTCGATCTTAGCCAGAATGCCGGCGTCGATGTCTCCATTGAGCAGTGCCTGCTTCATGTCCTTGGTCTTCATCTCCACGATGCGCAGATCCATCTCAGGATGTTCCCTCATCAACTGCGGAAAGAAGTGAGGAATGAGATAAGGAGCGATGGTCGGAAGCACACCGATGGTGAATGTCCCGAGATATGTATCCTTCTCTTCCTCGACAATCTCCCTGAGACGTCGGGACTGATAGAGTACCTCTTTGGCTTGCCGGATGACGGCCTGCCCTGCTTTGGTGGTGACGATGGGCTGTCGGCGCCGGTCGAAGATCTTGATGCCCAACTCATTTTCTAATTTCTGAATCATGGAGCTGAGCGTCGGTTGCGTGACGTCGCAGTAGTCAGCAGCCTTGGCGAAGTTGCCTAAGCGGTTGAGGGCTAAGATATATTCCAGTTGCTGTAGGGTCATGTCTCTTGTCTTTAATCTTTGGCTTCCCCCTATTTGCGTAGTAGGGCCTGCATGAATTTCTCTTGCAAATATCGCAAAAATATCTGAGATGAACAAGAATTCCTGGTATTTATCATCTACTCTTTCTCGTGGAGACGTCTGCCTCTTTTTGTTGGAGCTGTCTTTCAATAGAAAGAAGGTAGCATTTTTCTGCTTAGAAGGTGTTTGAAGTATGCCCCAAAAACATTATCTTTGCAACAGTGTATTAAAAACTTAATCATTCAGAGAGATGAAGAGACTTATTACCCTTTTACTACTGGTCATGGCGATGGTCCTGACGGTGAATGCCAACAATCAGTCCAACGACAACATCCGGCGGGGTGACTCCTGCATGGTGGACTATGACCTGAGACATGCCCTGGAGTATTACCTCAAAGCTTTGCCCGACGACAGCAGTGCTGCCTTGCGCATGAAGATCGCCAACGCCTATTATCGTCAGAGCAACTATGCCAAGTGCCTTGATATTGTCAATGAACTGCCCGCTGATTCGCTCGACCATGATACCATGCACCATCTGTTTGACTGCTGCAAAGCCCTCGGACTCAACCAGCGGACAATAGGGTGGGGCGAGGCTCTTATCAAGCGGTGGCCGATGGACGGAGAGGCTGTGGCCAAGCTGGCTAAGGAATACTTGCTCTCGGGACTGACAGACAAAGCCGAAATTGTCTGTAACAGATTTTGGCTGAAAGACGAGACCTGCATGGCTGTCAATGATATTATGGCTGACGTGTATATGGCCCAGCGGCAATGGGTGTTGGCCAAAGACAGCTATCTGCTGCTCTTGCAACAGGGCGACTCCACTTATAAGAACATGCTCAACCTTGGCGTGAGCTACGAGCGACTGGAGCATCCGGCAGAGGCGCGGAAGGCTTTGGATGTAGCTATCGCCATGTCTGACTCCTCTGTAGCTGCTCCACTCTACCATCAAGGAGTGGTGCTCGGTGCCTTGGGCGATTACAAAGCGTCGATGGACTGCTTCCATCGTGCCCTGCAATTGTTGCGGCCTGACAGTGTGGTGATGTTTTCCTGCTATCGTGGTTTAGCGGAAGGCGAATATGCCGGGCAGGACTATCGTCGGGCACTGGATGATTTCGTTCAGGCAGAAGGCTATGATCCGAACTCTATCAGTACACCTTATTATATAGGAATCTGCTCAGAAGCTCTTGGCAAGAAACAAGAGGCTAAAGCCGCTTATCAGCGTTTCCTGCAGAGGGCAGCAGATGTGGAGAGCCCCAACAAAGAACTGAGGAAGATGATGGCAGATGCCAAACAGAGAATAGGAAGGTAAATATCAATCCGAAACGATTTTCCTTTCATTGATCCAAGCGAAAATCGTTTCACTTGTTTTCTGTACTCGTGTCGATGTCAAAGCCATAGAGTGCGTAGTCGGCACGCGCTGGGTCATTGGGGAAAGCCTCGCACATCAGTCGGGTAAGGGTGACGACAGTTCTCCATCCGGCTGTTTTACCGATGTCGAGGTGGAGTTTGTTGGCCGTTTGTATCACATGGGTGTCGAGTGGGATGAACAGATGACGCTTATCGATGAAGTCGCTCCATAACCCTAAGTCTACGGGCGAGCCGTCGCGCACCATCCAACGAAGAAACATGCAAGGGCGTTTGCAGGCCGAGGTGTAGGGCATGGGAACAAGGCCCTTGATGCCCCGTTGACGGAAGTAAGTGGCAAAGGCCGTGAGAACAGCCTCTGCGTCGGTCGTTTCTTCTGTCTTTTTATCAGCTTCTTCGGCGGCAATCTGTGCAAAGTGCCCTAATGTTCCGTAGCTGCGAAAGAGATCGTGTAAGGCTGTGAGCAGGGCGTGGATGTCGGCAAAGGAATAGAGACGGTAGAAGCATTGAGGTGAAGGAATGATTGTATGGTCAAAAGATCCGTTGGCTATCCAGTCGTAAGGATGCCATTGGGCTATGTTCATCAACTGCTCAATCTTGGGCAAAAACTGCTGGCGCGAGCCATAGCTGAGACACATGGCCAGAAAAGCTGTTGTCTCCTGATCAAACGGATCACTCACCTGATGCATGAACCAAGAGGGATCACCCTCGATAAATGATGCGGTCTCGTACCGATCGGCAAGGGTGACCAGAAGCTGACGCTGGGCCTCGTTCATAGTTTTTCTATCTGTTCGATGGTCAGGCCTGTGGTTTTGGCAATATCGGCAATGGGATAGTTAAGGGACTTCAGCTTTTGGGCCATCTCAAGCTTTACAGCCATACGGCCCTTTTCGATACCGATCTCCATGCCTTGCTGCATGCCTTTCTCCATGCCTTTCTCCATGCCTTTTTGCATGCCTTTCTGCATACCTTTCTCCATGCCCATCTCCATTCCTTTCTTCATACCCTTTTCCATTCCTACTTTCATACCTTGCTGGGTACCATATTTAAGGGCATCATCCTTGATGGTGCGCTCAACCATGACAGCATCCCAGAACTCTTCGTAACCATAGAGCTGAGCTTCTGTATAGGATGACTCTTCCAATAGGGTGACAGCCTTATGAATCTCGGGATTCTCGATAAACTCGTCAGGAATTTCGCGCACATCGTCGTGCATCTCTGTGAGGAAACGGAGCCACAGCACCATCATTTTTTTGTCGAGGACACTCTGGGGCTTGAACTTGGGCAGCTCCACAAAGACAAAATGTAGTCCGTCGATGACTTTGTCGGTATGTTCAATGTTGACAATGTCGTAGAGGTGGTAGAACTCCTTCATCTTTGGCTCAAAGATGTCGTTGACCAGGCTCAGCGAGTACACCGGTTGGAGATAGCTGTAGTGACAAGCTTTATCGAGCTGGCGCACATAGGCTTTAGAGGCGTTGAAAAGTACGCGTTGCATAAACGTATCGGTCCAGTACATTTGCATCTCCACGAGGAACTGTCGTCCATGTGTGTCCTTGCAGCGCACATCGACGATTGTGTTCTTTTTCAGAGGTGTGTTGGGCACCAGTTCGGCAGGAAGGAACTCCACGGTCTCTATCTGCTCCCCATCTTTTAAGGGGAGCAGCGCATTAAGGAAGCTAGTGGTCAAGTCAGGATGCTCACCAAAGATCTTCTTAAAAGTCAGGTCGGCTCGTGGATCCAAATATCGTAATACCTTCATAGTGTCGTGAATTAGAGTTCTTTGTTTCTATCTGCAAATATCGCAAAAATATCTGAGAAATCCAAGAGAATGCGTGGAAATCAGTGACTTTACTTTCACAGGCGAAAGAAACTGTGGAGAGAAACTTGCACGTTTCAGCATATTATGCTATCTTTGTAGCGACGAAAGAAACAATCAATCAATCAACCAATAACTAATCGACAACAAATTATGAGAAAACTGATTTACTGTTTAGTGCTTCTTTTGGCTCCGCTGGCCTCGATGGCCGGGACGCTGCTTCACCGCACGGCTCCCAGCGCTTTGTTGAGTGGTATGCCGCAGGTGGACTACACCATCTATCTGCCCGACAGCATGACCGAAGGACGGAAGTTCCCCGTTGCCTATCTGCTTCACGGCGGTGGCTGTTCTAATACGGAATGGCAGGGCCATGGTCATCTGAAAGAGGTGATGGACAGCCTGATTCGTCGTGGCGAGGTGGCGCCGATGATCGTGGTATGTCCTGAGGCTAACAAGAAAAATATGATATGGTTCAACGATCCGCTGTGGCGCTACGAGGATTTCTTCTTCACCGAGTTCATGCCTTATATCGAGGATACCTACCCTGTCATCGCTGACCGTCGCTATCGCTTTGTGGGTGGCTTTTCCATGGGTGGCGGTGGCGCTGTGGTCTATGGCATTCACCATCCCGAGCTCTTCTCAATGGTCTACGACATGTCGGGCTATCTGCGCCGTCAGCCTCTCGACTTTCTCAAGAACGACCCGCAGGGCGAATGGCGACAGCAGGTGGTGGAGCGCAACAATCCTATTTTAGAAGTGGGTCGTGCCGGTGCCGAGCAGGTGAACAGATGGAAGCAGGTGAGCTGGTTTGTCGACTGTGGTGACCACGACTTCACGTTGGAAGGCAACATGGACTTCGTCAAAGCGCTTCGCAAGCAGGGTATCGGCTACCAGATGCGGGTGCGTAGCGGTGTACATAACTGGGATTACTGGGCTCCCTGTCTTGTCAACGCGCTCAAGCAGTTCTCGCTGCGTGCCTACCATGCCAACCACCTGCAAGTGGTGGAGCAGGGCGGAATGGGAAAGTATCCGTCTGTGATGCTTTCGGTCGACGGCTTCAAGGCTCACACCGTCTTCTGTCCGCAGGATCTGAGTGCCTTCGATGCCAGCCATCCGCTGCCCGTGGTAGTGTGGGGCAATGGGGCCTGCACAGACTCGCCCTGGGAGCACTATCGCTTCCTCAACGAGATTGCCTCGCACGGCTATCTGGTCATTGCCACGGGATATTTTCCCAATGGCGACACGCCTTATCAAGGACCTATGTCGTCGCCACAGCAGCAGATAGAGTCTATCGACTGGGCGGTGAAGCAGGCTGCTGACTCCAATAGTGTCTTCTATGGTAAGATTGACACACGGGCCATCTGTGCGTCGGGTATGTCGTGCGGTGGTTTGCAGACACTCTACAACTGTGGCGACCCACGCATCAAGACTTATATGATTTGCAACAGTGGACTCTTCATTGATCCGTCCATCGCTATGCCTAATATGCCGATGCCGCACAAAGAGCAGCTACGCAAGGTGCATGGACCGATCATCTACATACTCGGAGGTAAGGAAGATATTGCCTATAACAATGGTATGGACGATTTCCGTCGCATCACCCACGTGCCGGCTGTAGCCGTCAACTATCCGGTGGGACATGGCGGCACGTATCGTCAGCCTCATGGCGGCGAGTTCCGCATCCCCGCTGTGGCATGGCTCGACTGGCAGCTCAAGGGTGACCGTCAGGCCGCCAAGATGTTCATCGGCAAAAACTGTGGACTCGTACAGCGAAAAGGATGGACGATAGAGCGGAACAAGAAGATGAAAGCGAACCTATAAGATACAAATTTAGACAAAGAAACTAATCATGAAACACATGATTTTGTTATGCAGTTTAGCAGCAGAACTCATGGCAGTGCCTGTGACTGCAAACGCAGACAGCGACGTGAGTAAAGAGAAAGCGTCGCAGAATACTCCTCAAGGATGGCAAGCTGTAGAGTTGCCTTCCATCGCCGTCATCACGGATGCCAATGCGCTGAACATCAAAGATTATGGTGCTTCCACCACGTCGGCGGACAACACGGCAGCCATTCAGCGCGCCCTCGATGCCGTGCCCCAGGGAGGAGGTATGGTGGTGGTGCCAGCCGGCACCTGGCTGTGCGGACCGTTGCAAGTCAAAGCGAAGACGGTATTGCATTTGGCTGCGGGTGCCACCCTGCGTCTGCTGTCCTATGGAACTTATCCCAGTGACAATGGTAACTACAAGACGAAGACGTTCTTGGCCAACCGCAAGAATGCCTCTGACATCATCATCGAAGGCGAGAGCACCACGACAAGCATTATCGACGGACAGGGCGCCGCATGGTGGAAAGCTGTGGAACAGAAAAAGTTTGACCGCCCCGCCCTCGTCCGCTTTTCCAGTGGCAGCCGTTTCCTGGTGCGCAACATGCGTTTTGAGAATGCACCGGGAGTGAATGTCACCATCGGACAGAGCGGTAAGGGCAGCCACGGCACGGTGCACGACGTGGTGATACGTGAGCCGTCGTCGACAGCCACCACCGGGCTGAAATCGCACAACACCGACGGAATCCCCATTTGGGCTCCCTATGTCAATATCTACAACTGCGACATCAGTAATGGCGACGACAATGTAGTGGTGGACTCAGACGGACAATATGTGCACGTGTGGAACTGCAAGTTTGGTACTGGCCATGGTGCTTCTATCGGCAGCTTCACCGAGCGCGTGCACGACGTGCTGTGGGAAGACATCAACTTCCGGGGCACTGACAGCGGCTTCCGTCTGAAGAGCCAGCGAGGGAGAAGCGGGCAGGTATACAATATCACCATGCGCAACTGCACCATGCAAAACGTGATGAACCCCATCTACATAGAATGCTGGTACGACAAGAGCGCCAAGCCTGAGCCTTCTTGGGCACCAACGGCCGATTCTGTCGCCACCACGCCAGCCTTTCACGACATTCTCATTCAGCACGTCACAGCTACAGCCACGCCTTATAAGAAAAGCGACAAGGCAGCTTTTCCCGTGTATATTTACGGACTACCCGAAAGTCCCGTGCACCGCGTGACGCTCGACGACGTACATGTAGATGCCAAGAAAGGCATGTTTCTGGCCTATTGCGATGTGACGTTCACCGGCGGATGCAGTATCAAGAATCTTACCGACTCCACAAAGTATATTGCAAAACGCTATGAGGCAAATATCACCGGCACCTACGACGGATCGGAAACAACTGCCATAAACGGCGTGAAAGTCTCAAAACCCATGAGCCATGACTATGCCTATACGCTCTTGGGTACTCTGCGCTCGCAGCAATCGCTGTCGCGTGGCGTCTATATCGTCATTCATCATAAAGTGTTGGTGAGATAAAGTCTCTCGCCTATAAAACGAAACAACAGGCAACTGCCTTGTAAGCGGTTGCCTGTTGTGAACTGTGTGAAAGCTTTTCGCTTTTATGCTTCCTAGAATTCTTCCTCAATCTTTGGTGCCTTGTCCTGACCACAACCGTAGCAGGGCGGGATTATCGGTGCACTGGATATTTCCCGTGGGCCGATATAGTCACCAATCTTGGAACTTGGGTGTCCCAATGACGAAAGCAGGTGACAAATGTTTCGTCAGTGCCGGTCGTGCCGCATCGAGAATGACGCGTGAGGTATCCATGCGCAACCTTTTCTTGATGATGGGGATGGCGATGGGGTAGAAGTGGTAACCAAACGACTGGTATATCTTGAAGAGCAGACGGTCGCGGGCATTGAGGAACTCGGGCACGCCATACTCGTCGATGAGCACTTTGATGCGCTTGGCCAGCTTACGGTCGTCGCGTATCTGTGAACTCTCGTCGAGCATCTTCACGAGGAACTTCTTGTCACCGGGCTTTTCCACCATGGTGGCATACATGTTCTGCTCGCGTCGTTCAGCCGGCGTGATGCTCTCCTGGCTCGTGGTGTAGAGCTTCATGAGCCAAGACTCTACTTCTTGAATGGTCGGTTTTTCCATAGTAATCATGTTTAGTGGTTGTCTGATATATATAATAAGGTGTACACATCGCCGTGTACTTTTTGCAAGGTCGGAGAATGCCGACACCCTCATGGCGTCAGCGCTTATGCGACCCTTGTAGGGCTAAACATGACGGCTCTGTATCGGTGTAGTTCCGACAGGGCTTGTTTGGTGAATGTGTCAAAATAGAACCTTCTCATCTCTCTTACTCATATTAGTGTTTCTCGGTTGCAAAGATAAGAGAAAAATTAATACGAGCAAAACAAAATGGAACTTTTTTGCATAAAAATATTGCGTAAGTTACAATTTTGATGAAAAGAAGCTACCAAGTTGGTGCTTCCTAAACTTATGGAGAACTATAGAGCCCTTTGAAGTTTAAATTCGCTCAAAAGCAAGCATGGAAGAGTGGCGGTACCGAAATAAATGCCTACCTTTGCAGGTGTATAATCATCAGAAAAGAGAATCGCAATAAGAATCATGGCAAAAGAGAATCACGAAAAGAAGAAAGTAGCATTGCTGTTTATCTGTTTAGGTAATATCTGTCGCTCCCCGGCAGCTCATGCCATCATGCAGCGCAATGTCGATGAGGCTGGGTTGACAGACCGGTTCTTCATCGATTCGGCAGGCATTGGACCTTGGCATGTGGGTGATCTTCCCGACCGTCGGATGCGTCAGCATGGCGCACAGCGAGGGTTGGATATCAGTCATATTGCGCGGCAGTTCAATGCCAAGTCTGATTTCCGCACTTTCGACCGCATCGTGGTGATGGACGAGGACAACTATCGGGCTGTCGCGTCCAAGGCTATGTCTGAGGCTGACCGTAGAAAAATCATCAGAATGTCGGACTATCTACTCGACCATCCTAGTGCGCATTCTGTTCCCGATCCATACTATGGCGACGGTTCCGACTTTGAGTTGGCGTTGGACTTGATAGAGGATGGCTGCCGTCATCTGTTGGCTTCTATTATAAATATAAATAAGGAGGGAAAACACATAAATAAGGAGGATGATCTTGCGCTGGATTGATATGGACACAGCGTTGGCGAGACTCAACGCATGGGGAGCCGACGATCGTCCCTTCTTCTTCCTGACCGATTATCTCCATCGTCGTTGGCTGGTGGAGCATATTGATGAACTGTCCGCCGACGAACTGCTCTATGCTTTTCCCGGGCACAGCAATGCGCCCCGTAAAGAGGAAAATGCGGTGCCGCTGATTTGGCAGTCCCATCCGCTCTCTTCTGAGGCTTATCACGAAAAGTTTGAAATTGTCCATCGCAACATGTTGGCAGGCAACAGCTATCTGGCCAATTTGACGTGCCGCATTCCTTTGGACACCAATCTCTCGCTGCGCGAGATCTTTCTGCATTCTCAAGCCCGCTATCGACTGTGGGTCAAAGATGCTTTCGTATGTTTCTCTCCCGAAACGTTTGTGCTTATCCGTGACGGTGTTATCAGCAGTTATCCTATGAAGGGCACTATCAGTTGCAATGTGCCCAATGCCGAGCAGACACTTCTCAATGATGTCAAGGAGGCGGCTGAGCACGCGACGATTGTTGATTTGATTCGCAATGACCTCAGTCGGGTGGCCGACCATGTGAGCGTGCGGCGCTATCGTTATGTGGAGCGCTTGGAGACCTGCAACGGGCCCATCTTGCAGACGAGTTCAGAGATTGCGGGACAATTGCCCGATGACTATCGCCGCCATCTTGGCGACATCCTCATGGCTCAGTTGCCTGCCGGGTCGATCACGGGAGCGCCTAAGCCCAAGACAATGGCCATCATCCGCGAGGCTGAAGGTTATGAGCGTGGCTTCTATACGGGAGTCGCTGGCATCTGTGACCGTGGGCAGATGGAGAGCTGTGTGCTGATCCGGTTCATCGACAAGGAAGAAGGCCGGTTGTTCTTCAAGGCAGGAGGAGGCATCACGGCCAAGAGCGACTGGCAGAAAGAATATCAGGAAATCAAAGAGAAAACCTATGTACCCATTTGTTGAAACCATAAGAGTAGAGGAGGGCGTGGCCCACAATATCCGTTATCATCAGCAACGTATGGCCAGGACCATGAGACGTTTCTTCCCTGGCGCGTCGGTGCCCTCGCTTGCCACCGTCCTCTCGCGGCGTGACTGGCCTGCTGACATCACGTGGAAAGTACACGTGGAATACGATGCCAGCGGCATTACGCTTGTCAAGGCCGACGAGTATCATATCCGTCACATCATTAGTCTGCGCCTTGTTGTCTGCAATGACATCGGCTATGCCTATAAGAGTGCCGACCGTCGCCGTCTTGAGGCTTTGGCGGCCCAACGTGGAGAGGCTGACGAGGTGGTCATCGTCAAGAATGGACTGCTCACCGACACTTCCTACTCCAATATAGCTCTCTTTGATGGAAGCCGTTGGGTGACGCCTCGTCAGCCTCTGCTCCGTGGCACCATGCGCCAGTCACTACTCGACGACGGAGTGCTGACAGAACAAGACATCAAGGCAGAGGACTGGAACCGCTATCGTCAGGTGAGTCTCATCAATGCCATGATGCCTTTAGGGAGGTTGGTCTGTAAGATATAATGGTGAGTTGTCGCTCTGCTGATTCTCTGTTTGTTGTTACTATTTTAGAATATACTTCACCGTCCGTCCACCTTCTTGCCTGATAATCATCCCACGCTGAGATGCGTTGGTTCTGTTGCCATTAAGCGTGTAATAGCGAGCAGGCTGGTCGTTTGGTCTGATGACAGTTATTCCTGTGGACGTTTCCGCAGTGTGAATGCTGAGATTTGAAAGCTTGATGACTTCTAAGGCGGAGGAACGGAGAATGGTCAGTTGGTATTCTGCCCAGTCTTTGTCTACACTGAAGTCGACGGCGACATCTCCACAGCTCATCGTCTTGTCGAGGTATGTCTTTCCATCTGCAATGCTTTTCAGTTGTACTGTGATGCGGGCAGATGTATTGCCTTCAGCATGAAAGCTTAGCTGATAGTGTCCGGCTCTGAGCTGCAAGGAGTGATAGACGTTTTGGTTGTCCCATGTCGATTGCTCACCGCCGAAGTTTAAGAGTGTCGTCGCGTTGTTCAGGTCAAAGCCGTGTGCGGTAGGATCCCATCCTACTGCCTCGATGTGTGGTTGCCATACGAGCGTAGTGTTGCAGGGGCTGTCGAGCGTATATTGACTCATAAACTTCCACATCGTCATGGCCGAGTTGCCGTCTTCTGTTTGTGAGGTGAAGTCGTTGTGTCCCATGTTATCTATTTCGTAGTAGACATAAGGAAAACAGCCTTCCGTAGCCTCGTACACACTCTTGTCATAGTCTGTTCCGCGTATTTTCTTTGGCACAGGATTGCATCCGTTGCGTGCTACCATGTTGTCTACGATGACAGGCATATGCCGATATCGCACGAAGTCGTCAGCCTTGCCATGTATATGCAAGAAAGGTACTGGACGGGCACCAGTCTGATGAAGATGGAACTCGTTGATAGGATAACCGCTGATGGAGGCAAAGGCTGCAAACACATCGCTGGCCACGCAGGCTGTTGTATAGGTCATCATGCCACCATTGGAGAATCCACAGCAATAGACGCGCTTTCGGTCAATGGAGAAGTGAGCTGCCACATCGTCGATGACAGCTTTGAAGAATTCGATGTCTTTGCTGTCTTCTCCCGTTGCATGCCATCCCGGAAGCGTAGAGCCGAAGACCGGGAAGAAGATATTCTCACCTTGCGGATAGGCAACAATGCAGCCAACTTGGTCGGCAACCGATGTGCGGAACGGCGACTTGTCGGTAGCGTGACCACCGGTGCCGTGAAGACTCAGTACCAGGGGAGTGGAGACAGATACCTTGTCGGGGACATAAAGCCAATAGGGGCGTGTCACGCCATTTACCGTGACAGTTCGCATCTCGTCGGTCTTAGCATTTGCGGCTACGAGACTCCAACAGAGTAGGAGTAGCGTGGAGAGATAGTTTAAGCAGCTGTTCATATAGTAATTAGTTGTTGTTGCATTCTTAGTATCTGCAAAATTACATATTCTTTCTCATATCAGCATTGCAATATGTTTCCAAAACTATCGTGTTTGTATCATGGTACTTGCAACGTTGCTTTTTCTTCTTTGCCTCGTGTTATTTGCGCTTTTTGCTTTTTTTCATTCTTTTGTTTTGTCAGATAGAAAACAAATGATTATTTTTGTAGTCCAATAACAAATATCGACCAAAACCATGAAAGGAATCATTACTACACAAGAAATTCGTCTGGCACATCCCGGTATGTGTGACTGTGCCACTGACCTCTATTATACTCGTTTTGCCAACCGTCTTTATGACCGTCTGCGGAGCTTTGTTGGCAAGGATCTTCCCGACAAGAACTTTACCCGCGTGTTGGCCCGCAAGTTGACCAGCTATTTCGAGGATATCGTGGCCGATATGGGCGTGTGGCACTCGTTCTCTGACCTGTGCATGAAGCTCTATGGTTATCCCGTGCCCATGTACCACGCCGAAGAGGAATATTATCCCGACGAGCCCAGCCTCGATGCCGTGCGCTACCTTATTTGGGACGTGGCCAACGAGATGTTTCCTGACCGTATCTTTGAAACCGACCGTCTGTTGCAGGAAATGGGACAGGAGGCTTACCGCTTGCTCAGTGATGCTTTTGAGCAGGCTCCGATCAACGAGGATGCCAAGAAGGTGATGGATGACATGCTCCACTATTCTACCGAGGGCTTCAACGAACTGCGCAATGTGCTCGACTGGGTGCTTGGCGGATGCTACATCACTTCGGGCAGCTGGATCAACAAGCTGATGGGAGAGAAGGCCAAAGAGATGAAGCGTGTGGAGCTCTTCGAAAGCATGACGCCCTCTATGAAGCAGTATTTCGTCATCACCGGCATAAAGTTTGAGGATCGCATAGGCCCACTGGCGTTGAAACCCTATGAGTGGCTGCAGCAGTTGGCAGAGACGACAGGAAACGATGACGTTGCCGCTCAGCTCAAAGAAATCGAGGTGTTGCCGATGGATACCTATCAATTTACGTCGGGCGACGAAGACCCGTTGACATTGGAAAACACTCATGGCAAAGTCATCAAGGTGTCGCTCGCAGAACTCAATCTCAAGCCGGAGGTGCTCAAGCAGCATAATGGTTGTGTGGCCGGATTTGTCTTCTATAAGGGTGAATGGCGGCTCAACGGTGTGCTGGTGCCTTTGCAACTCTCCGCCGACGATTTCGAGAAGGTCAAGGCACAGCAACGTGACATACCTCGTCCCGGTACGAAGTTGATGACGGCAGAGATGCTGCTGAAAAGTACCGGTGGCCGTCAGCTCGTCTATTTCAAGGATGCCGCTGAGATGAAGCAGTATCTCCAGGAGAAACTGAAATATCCCGATAGCCTTTTCAAAGACAGCCCGCTGACTACAATGGAGAGTCCCTGCATGTTCATCGATACCGTCGACAAAGTCGACCCGCAGTTCTTTACGCAGGACCTGGAACAGTGCATCAAGGACCCCGACAATCCCTACTACGATGCGGAGAAGGCAAAAGAAGACGCCGTCAACATCTTGTGGAATGCCGACGGCGCTACGTCCAACATGGTCAACTATCTCATCGACCATGAGCTGCTTCCCGATGCCGAGCAGCATTATGCATTCAGTCAGCAAAGCACGCACAAGCAGCGCCTTGCCGACATGAACTTCTATATGCGCTATAATCGCAGAAGCAAATACTAACTCTCCGGAGTGTTTCCCGCCGTCAGGTCATTGATTTGGTCAATGACCTGCTGACGTGTCTTTTGCTGCTTGCGATAGAGTTGGATGGCGAAGATGAGACCGCAGACCAGTCCGATACAACCACCGACGATGCCACCGTAAGCAGAAGCGGTAAGCAGTTCATCCTGATAGTCAATGCTTTGGAAAAAGTCGATGATGAACCAGGCAAACCATAGAATCATCAAAGGCAGGCTGACCATCATCTGCAGGACAGTCAGCCGCTTGGCCCGCTGCAGTCTCAGGGCTGTGGGGATGAGATTGTCGCCCATGAAAGCCTCGTCCTTGATGTGGTTGACCTTATAGTCAAAGATCACATCGGCAAGACAGAGCAGGATGACGGCGATGACCGGTCCCCATGACAGGTGGAAGATAAGCGCTAAGGCGGGGAAGGCGATGATGATGATAGGCATGAGAATGGTCGCCTCCACACTGAGATAGCGGTTGATGCTGGAGTAGTTGTGCTTCATCGACTCACGCAGCAGTCGTTCGTTGACGATGGTCTCATTATCGAGTTTCTCTTGGAGAATAGCCATTTGGCGGCGCATCTCTTCGAGGGTGTTGTCTTCTTGTGGATTCATGATTCTGTAGTTTTTATTGTTTGACACATTATTATATATAGGCCCTATATATAGTGATGTTTTTATTCGGGTTATTCTTCACTCATGTTTTTGAGCTGTTCCTTGATGCGGAAGAGTCTGACGGAGACGTTCTTGGTGGAGATGCCCACTACTTTCCCGATTTCCTCATAACTCATATTCTCAAGCCATAGCAGTACGATGGCGCGGTCGAAAGGTCCGAGGCGTGCGATACGGTTGCGGAGCATCTGTACCTGTCGTGAGTCGGCATCGTTGTCCTCAAAGAGGTTGATGTCCATACTTAGCGGTATCGTCTTCCGCCGCTTCTTCTTTCGGTCGGCCGAGATGCATGTGTTCAGACTCACGCGGTAGACCCATGTGCGCGGGTTGCTGCGTCCTTGGAACTCTTGAAATCCTTTCCAAAGGTTGACGAGCACCTCTTCGAAAAGGTCAGCCACCTCATCCTCGTCCTTGGAGAACATATAGCAAACCGTGTAGATGGTGCTCTTCTGCTCCTTGACGAGTTGGGCAAACTGTTGCTCTGATGGTTTTGTTGCCATGTCTTTATTGAATTGTAACACCCATTAGACGCTACTTCTTTCAAAAAACTACAGATAAACGAAAGAATTCTTCTTTAATTATAACAAGTTCTACTGAAAATAGTAACTATTCTCAAAGAACTGCAGACCATTACCCTCGCTCATATACTCACCCCTTATTTTCTTCAACGAAAGAAACGAATTAATCGAGTAAACACATTCGGACAGTTCGAGTAATACGTAGAAAGACTTATTCTTTTTGATGAAAACCGACATTCACAGAACAGTTACGGGAAACGATTCTCATGAGTTCACGGTCAAGCGAAGGGCATTCTCTTATTCTCAAACTCTTGATAAAGACAGAGGATCTCAACTTTTTTGAGCAAAGCAATTTGCTTTTTTGTGGGGGCAAATCGTTGCTTTTATAGGGGCAAGCACATGGTTGCGATGTCCCCATTCAAGTGCTTTTAACATTGTAATCCTATAGAAAAAGATCGTTCGCTAAGTAGAGAAGGATCTTTTGTCAGGTAGAAAAAGACCCTTCTCTATTTAGGGGAATCAAGTGCGTAGAACGGGGAATCAAGCCGTAAAACGGGAAACCTATTTGATGAACTCCAGGAACAGCTCTGCTTGCTTGGCGAGTTGTGCCTTCTGCTCCTCAGAGAGAATCATGCGGCCTTCGGTCCACGCCTCCAGGTTGAGTGCGATACCCGTCTGTCCCTCTGTCATCACGTCGGCTTTCAGCACGGTGAGCAGCGTGGTGAGCAACTTGCGGCATCCGGCTGTAGCAGCTTTGCCCCCGGCTCCTGTGAGCGTGAACTTCTTTCCGGCAAGCATTGTCGGTGCGTTGCGGTCGGCAGGATCGACAGGACGTGAGAGCCAGTCGATGAGGTTCTTCACGTGTCCGGGGTAGGAATAGTTATACTCCGGCGAGAAGATCCACACACCGTCAGCCTCTGCCACAGCCTTGCGTGCGTCGGCAATAGCTTGCGGAGCTGGGTATTCTTCATCCTGGTTGATAAATGGCACTTGTGAGTAATCCAATTCTGTTACTTCGGCTTTGCCTTGGAGCATGCCTTTGACCATCTCGCTCAGTTCTCTGTTGAAGCTCTGCTTGCGCAAAG
>Ga0310695_10007269_pt1 | contig 17766 bp, 10 predicted proteins | sample RumenRJG_04DNA_FD_203882 | JGI IMG/M metagenome (GOLD analysis project Ga0310695, IMG submission 203882) | Bovine rumen microbial communities from Lethbridge, Alberta, Canada - RJG_04 (v2) (version 2) | ecosystem: Host-associated > Mammals > Digestive system > Stomach > Rumen | place: Canada...
TGCATTGCCTTTCGCTTTGATGATCGAGGCAGACAAATTTGTCCAGTTCTCAGAGAACTGCTGATTATCGGACCAATAGCCGGTAACCGGAATACATACTTTAGGATTAGAACCATCTACACTTACAGGAACGACATAATAGTAGTATTCCCAATCGTTTGCCGGATTTCCACCATATTTCAGTCCCCTGAGCACCGCGTAATAGCCGGAATCTACAGGCCCTGCATCCGAAGGATTCTCAAACTCAAATACTACATCCTGCTCCTTTGCATAAGTTTTTTTAAGATTTACCTCATATCGACCTTCCTCTACCAGCCCTGACGGATGGTTACCGGATATTCCATATCCATCAAAACCACCGTTCCACATAAGGGTAAATTCAGACTCATTCCAAAACCGGGCTTTCAGTTGTCCCAGCTTCATTTCGTCAAGACTCCTCGTTGTGTGTACAAGTCTTGCCCTTATCTTTGCCTTCTGTTCTGATGACAGGCTGGAATAATTCAAAGACTGATCAAAAGACCATGCCTGATTATTGAACTTGTCAATCTGAATATTGTAAGGACTGTTTTGTCCTTTCATTCCTGTTACATCAATAACTACCCATGGCGTATCATCCGTTACCTCTGAAATATCATTGCTATCCCCGACCCAGACAACCAGATAAATCCTGTCAGAAGATATATCATTCGGAATGGTAATCAATGTCGCATCATCATAGTCGTATACACTAATAGGAACATCCAGTGCATTCGGTGCATCTGTGACGCGCACTACAATTTCACGGCCATCCTTAAGGATGATCGTCATTGTTTCATCAGATGAAAAGGCCTTTTTGCTGGTAATCAGAAAATCCCGTTCCCCTACATCGACATTTTCGCGCAGCCCGTCAGCAGCCAGATACGTGATCACACCGGCCACTTTATCCACTGTCACCAGTTCTTCATTTGAAAAGCGTACTTCTTTGACATCAAGAACATCCACCAGCTTACCGTCTTTTGTCCCGTCTTCAGTAATATGAAGCTGCTGGATCAGTTCTGACAAAAGAATCTGTGTACTTCCGGGAATGCTGTAATCCGTTCCCTCATAGTGGAAATCTACTGTAAAAGCAAACACAGAAAAACCGTCAACGCTGAAAGAAACTGTTTCCTTTTCAACATTGACATTCTGAATGTTATCATTGACAGGTTCAACAATGACATCAGATACCTCAAAGCTCGTTACATCCATCGTGGAGTCCGCATCTGATTTCACGCTTTCCTCCAGAGGGAGATGATATACCGCAAGGTCCTCATTCTTCTTAGCCCCGATGTCATTCGCCATCTGCTTCTTCTTAAAAGCAACAGAAATAGTCACTTTCTCGCCATCCGGCTGGATTTCCACATATTCGCCCTCAATAGGGTTGCCGTTTTCATCCGCCTTCTGGCTCAAGAATGCAATATCATAGAGCAATGTATTCTCATCTGTAAATGATGAAGTTTCCTTGCCCGAATAATCGTTCAAAGCAGACATATATGTTTCATGTGCATCTGCATTGTCTGCTTTAGTAATCGGTCTTACAACAAATTGTGCATCATCAGGAACAGCCTCCGGATCGTTTACCGTGGCCGTTACTTTGATATCCTGATCTTCATACACGTACTTTGTTTTTTTCTTATTACTAATAGGCTCTCGGAATCTTGAGCCTGCCGACCAAGATCCATCGGTCGGATGAACCTTGAGAAGTAAATATTATCCAGAACAGTACAGACGTGTAGTAGGAGTTTGAAAAAATGGCGCAATTTAATAGACCATGCGTCAGAAATGGATTATACTGGTATTGCTTATTCAGTTAAGCGGCTTGCTCAAAGAGATCTTTTAGGCGGGATGACTTTGGCAAAGCCCATGCATCAAGATGTTGACACATCATGATGGCGAAGAGGCGGCAGTACCACATCTTAGATGACCGGTGTCTGCCGTCTTCTAATTTATAGTCTATCTTCTCTCTCTTATTACATCTCTCGGAAGACGTTCTAGCGTTGTATTCCAGTCTCCATTCCCTGCTGCTTCTGGGCGGATCATTAAAAAGTCTTGGATTATCCTTTAGGACAAGATGAACGGTACGGCCATATGCAGCATCTGAACAAGGATGTTCACAGGTGCAGGCCGGTGTGCCTCCGCGAAAACTGATCTTAGGGCACTTAAATTTTGTTCTCCCTTTGGCAGTTTCTGTACCGGCCCGGCGCATGCGAAAGCCTTCTTTACAGAAAGGAACTCCATCGTCTCCAATTGTAAAGTCATCTTTATAAACCGGTGGACGGCCACCCTTTCCGTTCAGATCGATGAAGGGCTGAATGCCATGATCGCGACAGTATTCATAGTAGGCCATAGCGTCATGTGCCGAATCGAGCAGGAGTTTGGTGACATGTGCTTCCGGAAGGAACTGTTTCATGGAGAAGTAGTTATACAGAAATCCATGTGAATCATGCCGGGAAGCCGGGCCCAGGAATGGGAACACAGGGAGGTCACATTCCGAATCGGAAGCAGTGAGCATATAGAGATCATATCCGAAATAGTGCCTGTTTCTGTGGGAATCCCAGCCGATGTTACAGTCTGGCTGATGATAATTACGGTTGCATTTACAGTCGCGGATCCCTTTTTCAAGACAGTCACAGGTTCGGGTTTTCCGCTCCTGCGCTCCAGTGTAAACAGGGGTTCCGTCTCCTGAAACTGCCAGGTTTTCCAGATCAATCAAGCCATCATTAACGGATTTGTTCAAAAACTGTGATGTGAAGATATCAAGGAGACGCTTCGCCGGGGCGAAATCCTGTGGCGGTTCAATTTCAAATTTTGCCAGAAGGTCGTACACTGTCACCTTTTCGACCGGGGCAGCCTTTTCGCCTTTCTTCTTTGGCTTTTGGGGCTTCTCCTTTGGAGGATGAACCGGATCGGAAATGTTGTTCTTATCTGAGAGCCACAGGCGCCTGGTAAAGTCGTAGAAGGTACCAACACCCGGAGTATCTCCGACAGAAAAGCCGGAAAGGATGGCGTAAAGGTAGTTCTGCTTCAGTGAAGAAGCCCAGGCGGTAAGGGAAGTGACCTTGAACTTCATGGAAAGCAGATAAGAACGCAGCATGTCAGAAGGGAGCCTTGGCTCCGGGCCAAACACAGAATAACGATCCTGCATGATCTGATCTACAGGCGAGAGGTCAAGGCTCCAGAACTGCTCCATCACTTCCCACGTAGAAGTATCAAACGAAGTATCTGCATCTGGATAATACTTATGGAGTTGAGTCAGGACACGATCCTGATAGGCGGGATGGCCGCCGTTGTTAACAGGTTTCAAAATGTGCACCTCCAATCAAGAGCGAATTTGCTTCCTGATTAAAGGGCGCGCCTCGCTTCCTCTGCGAGGTATTGATAGCGAGGCGCGCCGCACATTTTAGTTCTCATGTCAACTGCTTTTTGCAGAAAAAGTGGGGTAATTTAAAAAATGGAACCTCTGGGAGCCAGTATTTATGCGGCTCAGAGATTCCGAGAGTCTATTTACGTTAAAGGGAATATTTTTCCCCGGAGATACCATGCATGATCATGCCGCAATTATTCCTGCAAATTGGAATTCTGCCTCATGCTGGATTCCTCTGAGCGGATGTACCCTTCCACTCGCTTATATTCTCAAAAAAAGGGATTGGCTGACAGCTGTAATCATTTCGCTCGGTGTTTTTTCCTTCAGCCCTTTTCTGTCTTCCGTATTTGTCTTTTTTACTCAGGATTATAAACGCTGGTGGTATATGCTGGTTCTGATGGCAGTACTTGCAGGCGTTAAGGTTTTAAATCAGGCAAATGAATATCCGGTTCGAATCAGCGCCGGACTCAATCTGTTGTTCCTCACAGTCTTTTACTATGCAGTTTGCCATATTGAAAAGATGGGGAAAGAAGCGGGTACATACATATTCCACCCCCTTCGATTCAGATTATTTTTTTATATTTCCACAGGCAGTCTTTTATTGACAATAGCCTTGTTCTCCATAAAAAAAGAAAAGGTCCGCCATATTCTTATTCTTGCAGCTACTTCCTTTATTGCCTTTGCCACAACCTTTAGTACAATTTACGGTTATAAACAGGATGAGGAAAGCACGCAGGAAATCATGAATATTACTCATATCGCCAGCCAGCTGGAAAACTTTGATACACAATATCGATATGAATTTGAGTATTGGGATAATTATTATCCTCTGATTGGCAATGTTGCAGGTGTGGGTGCTTTTTCTTCCACATGTGAGAATAGCAGATTTATCTTTCAGGAGCTTTTTGATTATTGGCATCCGGTCAGGTCTATGAACAAATCCGCTTATTCCGGACTTTCTGAGCTTCTCGGATCCAAATATATTTTAAAAAAGAATGCAGGTGAAGGAGAAACTGTTCTCAAAAAAATAACTGAGGATGCGGAAATCCGTTATGTTGTTGAACGTCCGGCCTGTCCCATCGGATTTAAAATAGACCATTATATTCTCGAAGAAGATTTGATGCTCATTAAAAAGAAGAAAAGAGGAATCGCGTTACTCCATGCCGCAGTAATCAATGAAAACGATGAACCATCTGTCAGGCATCTTGTCAGTAAAGTTACGAAGGCAGATATAGATTTTAAAGAAGATATAGACCACCGGATTAAATACGCGGAAAATCAAAGCGTTAACAAATTCGAGAGAAACAGTACAGGGTTTAGCTGTCTGACTGACTTTGAGGATGAAGCACTGGTTTATTTTTCCATTCCAAATGACCCGGGCTGGAAAATTACCATAGATGGGGTGCCTGCTGAACAGATTGATTCCGGAGGCATGATACTTCTTAAAGTTCCTGCAGGGGATCACCATATTATTTTTCGATATTCGACCCCGGGTTTGAAGGCAGGAATAATTATTACAATGATATCTTTTATTTCGTTTATGATCCTGGGAATCATACAATTGCGGAAACAGAGATAACCCGGAACCCTTCAAATATATAGCCTATATAGCCGCACCGATTACAGAACCTCTTTTGAGAATGTAATTGGTGCGGTTTTAATCATTATTCATTTTTTCAATCAAAACATGCTCAAAGTATTGACGGATGAATATCGCTGCCATATTCATTTTGGCTATTTGGTATTGGGGCGGATTAATATGTAATATATGTCAAAACGAAAAGTACAGTAAACTGCCATGGCAGCGTGACTGCCTCCACCAAAAGAGTAAAAATCGATTGCTCTGTGCGGCTTAGGCCGCACTCCCCCAAACCGCACAGCGGTTTGTTAGCGCCCCCATGTATTCGACAATCGACCCGCTCATCCTCCGGATTCCGCGTGTCTTTTTGTCTCATACATGGTGGTCCGATCAAATGTCTGCACGTATGTGCGTGCGAGCACGCCCATCAGCGCAGCCGCTTGATCGAACTTTTACAGTAAACTGCCATGGCAGGATGACTGCCTTCACCAAAAGAGTAAAAGTCGATTGCTTCGCATGGCGAGGCATGCTCTCGCAATCGCCCCCATGTATTCGACAATCGCTTCGCTTGCTTCGCTGCGCGTAGCTTTTTGTCTCATACATGGTGGTCCGATCAAATGTCTGTATGTCTGGACGAGCAAGCTCGTCCATCCACACAGCCGCTTGATCGAACTTTTACAGTAATATGTACAAGCGTTTTACAAGGAAAAATCCCTGTGTATAATAATTAAAATATCCGAAAGCGCGTAAATACGGAAGGAAATGAGGATACCTATGAGAATCATCAATCTGATCGAGAATACAGAGGGACGAAGCGGCTGTGCATGTGCGCACGGGCTTTCTTTTTATGTAGTGACAAAAAAACACATGATGCTGCTGGATCTGGGTCCTTCCGGAGAAACTCTGCAAAATGCGCAGGCATTGGGCGTCGATCTGACAAAAGTCGACACAGTTATCCTGAGCCACGGGCATTATGACCATTCAGGCGGCATCCTCCCTTTTGCCGGGATCAACGATCATGCACTGATCTACATGCAGGAGTCTGCCGTGGGGGATTATTTTTCAGACAGGGGTAAATCCGCTCCGGAGCGTTACGAATATATCGGGATCGACAAGAACATTGCAAAGCTCCCTCAGGTCCGGTTTTTGCAGGGAGATCACAGGATCGACGATGAGCTGGAACTCTTTACGATCAAAAACAGGAGCCACAAGCTTCCTTCGTCGAATAGGCGCATTCTGGTTCGAAGGGGAGATCAATTACTATGCGACGATTTTGTCCATGAACAGTTTCTTGTGATCAGGGAAGGCCCAAAGAGAGTGCTGATGTCCGGATGCGCCCACAGCGGAATTTTGAGCATTATGGACGCCTTCTGTGACAAGTACGGGGTGGAGCCGGATCTGGTTATCAGTGGTTTTCATCTGATGAAAAAAACCGACTACACCGGCGATGAGATCCGGGAGATTGAGGAGATTGCAGGGGAATTGAAGAAATATTCCACCCGGTTTATAACATGCCATTGCACAGGCCTTCCCGCTTTCGACAGGATGAAAGCAAACATGGGAGATCAGCTGGCATATGTACATTCAGGAGAGGAGATTGACCTGACCTCCATCACACAGGATCTTTAGAATACACATGATCTTTAGAGCGGCGGTTCCGGACAGCTGCGCAGAGATTTTTAAAGGAAAAACACATGAGGCGAGCAGCAAACAGAAAAAAACAAAAGAAGCAGGCAGCTGACAAAAACCTGCCCTGTCAGAAGAACGACCGCGCCGTAATCAAAATCGAGGATATAGGCAGCGGAGGAGAGGGAATCGGATTTCTGAAGATTTCAGAACAGCAGCAGGACAGCGATACAGATACAGTTAAAGTTACAGTTACAGATACTCAGATTATGAATGCTGCAGAAGTAATAGATGCAGGGGCAGAGAAGGGGAAAAAGAAGCCTGTGAAAAAAGGCTTTGCCATCTTTGTCAAAGACGCTGTGCCCGGCGACACGATTGAAGTGACCGTCACCAAGGTGACTTCCCGCTATGCCTACGGCCATCTCGACCGGATCCTGGAGCCCTCCCCCTTCCGTGTGCAGCCCCGCTGTCCCATTGCAAAGACCTGCGGTGGCTGCCAGATCCAGGCCCTGGACTACGAAAAGCAGCTTGCCTTCAAGCAGAAAAAAGTGAGAGAAAACCTGATCCGGATCGGCGGTTTTGCACCGGAACAGATTGATTCAATCATGCATCCCATTGTAGGTATGGGAGAGCCCTGGCACTACAGGAACAAGGAACAGGTTCCTGTACAGCAGGGCAAATACGGTCCTGTGACAGGCTTCTATGCCAGCCACTCCCACACCGTGATTCCCATGACCGACTGCTGCATCGGCAGCCCCAAAAACAAGCAGATCCTGGAGACGGTCCTCAGTTGGATGCAGGCACACAATGTTCCCGCTTACGACGAAGAGACGGGCAAAGGCCTCATCCGCCACATCCTCATCCGCGATGGGATCTACAGCGGACAGGTCATGGTGTGTGTCATTGCCAATGACTACCGCCTTCCCTTCGAAAAGGAACTCGTGGAGGCTCTCCGCGGACTGGATGGCATCGCATCCATCGTCCTCAACTCAAATACAGAGCGAACCAACGTCATTACCGGCCGTGCCCTGCGCACCCTCTGGGGAACCGATGATATCGTTGATACTCTGCATATCCATGAAGTGATGCAGAGACCGGCCGCTGCAGGAGTACCTGCCAAAGACCTGAAGGCAGGAAATTTGACAGCGGAAGTTTCGACAACAGGAGACGTGGCTAAAAAAGAATCAGCTGAGGGAACTTTAGCTGCAGGAGACTCGACCGTAACAGAGTTTAAGAAGACAGAGGAATCCGTCACCTTCGGAATCTCCCCTCTTTCTTTCTACCAGGTCAATCCCCGCCAGACGGAAAAGCTCTACAGCCTGGCTCTCAACTGCGCCGGCCTGACCGGCAATGAAACAGTCTGGGATCTCTACTGCGGCGTCGGAACGATCTCCCTCTTTATGGCCCGCCATGCAAAGAAGGTCTACGGTGTCGAGATCATTCCCGAAGCCATCGAAAATGCCAGAATGAATGCGGAACGGAACGGCATTGAAAATGCCGCATTCTACGTCGGAAAAGCAGAAGAGGTCCTCCCTAACTACGTGGAAAACCTGAAAGCGCAGGGAATGAATCCGCAGATCGACGTCATCTGCGTTGACCCGCCCCGCAAGGGCTGTGACGATGTCTGCATACAGACCATGCTGGAAATCGCCCCCAAGCGCATCGTTTACGTCAGCTGCGACCCCGCCACCCTGGCAAGGGATCTGAAGAAGCTGGCGGAGGGCGGATATAAGCTGGAATATGTGCAGCCGGTGGATCAGTTCGCGCATACGGTGCACGTCGAGACTGTCTGTTCACTACATCGAACGAATGCCTAGAAATCCTTCCTTCCCGCGATGCCGATACGGAAATTTTTGAGGGCACAAAGTCTGAAAAAGCCCGAGTTTATGCGGAATTCTGCGATTCCGAGCAGAAAGAAAACTACATCGAGATACTCCAATTCACTCATTTTTCAAAGTTCTGGAACTTAAATCCGAGCAAGAAAAAAGGACCCAAAAAAGAGAAAATATCGAGTATCAGAGTTTCGGTAGTTTTGCACCTCGTATGCGGGAACACATCTAAAGGGAGTCCGTAATTTCTTCAACTGAATTATAAAAATGTGAAAAAAGCGTTTGTTTTCAAGGGTTTTTGAAAGCAGACGCTTTTATGTTTACAGGAAATCAGGAGGAGGAAAGGATTGATGACGAACGAAGAGAAGATGTATTCATTAGGAAGTTACGCATCAGGCGCGTGCAGTGGAATGGTCCGGATCTGTGATCTGCAGGAATTTTCCGATCATCCATTTAAGGTTGTAAAGGATGCCGCAATGTATGAACTCATGGAGAGCATCAGACTGGAAGGCGTGCTTGTACCGCTCTTGATCAGGCCGGCAGAACAGGATGGAAAATATGAAATCATAGCGGGACACAGACGTAAAATGGCGGCTGAATGGGCAGGCCTCACAGAAGTGCCGGCAATCGTCCGTAATCTGGATGATGATCAGGCTGTAATCGCAATGATTGACAGCAATCTGCAGAGAGAAAGGATCCTGCCGAGTGAAAAGGCATATGCCTATAAGATGCGTCTGGAAGCCATGAAGCATCAGGGAAAGAGAATGCATGTGGAATTGACTTCGGCTCAACTTGAGCCGAAGCTGCAGGATGGCAGAGGCAAGAAGAATGGATCATTGAACGTTATGAAAGCGGCATCCGGACGTAGCAATGAACTGCTTGCCAAGCAGGTTGGAGAAAACGTAAATCAAATCAAGCGGTATATTCGCCTGACTTTCCTGATCCCGCAAATACTTCAGATGGTGGATGATGAAAAGCTGGCGATAACGTCTGCGGTAGAAATATCCTTCCTGAAGGAAAAAGAGCAATATGAACTCTATGCGGTTATGGATCTGGAGCAGACTATACCGTCCCTGTCTCAGGCCAACAGGATGAAAAGGATCAGCCAACAAAAAGGTCTTGATATGGATAAAATCTACAGTATCCTGATTGAAAGAAAACCCAATCAGCGAGAGCAGGTGAAGATTCCGATGGATCGGATACAACAGTATTTTCCAAAAGACTTTACACCATCGCAGCAGATTGACCTGATAGAGAAGCTGCTGGCAGGATGGGCAGAGAAATATCTGAAATAGTGATAGACAAAGAGAAAAATATAATGATTTCTGAATGCAGGCGTGTAAAAAGCGTCTGCATTTTTGTGTTTAAGGATTCATGACGAAGGCACAGACGATTTTGAAATAAATGATTTTAAGATGAAATAGCAAAAGAGAAAAGGAGAAGTAAATAGATGTCGGAAGTTTTCAGAGTAGAGCGTAATAGAAACTTTACAGTTATGTGCAACCACCACCTCAAGAACAAAGAATTATCTCTAAAGGCAAAGGGACTGCTTTCCATCATGCTGAGTCTTCCGGATAGCTGGCACTATAACATAAAGGGGCTTGCATCCTTAAGCAGGGACGGAATTGACGCGGTCAGAGCAACCTTAAAAGAACTTGAAGCACATGGGTATGTGACTAGAAACCGGTTGAGAACACCAGAGGGCTTTTTATCAGATATGGAATATATCATCCGTGAAATACCCGAGGGAGAATCTAATTAACAGAGGTTCCTATATGGATATTTTACTATGCAGGGTTTACCTGTATTGGAACTTCAGGTGACTGGATGAACCAGTATTGGAAAAACCAATATAGGTAAATCCCATGCTATTAAATACTTATGGGAAAAAGAACTAATAGATAAAGGATTAAAGGATAAAAAATGTAATCGATAAAATATCTTATCGTATCTATAGGTTTTCGATGAGATACGATGCGATTAGATTCCTCAAGCGTCAAAGGATATGCTTTTTTGCCTGACAAAGGAGCTTCATGATACGTGTATGATCACCGGACAGCAGTCAGAAAATCTTTGCAGAACAGAACCAGTAAAAGGAAAAATCAGCATAGATGATTGCTACTTACAGAACATTAAATTTGCTTATTTGAAAATATATAAACGAAAGCGGAGGGAGAAGATATGAAAAAGAAAACAATGATCAAAAACACAAATATTCGGCTTGATCTTCTGAAGCCGGAGGACAGAAAGGCCTGGGAATATCTCCAGACAATGGATCGCAAAAGATATAAATCTTACAGTAAAGCAATTGTTATAGCGATAAATGATTACTTTTCACGGCAGGAGCAGTTGGAAAAGGATCCTTATCTGGAAACCAGGGCAAAAGAGGATGCTTTTCTTGAAAGGATTTTGAAGACGGTGAGGGAAGGGGCAAAGGAAGCAATGCCGGAAGCAGCCTTGACTGAGTTTGTGGAGCTACTTCAGAGAACGGCGGTTTTATGTCAGAAGGAGAAGCCTGAATCGGGAACATAAAAATACCGGGGAAGATTTGAAATTTGAAACAGTATAATGAGCTTTGTCACCGTTCTATTATAGGGGCAGCATAAGGTTTAACTGTTGCATAAGGGGTTAAAACAATAGAGCAAGTTCCGCCTGTGTATAACACATTTCTCAATTCTGAGAAACCCGTTCTCCACGGCTGACTTGATGGGGATTCCGCTCCCCATTCCCTCGGTCCATTTTCAATCATCTAGTGCGTTGCAACTATAGACAGAAAATGGTTTTGGCTCACATCCTGTGTTCGCAGCGCTGGTTTTCCAGGGGAAAAGATCAGCGGATATTACATATGAAATTGAATTGAACAGAAAAGTTTTAAAGGTGTCGCAAAAAAGTACGCCTTTACAATTTTCGTTTCCTATGTTGCCCATGTCTCCCTGTCAAATAACAAATTGGAGGAGAATGCGGTTTGTGATATAGTAATAGCAATATGATTTGTATAACTGTAAATAGTCGAACAGTACCTTTACTGTTTAGTTATAAATCTCGGTACAGATAATACTGGAGGAGGCAAGCATAATGGCAAAAAAGGTAACGGCAGATATAGGATTTGAAAAACAAATCTGGGATGCGGCTTGTGTGCTTCGCGGAAATATGGATGCGTCAGAATACAAAAATGTCGTTCTTGGATTGATCTTCTTAAAATATATCTCTGATCGTTTTGAAGCAAAATATAAGGAATTGGTTGATGAAGGAGATGGTTTTGAAGAAGACATCGATGAATATACTTCTGAAGGTATCTTCTTCGTCCCTGCAGGTGCACGTTGGAGTGAAATCGCAGCAAAAGCACACACTCCGGAAATAGGTGTTGCGATTGACGATGCAATGCGTGCGATAGAGAAGGAAAACAAGCGTCTAAAGGATATTCTGCCGAAAAACTTTGCCCGTCCCGAGCTTGACAAGCGCAGGTTGGGAGATGTTGTAGATCTTTTTACCAATGTACAGATGATTGAGCATGGTAACGAAAAAGATATACTTGGTCGAACCTATGAGTATTGTCTCTCAATGTTTGCTGAGCAGGAAGGTAAGCGTGGTGGCGAATTCTTCACGCCCTCGTGTGTTGTTCGTACACTTGTCGAGGTACTGCAGCCTTTTAAAGGCCGGGTATATGACCCATGCTGTGGAAGCGGGGGTATGTTTGTGCAATCAGCAAGGTTCGTTGAGAGCCATAGCGGTAATATAAATAATATCGCCATCTATGGTCAGGATTCTAATCCTACTACTTGGAAGATGGCACAGATGAATCTGGCTATCCGGGGGATAGAACCGGATCTGGGCTCCTATGCCGCTGATACATTCCTTGATGACCGTCATCCTACTATGCGGGCAGATTATATTATGGCAAATCCGCCCTTTAATCTCTCCGACTGGGGTGCGGATAAATTAAAAGATGATGTACGTTGGCAGTATGGTATGCCTCCGGCAGGTAACGCTAACTTTGCCTGGCTACAGCATATGATTTACCACCTGGCTCCGGCAGGAAAGATTGGTATGGTACTGGCAAATGGTTCTCTTTCTTCACAGTCCGGAGGCGAAGGAGAAATCCGAAAAAACATTATCAATGCAGATTTAGTGGAGTGCATCATAGCGATGCCGACACAGCTTTTCTATACGACACAAATCCCTGTTTCCCTGTGGTTCCTTAATAAACAAAAGAAACAGTCTGGTAAGACATTGTTTATTGATGCAAGGAAGCTCGGGACTATGGTCAGCCGTAAACTACGCGAACTAACAGAAGAAGATATCAAAAAAATCGCGGATACTTACAAGAGTTTTACAGATGGGACTCTGGAAGAGGAAAAGGGATATTGTGCTGCTGTAACTATAGAGGATATTGCAAAGCAGGACTATATATTAACTCCTGGACGCTATGTCGGAATTGAAGAACAGGAAGAAGATAGTGAACCTTTTGATGAGAAGATGACTAGACTAACCGCTGAACTGTATGACTTATTTAATAAATCTCATGATCTAGAGAAGGAGATAAAGAAAAAGCTGGAAGCTATTGGTTATGGTGAGTAAGAAAAAAATGGGTAATCAGAACTATGAAAAGACTGTTCATTCACAAACATTTCTTGATAAAGTAGTTGAGTCTGATGAAGTAAAATCTCATCGATCAAAAAAAGCGATTTAGGTATACAAGTATGAATAATAATAAATTAATTGAGGTGTCGGATTTATTTGATTCACTACATCAAACTCCTAAGTATTCTGATTCAGGATATCCAATGGTTAGGGTGGCGGATGTTTCCGCTGGGAATCTACAATTGGAAACATGTTTGACAGTTTCTTTAAGTGATTATCATAAGTATACAGCTAAGCATATACCCACTTATGGGGATATTGTCATAAGTCGTGTAGGAACATATGGTGTCTTTGCTTATGTTAATACCAAAAGGAAATTTTGTTTAGGACAAAACACAGCAATTCTTTCTCCAAGAATCAACTCGAAATATCTCTATTATTGTTTGAATAGTCCAGGAATAAAGAAGCAAATAGATGTTGCTGTAGTAGGGTCAACGCAGAAAACAATAAGCCTTAAAAACATCAAATCACTAATAATTCCCCGATTTGGAGAATTGATTGAGGCTAGAATTGCGGATTATCTTTCTTTATTAGACGATAAAATTGAGAACAATAAGAGGATAAACGAGAATTTAGCTGAGCAGATTCATATTCTTTGCAACGCCTGGCTAAACGATTACATCCCATTTGGCGGAAAATGTCCCGATGATTGGGCGCTAACGCAGTTATCATCTATTGCCAAGTTTATCAGCGGATATTCCTATAAGGGTAAAGAACTGCAAGAGTCTTCAGTTGCAATGGCTACAATTAAGAACTTTGACCGCCATGGTGGTTTTAAGCTTGATGGCTATAAAGAGATTCTTCCTTCCAGTAAACTGAAGCCAGAACATCATGTAGCCATGTTTGACACTCTTGTGGCTCATACCGACCTTACACAAAATGCTGAGGTTATCGGAAATGCAGAACCAGTGTTAAGCTTTTCGGGATATGACGATATCATCTTTTCGATGGATGTAGTTAAGGTCTTGCCTAACAATCCCGAAATATCAAAATTCCTGATTGCTGCTATTCTCCAGACTCAGCAGTTTAAAGGACACTGTCTGGGATATGTTAACGGAACTACCGTTTTGCATCTGAGCAAAAAGGCCTTACCGGAGTATTCGCTTATGTTGCCGAAAGATTATTCTGCATTGAAGCCTTTGGATGAAGCGGTTTCATCAATGTACCAGCAAATGGCGTTGAACATAGATGAGAATGTGCAGCTCGCCAAGTTAAGGGACAGCCTATTGCCTCGCCTAATGTCCGGCGAACTGGACATTTCTGCGCTTGACCTTTAAGCCGCTAAATTCTCGTTTAAATCTTTATAGTATATGACATACCAATAACATGTAGGAGGTAGACAATGCCTAGTTTGTTTACAGAAGACACCTTTGAACAGGCTGTCATTGAATTATTTGAACATATAGGGTATACACACATCTACGCTCCTGATATGGTCCGTGATTATACAAGTCCGTTACTTGATGCTGTTCTCAGGGACAGCCTGGTTCGGATTAACAAAAATCTGACATTTGATGCGATAGATGAGGCAATTTCCAAGCTAAAGAACTTTGATACCGGCAGTTTAATCCAGAAAAACATGATTTTCATGGATTATCTACAGAACGGTATCACTGTTAAATACTTCAATAAAGGAGAAGAACGATCTTCCATTGTCCGTCTGATAGATTATGACAAGACAAACAATAACACCTTCTATGTAGTCAATCAGTTCACGTTCTTGGAAAACGGTAACAACCGGCGTCCTGACATTATTCTTTTTATAAATGGCCTTCCACTTGTCCTTATGGAGCTGAAAAGCCCATCCAAGGATGAAGTGGGCGCTGAGAATGCCTACAATCAGATTCGGAATTATATGCAGGACATTCCATCGATGTTCTTTTATAATGCCATCTGTGTAATTAGTGACCTCTCAACAAATAAAGCCGGAACTATTACATCAGGGCTTGACCGTTTTATGGAATGGAAAACCAAGGATGGCAATTATGAAAATACTGCTTTTGCAGCGTTTGATACGTTTTATGAAGGTATGTTTCAGAGGGAACGTCTTCTGGATATTATTAAGAACTTCATCCTCTTCTCCAGTGATGGCAAGCAAAATATAAAGATTCTTGCTGGATATCATCAGTATTTTGCTGTAAAAAAAGCTATAAAAAAGGCCAAAATTGCAACGAAGACTGATGGCAAAGGCGGAGTGTTTTGGCATACTCAGGGTAGCGGAAAGTCTTTATCAATGGTCTTTTATGCACATCTTCTCCAGGAAGCGCTGGATAGCCCGACGATTGTGGTTATGACAGATCGCATTGATTTGGATGATCAGCTATATGCTCAATTTGCTCATTGCAGTGCTTTTCTTCGACAGGTTCCTATTCAGGCAGAGAGTAAAGATCATCTGAAATCTCTGTTGGACGGACGTGCCGCTAACGGCATTATTTTTACAACAATGTTCAAATTTGAACGTGGAGAGCGTCCTTTGTCAGAGCGCAGAAATATTGTTGTAATGGCCGATGAAGCGCATCGTGGTCAATACGGTTTTGATGAGAGAATTGTTTTATCCGAAAATGAAGAAGGCGAAAAAGAGGCCAGAATAGTTGTCGGTAATGCCTTAATCATCCATGAAGCACTACCGAATGCAACATTTATTGGATTTACAGGAACACCAATTTCCGCAAAGGACCGAAATACGCGGGAAGTATTTGGAGATTATATCGATATCTATGATATGACACAGTCTGTTGAAGATGGAGCTACCCGACCGGTCTATTATGAAAGCCGTGTGATCCATCTCAATCTGGATCAGAAAACGCTGGCACTGATTGATTCCACATATGATGTTCTTGAGCAGCAGTCAGATGCCGCAACTATTGAAAAAAGCAAAAAAATGCTTGGACAGATGGAAAGTGTACTCGGGGCTGATTCAACAATACAGTCCCTCTGCGAAGATATCGTAGAACATTATGAAAAATTCCGTGCGAATCTACTGACCGGCAAGGCAATGATCGTAGCATATTCAAGGCCAATCGCCATGAAAATCTACCGGAAGATTCTGGAACTCCGTCCGATGTGGGAAGAAAAAGTCGGGGTTGTTATGACCGGTGGAAACAATGATCCGGAAGACTGGAAGGCTGTAATAGGGACGAAAGCACATAAAGAAGAACTTGCACGTAAGTTCAAAGACAACAATGACCCGATGAAAATCGCCATTGTTGTTGACATGTGGCTGACAGGCTTTGATGTACCCTCTCTCGCCACCATGTACGTCTACAAGCCTATGCACGGCTATAACCTGATGCAGGCCATTGCTCGTGTCAACCGTGTTTTCCAGGACAAGGAAGGCGGCCTGATCGTCGACTATGTAGGTATCGCTTCTGCTCTGAAAGCAGCTATGAAAGAATACACTAAGCGAGATCAGTCCCAATACGGCGATATGAACATAGCTTTAGTTGCCTATCCGAAGTTTAAGGAGAAATTGCAGGTATGTAAAGATCTCCTCCATGGATATGATTACAGCTCATTTTTCGGAGGCTCTCCTCTTGGAATGGCTAGAGCTGTCACAGGAGGCGTAAACTTTGTTCTGGATTCTCATGCACCAACACGGAAGGACTTGTTTTTGAAAGAGGCTTTGCTTTTAAAACAGTCTCATTCCCTTTGTTCCAGTATGGTGACAGATCAGGAACGACACGAAGCAGCATTTATGGAGGCCGTCCGATCTGCCGTTATAAAGATTACCTATGGAGGAAAAGGCGGAAAGATTCTTTCTCTGAAGGAAATCAATGCGCAGATTAATGAACTTCTGAAAGCCAGTATTCAGAGTGAAGGCGTTATCAATCTGTTTGATAGTAAATCTGTCAATGAGAACTTCAATCTTTTTGACCCGGCTGTTCTGGATGAAATATCCAAGATGAAAGAGAAAAACATCGCAGTCGAAATATTGAAGAAGCTGATGGCTGAGCAGGTATCTATTTATAAGAGGACGAATGTAGTACAGTCACAGAAATTCTCGGAAAAGATTACAAAACTCATGAATGCCTACTATAACGGCTTAATTACAAATGAGGAAGTCATAAAAGAATTGCTGCAAGCGGCAAAGGAAATCACACAGCTGCAAAAGAATGGTGAAAAGCTGGGATTAACACAAGAGGAACTGGCATTTTATGATGCATTGACAAAACCTGAGCACATACAGGATTTTTATAAAAATAATGAGCTGATTGCGCTTACACATGAGCTCACAGAAATGCTCCGCCGCAACCGCACAATTGACTGGCAGAAGAAGGAAACTGCCCGAGCAACGATGCGTAAGATGGTCAAACGTCTTCTTAAGAAATATAAATACCCCCCGGAAGATTACGATATGGCTATAAGTACAGTTATCAGCCAGTGTGAGATGTGGACTGATAACATGGATTCAGTTCCTGCACCCGTTGTGTATAGCATAAAAGCTCCGGAGATGCCAATGGCGGCTGAAGCAACAAAAAAATATAGATGATTAATAAAATGCACTTTTGAGAATGGGATTGCATGGCGGAAAATATATACACATACATGAATATTGAGCTATTAAACAAGGTGTTACATATATAACACCGTTATGAAGTGACCTTTGTCAAGTGTATATTTTCAGCGCAACACCTGACAGGGCACCTCTTGCTTTTTAAAGATATGACGGCATCTGGAAAGAGCCTTGTTAATTCAGTCTCCGGCAGTTT
>Ga0310695_10007270_pt1 | contig 17761 bp, 14 predicted proteins | sample RumenRJG_04DNA_FD_203882 | JGI IMG/M metagenome (GOLD analysis project Ga0310695, IMG submission 203882) | Bovine rumen microbial communities from Lethbridge, Alberta, Canada - RJG_04 (v2) (version 2) | ecosystem: Host-associated > Mammals > Digestive system > Stomach > Rumen | place: Canada...
TGAGTACTCTCGTAAGCCTTCAGCTCGGTCCAGTCGCCCTGTAACGAGGCAACGACCTTGATGCCTGGTGCATTCTTGATAGCGTCCATAAAACCGTTATGACGCTCGATGGAGGGCGAAGAGCCTTCCAGTCCCTTAATCTCTAACACCGAACCGTGTCCATGAAGCCGTGAGACAATGTATTCGCCCATGATACGTCCCATCTCGTAGTTGTCGGCACTGATAAAGGCGGTATATTTCCGCGAACTGGTCTTGCGCTCGAAAACAATAACAGGGATACCTTTGTCGTAAGCACGGTCAATGGCGGGCGAGATGGTCTGCACCTGATTGGGTGCAACAATCAGCAAGTCGATACCCTCATTCACAAGACTGTCAATCTGCTGCACCTGACGCTCGTCGCTATCGTAGGCGGCGGCAAACTTCAATGCCACACCGTCGTGGAAGTAGGCGCCCATCTTCAATTCCGCATTCTGCTTGTCGCGCCAGATGTCATGTGAGCACTGCGATACGCCAATCCGGTATTTTACCTTGTTTTCAGCACAAGAGGCAAGTATTGATGCCAATAAAAAGATATATAGTAATCTTTGTAGCATATTGTTCAGTCCATTCTGTTTCTTATATATCCTGTAGCTCGCGCTGTCTTAAATGATTAATAAGCGAACACAGAATTTTGGTGCAAAGATACGAAAAAAGGCAGAAATGCCAAAGAAAAAAACTTTTTCTTTCGCTTAGCGCGCGTAATTTCATAATTATTTCATAACTTTGCACCCATGAAGTTCAAGCCGTTCCGTCATCCGTTCCGCTTCTTCCGCATCCTGCGCTTCGTGTGGAAGGCACGAAAGCCCAGCACGGTACACGATATGCCGGCAGTGGTCGACACGTTCTGGCTGAAGAGTGGCTACGACGCGCTGACGTTCTTCGGTACCATCCTGACACACTCGCAGCAGGAGGCCGACCACATGAACCGACGCTTCGACGAGCTGAAGAACCACGAGATGATACACCTGAAGCAGGCCATCAGCACGGGCGACTCCTGGTGGCGCTTCTACTGTCTCTACCTGCGCTACTACCTCCAGGGACGCCGTGCCCGCAAGAAGTACGCCAACGCGGGCTACTGGCTGAATCCCTTTGAGATAGAGGCATACGAGCACATGCGCGACCTCAGCTATCTGGAGCAGTGTAAGAATGGTGCCACAGAGTGGCGGCGCTTTGCCGATATGACCATTGACGAGCGCATAGCCTACAAAACTCATAACCCATAAGTCCCATAAGTCCCATAAGACCCATAAGACCCATAAAATCAATCATGAAGAGAGGGCTCATATTAGAAGGCGGCGCCATGCGGGGCCTGTTCACAGCCGGCATCATCGACGTGATGATGGAGCACGACGTGTGGCCTGACGGCATCGTCGGCGTCTCTGCCGGTGCTGCCTTCGGCTGCAACTACAAGTCGCGCCAGCCGGGACGGGCCATCCGCTACAACAAGCGCTTTGCCAAAGACGCACGCTACAGCGGCATTCGCTCGCTGCTGACCACGGGCGACTATTTCAACGCTGAGTTTGCCTACCACATCGTGCCGCATAGCTACGACGTGTTCGACGACAAGGCCTTCGAAGCTAACCCTATGGCGTTCATCTGTGTCTGCACCGATGTTGAGACGGGACAGCCCGTCTACAAGCCCCTGAACCAATGCAGCGAGACGACCTACGACTGGATACGTGCCTCGGCGTCGATGCCGCTCTGCTCACGGGTTGTAGAATTAGAAGGCCGGAAGCTGTTGGACGGCGGCGTCAGCGACAGCATCCCCCTGGAATGGGCCGAGACAAACGGCTATAAGCGCAACGTGGTCATACTGACACAGCCCCAGGGCTACCGCAAACAGCGCACACGGCTGATGCCTCTGATGCGCATCGGACTGTGGAAATACCCCAACATGGTGGAGGCGATGGACAAGCGCTATCTGATGTACAACCGCCAGTTGGACTACGTGGCCGAGGCCGAACGACAAGGCCGCTGCTTAGTCATACGCCCTGACGAGAAGCTGCCCATCGGCCACGTCAGCCACAATCCGCAACAGATGGAGCGCGTCTACCAGATAGGACGGCAGGCGGGGCTGCAATATATCAACGAAATCAAGAAATACTTATGCGAATAGACATCATCACCGTACTGCCCGAAATGCTGGAGGGCTTTGTCAACGAGTCAATACTGGCCCGCGCCCAGAAGAAAGGGCTGGCCGAGATACACCTGCACAACCTGCGCGACTACACGCTCGACAAGTGGCGCCGCGTCGACGACTACCCATACGGCGGGTCGGCAGGCATGGTCATGCAATGTGAACCCATTGACCGCTGCATCAGCGCCCTGAAGGCCGAGCGCGACTACGACGAGGTCATCTTCACCTCGCCCGACGGTGAGCGCTTCGACCAGCACATCGCCAACGAGCTGTCGCTGAAGGGCAACCTTATTATATTAGCGGGCCACTACAAGGGCATCGACCAGCGCGTTCGCGACCATCTCATCACCCGCGAGATCTCCATCGGCGACTTCGTGCTGACGGGTGGCGAGTTGGTGGCAGCCATGATTGCCGACGCCGTGGTCCGTGTGGTGCCCGGCGTCATCGGCGACGAGCAGTCGGCGCTCTCCGACTGTTTCCAGGACGACCTGCTGGCCGCACCCATCTACACCCGTCCGGCTGACTATAAAGGATGGAAAGTGCCCGAGATACTACTCTCAGGCAATGAGGCGAAAATACGCAGCTGGGAACTGGAACAGGCCATAGAGCGCACACGAAGGCTACGCCCCGACCTGCTGAAAGAAGAATAACCCCTTTTAAGAACCACTAATTTTATTATAAACCACGAATTTCACTAATTACACGAATTTTATAATGAACAAAGATTTGAAGATTTAAAAGATTTTGAACCGACAGACGACAAAGATTACATTATAATGAACTACTAATTGCACTAATTTCACTCGCTCGGCTTTGCCGCTTGGTTCGACCAAGAATTTGCTACGCGTAGCAAAAATTAATGGAAAATTCGTGGTCATTCGTGTTAAAATTAAAAATAGGCTTCTTTATAATTTTGAATCAAATTTTCTTATCATTTTGAGCGCAGCGACCCATGAATTGTTTTTCGAAACAAATTACAACAAATTACGATAAATTACGCTAATTCGTTTCCCAACAAATGCCCTGACAGGGCATATTATTTCTAATTTGTCGAGACAGATTATTTCTAATTATTGAGACAGATTATTCTAATTCTTTCAAATTGTTTTCCGAAACAAGCAATCTGCTTCTGTCTGTTTTTTTTGAAACGAATTGCCGTAATTGTCCGTAATTGCTCCATAATAATTATTATGGAAATTACGGCCAAATTATGATTATTACGGCAATTCGTTTCCCAACAAATGCCCTGACAGGGCTTATTATTTCTAATTTGTCGAGACAGATTATTTCTAATTATTGAGACAGATTATTCTAATTCTTTCTCATTGTTTTCCGATACAAATCATCCCCGGAATGTTAGCGCGACGACTCGTCGGGCACGAAGAGCGGGTCTTCGGGCATCACCATCACAGGCTCTTGCCCGGCGGCCTTGAGAATCTTCTCTGGCACGTACTTCTTATCGACGACGAGACGGAACATATACTCGCGGAACCAGCGGTCGGTCATAATCAGACAGCCTTTCTGTCCCCAGTCGGCTCCCCACGAGTTTTCCACCTTCCACTTCGTGGCCTTGCCGTTAGCGTCGAGGTCGACGGCACAGAGCGTCATAGCGTGCGTAGACCCGCTGTCGAAGGTGGCGATACGCTGTGCCTTGTCCATACCGTAGGTCGTGCCGAAGAGCGAGCCGTAGTCAAAATTCTCTGTGTCGGCGTAACCACGCTTGCGGTCGAGCTGTTTGCCGACGTCGTAGCTGCTGTAAAGCTTACGACCGTCCTTCAGCGAGGCAATGGCCATCTGCTCGATGTCGTCCATCGGCAGGTTAACGTAGCGCCAGTTATGACCGTCGTAGGTATGGCGGTCGTACTCCACCTCGTAGGTCTTGTAGTAAGGACGGCGCGGGTCGTTCATCGCCATGATGAACGTGCCGTTGACGGGACCGCCGACCACCTCCTTGTAGAAGGACTGGGGCGTGAACGTCTTAGCAGCCCCGACGGCACGGCCCTTAGCCGTCTTGAAGGCATACGTGAACTTCTGCGGCGGTGTGCCGATGGTCATCTCCAGCATACGGTAGACCTGTGCCAGCATACGCACTTTGGCCTTGTTGAGCGAAGCCTGACTCTTGCCCTTGGCCACCATATCGCGCAGCTGCAGACCATATTCACGCAGCTTGGAATTAATCAGCTGACGGGCCTTCGACGTATTGTCTGACGAGAACGACTCGGGCATCACTTCCTTAGGCACAAGACCGTATTTCTCCGTCAGGTCGGCCACACCACAGAAGGTGCCGCCGTCGTTCAGCGGGTAATGGAAGAAGAACTGCACCCGCTGGTCGTCGATGGGCTTCGTGCCGGTGTCGACGATGCCCTGCAGCATGAGATTGGCCTTCTCCAGCTGGTCGTAGAAGAAGAGGTAGGCCTGCGAGAACTCCAACTGAATGGAATCGCCGTGCTGACGGGTATAGTTGGAACGCAGCACATTAAAGCCGCTGAACATCCAGCAGCGGCCCGACTGCTTCTGGTTGGTGATAGACTGACGGGGCGTCTCAACGCTGAAGTAGGTGTCGAAATCGGCAGCATTCTGACGACTCTTCGCCAGGTCGTCAATGGCATTGGCGGCAACGGCATTGGCCAAAGCCTCGCTGACAGGTGCCTGCTTTTGTTCCTTCACGATGTCTTTCAACATATCGGCAGAGAGTCCCCCACCCTTTGTCTGTGCCTCCATAACAGCGACGCCACAGAAGACACAAGCAGCAAAAATCAAGTTTCTTTTCATAGATAAAACGTTTTATTGTGCAAAGATACGAAATAAATATGAATTACGCATGATGGATTACGATTTTTTTCGTACCTTTGCCACCACTATGCCACAGGAACAATCTTCAATCAAGGAAAGGGCACGCACCGACCTACGCGAACCGCGCCGCTACAAGGTGACCATCTACAACGACGACTTCACGACGATGGAGTTTGTCGTCAAGATTTTAGTTACCGTGTTTTTCAAGTCTGAGGCCGAGGCCCAGACGCTGATGCTACAGGTACACCACTCCGACAAGGCCGTCGTAGGCATCTACAGTTACGACATCGCCGTGTCGAAGGTGCAGAAGGCGACCCTGATGGCCCGTGAAGAGCATTTCCCCCTGAGGCTTACCTACGAACCAGAATAAGACATGCCAGACATACAACAATCAGAGCGCACGCAACAGCTCATTTCGGCAGCCCTACAGGAGTGCCAGTCGCAGCGTCACGAGTTTGTAACGCCGGAGCACCTGCTGTTTGTCCTGTTCGACGACGCCACGTTCTACTCCACTCTGTCAGGCTATTGTGACGCCGACAACCTCTGCGCCCAAGTAGACGACCGGCTGCAGAAGATGGAACATGTGCCGGAAGACGCCGAATACCGTCCACAGACATCGGCACAGCTGAACCAGCTACTCAATAAAGCCTGCGAACAGGTTTACTTCAGTAGTGCAGCCATGCTCGACACACCACATCTCGTCATGGCGCTGCTGCAGCTGCAGGACTCGTGGGCCAGCTATCTGCTCAAGAAAGCACTCGGCGACGATGAACAGCACTTCATGAGTAGCCTCATCACCGCCTACGAGATTGACGACATGGAATATGGCGAAAGCAACGAGGAAGCCAGCAAAGAGGCTTGGCGACGGCTTGTCACCTGCATGAACGACCACGTGGAGGAACGCAACCCGCTCATTGGCCGCGAAGCAGAGCTGGAGCGCACCATTCAGGTGCTCTGCCGCCGTGACAAGAACAATCCGCTGCACGTTGGTGAACCAGGCGTCGGCAAGACGGCACTGGTATGGGGGCTGGCACGCCGCATCAACAGCGGCAACGTGCCACAGCGACTGAAGGACAGCCGCATCTACCAGCTCGACATGGGGACGCTCCTGGCGGGCACACAGTATCGCGGCGACTTCGAGAACCGCATCAAGCAGATTATGGACGGCATCAGCGGCGAAGCCGAGAACAACATCGTCTATATTGACGAGATACACACGCTGGTGGGTGCCGGGGCTGTCGGCGACAGTTCCATGGATGCCTCGAACATGCTCAAGCCCTACTTGGAAACAAGTCATCTGCGCTTTATCGGTTCTACGACCTACGAGGAGTACAACAAACACTTCTCGCGGTCGAAGGGTCTGGTGCGCCGTTTCCAGCAGATTGACATCAGCGAACCAACCATCGACGAGACCAAGAACATCTTGCGCCAGCTACGACCGAAATACGAGGAGTTCCACAAGGTGATTATTGAGGATGCTGCCATTGACTTTGCCGTAGAGGCGAGCGCAAAACATGTCAACGACCGCTACCTGCCCGACAAAGCCATCGACCTGATTGACGAGGCTGGCGCAGCTCTGGAGGCAGCTGAAACGAATGAGACCTATAAGCCCAATATTGTGACCAAGCCCCTCATTGCAGAGATTCTGTCGAAGACCTGCAAAGTTGACGCCCTGGCCATGAAAGAAGACAACACCACGTTAGAGACCTTGCAACAACGGATGTCAGCCAACATCTACGGTCAGGACGAAGCCGTTCGTCAGGTGGTAGAGGCCGTGCAGATGTCGAAGGCAGGACTCACCGACGACAACAAGCCGCTGGCCTCGCTGCTCTTTGTCGGTCCTACTGGTGTCGGCAAGACGGAGGTAGCGCGCGTGCTGGCCCACGAACTGGGCATCGAACTGCTGCGCTTCGATATGAGTGAGTACACGGAGAAGCATACGGTAGCCAAGCTCATCGGCTCACCTGCCGGCTATGTTGGCTATGAGGATGGCGGCCTGCTGACCGACGCTATCCGTAAGACGCCCAACTGCGTACTTCTGCTCGACGAGATCGAGAAGGCTCATCAGGACATCTACAACATCCTGCTGCAGGTGATGGACTATGCCAAACTGACCGACAACAAGGGACGCAAGGCAGACTTCCGCAACGTCATACTCCTGATGACATCGAATGCCGGTGCCCAGTATGCCTCGCAGGCTAACATCGGCTTCAGCGGCCACACGTCGCGCGGCGAAGCGATGTTAGGACAGGTGAAGAAAACGTTCAAGCCGGAATTCCTGAACCGCCTCAGCGGTACTGTCGTCTTCAATGACATGGACAAGACGATGGCCACACTCATTCTGCAGAAGAAACTGCGTGAGCTGCAAGAGAAACTGACGCAGAAACAGGTGACGATGACATTGACAGACGACGCCTTCGAACACCTACTCAACAAGGGATTCACACGCGAATACGGAGCCCGCGAGATGGACCGCGTCATCAGCCAGCAACTCAAGCCGCTGCTGATGCGCGAAATACTCTTCGGAGAGTTAAAGAACGGTGGTAACGTCACGATAGATAGTGGGAACGATGGTTTGCAGATTAGACGATGAACTGTGGTTTCCCGATCCTCGCTATGGCGATGACGACGGGTGTATTGCCGTCGGTGGCGACCTGAGTGTCGACCGCCTGCTGTTAGCCTATCAGAACGGCATCTTCCCATGGTTCGCCTTCCGTTATAACGAGCCCATGTGGTTCTGTCCGATGGAGCGTTTCGTCATCTTCCCCAGCGAGATACACGTCAGCCACTCCATGCGTACCTTAATAAATAAAGGGCAATACCGACTGAGTATCAACGAAGACTTCAAGGGCGTTATCGGCAACTGCAGCAGACTGCGCATTGAGGAATCTGGTGCATGGCTCGGTCCGCAAATGGTAGATGCCTACACCGAACTCCACCGTCAAGGCTTCGCTGCCAGCGTTGAGGTCTGGGAACATGAAAAACTGGTCGGCGGACTCTATGGAGTAAGTATCGGCAGAGCCTTCTTTGGCGAAAGTATGTTCTCACTCGTACCCAGTGCCTCGAAGCTGGCACTCATCCATCTGGCTCGGACGATGCAGGAAAATGGCGGCCTTCTCATCGACTGCCAATTCCATACGCCACACCTTGAGTCAATGGGCGGGCGTCATATCAAATACGACGAATACATGAAGATTATTTCAACAAAATAAAAACAGCCACATCTGCATGAGATGTGGCTGTTTCTGTATAAGATAGACGAATTATTACTTCTTGTAATACTTCAGTGCCTCGGGCATCCAACCCTGAATCTGCTTGATGCGCGTAGCATCGCTGGGGTGGTCGCTCATGAACTCGGCCGTCTGGTTCGTCGACGAGGCGGCCATACGCTGCCAGAAGCTGACGGCCACCTGCGGGTCGTAACCGGCCATAGCAGCAAAGATCAGTCCCATGTGGTCGGCCTCGCTCTCGTGGTCGCGCGAATATTTCAGATTGCCGAAGTTGAAGTTCAGGGCTGCCACCGTCTGGACAATGGCCTGCGTGTTCTGACCCATTCCCAGGGCGCCGGCAATGGCCGTACCTATCTGCAAGCCCTGCTGCTGGCGCATCTGCGTGCTGAGCTGCTCGGCAGAGTGCTTCGCTACGGCGTGGGCTATCTCGTGACCGAGGACAATGGCCAAAGCGGCTTCGTTCTGCGTGACGGGGAGCAGCCCTTCGTAGACCACAATCTTGCCGCCGGGCATACACCAGGCGTTTACCGACTTGTCCTGCACCAGGTTAAACTCCCAGGAGAAGTTCTTCACCTCGGCTGCCATACCATTGGACTTCAGGTAGTTGGTGACGGCCGTAGCCAATTTCTGCCCTACCCGCTGCACCATTGCCGTGTTCTGGGCGTTGGTCGACTTCTTGGCAGTCTTCATAAAGTCCTGATACTGCTGATTAGCCAGTGAGAGCACCTCGCCGTCGCTGACCATCAGCGTCTGCTGGCGCCCGGTGATAGGCACTGTTGAGGTGGTTCCGCAGCTGACAACCAGCGCTGCCACCATTGACAGAAGAATGAATTTCAGTTGTTTCATCGTTATAGCTATTTAAAAATGATTTCAGTGTGCAAAAATAATACTTTTTTCAAAAACGGCAAAGAAAAAGCCGCAGAATTATGAAAAATCCTGCGGCACTCACATTAATACTTCGATTCTTTGCTTTCTCTTTACTTGTTGACGTCGAGGCCACGGTTGTGCAGCGTGGTGTTCAGCAGCATGAGATACGTGCGGTACTGTTTCTCGTCGAGCACGTAGTGCATCCACTTGATGTCGCGCTCTACAGCCTTGCTGACCATTGCCTGACGGTCGTTCTCATCGGCATGAGCGGCCAGCTGCATCTCAGCGTTGAAAGTCGAGTGGATGTTCTCCACAGCTTCCATCTGGTCGAGCGTCAGTCCTAAGGCTACGCTCAGTTTGCGCATGTTGACGTTCATGTCATAAGCCTCGACATTCGTCACGTTCTTTGTTTCTTCATTCTCTGCAAATGTCATAGTCATACTAAGCATTGCAATCGTCATCAAAAACAATCTTTTCATTTTCTTACCCTTTCTTTTTTTACTCAGAGCCGTCGGATACGTTTGTTGTTATCCTTTTTGTTATCCTTTTTTTTTAATTTTATCCTCAGGCTCCTACCTGATTAATGTTTGTGTTTGTTATCCTTTGTCGCAACCGTTTGTTTGGTTTTGACGATGCAAAGGTACGGCGTTTTTTGCTTCCGGACAAGTTTTCGTGTGAATTGTGTGCGCAAACAGCCGTTTCTTTGACAAAGGTCAACATTTCGCCGTTTATTTGAAATTTTAATGTTTTTCGGCCAAATATGCGGTCGTTTCATTGCTTTTTCGTACCTTTGCGGCGCAATTACATATATATAATAAGGTATAGAAGAAATGGAACACAAGTTATTGGCCGTACACTATCAGCTCTACGCTATAGAGAACGGCGGAAAGACGCTCATTGAGCAGACCTCCCCAGAGCATCCCTTCCAGTTTATCAGTGGCTTCGGCGTGTCGTTAGAGGCTTTGGAGAAACAGGTACTCTACTTGGGAAAAGGCACCAAGTTTGACTTTACGCTGGCACCGGCCGACGCCTTTGGCGAATACGACCCAGAGGGCGTCCACAAGCTGGAGCGCAGCATGTTCGAGATTGACGGGAAGTTCGACAGCCAGAACGTCTACCCCGGGGCTATCATCACACTGACCGACACCGAGCAGAACCGCTTCATGGCTCGCGTCGTCAAGGTGGAGGCCGACGGCGTCACCGTTGACACCAACCACCCTATGGCTGGCAAGACGCTGAACTTCACCGGCGAGATGATTGAGAACCGCCCTGCTACCGACGACGAGGTGAACGCGCTCATCAAGCATATGACAGGCGGCTGCGGAGGCTGCGGAGGTCACTGCGGCGACGGCGACTGCGGCGACGGCTGCGGTGAAGGAGGCTGCGGACACTGTCATGGGTAACACGTTCGGCCATCTGTTTACGCTGACGACGTTCGGCGAGAGTCACGGCGCTGCCATCGGCGGCGTCGTCGACGGTATGCCTGCGGGCATCGACATCGACCTCGACTTTATCCAGCAGGAACTGAACCGCCGGCGGCCCGGACAAAGCAAGATAACGACGGCGCGGCAGGAAGCCGACCGCGTGGAACTGCTGAGCGGCGTCTTCGAGGGCAAGTCAACGGGCTGCCCCATCGGCTTCATCGTGCGCAACGAGAACCAGCACTCGCAGGACTACGAGAACCTGCGCACCGTCTTCCGACCGTCGCACGCCGACTACACCTATCTGAAGAAATACGGCATACGCGACCACCGGGGCGGCGGCCGCTCGTCGGCCCGCATCACCATCAGCCGCGTGGTGGCCGGCGCACTGGCAAAATTGGCATTACGCCAGCACGGCATCAGCATCCAGGCTTATACGTCGCAGGTGGGACCGATAGCCCTCGACCGCGACTACCGCCGCTACGACCTGACACTGACGGAGCAGAACGACGTGCGCTGTCCTGACCCGGAGAAGGCACAACAGATGGAAGAGCTCATCAGCGAGGTGAAGGCCGAGGGCGACACCATCGGCGGCGTCATCACCTGCGTCATCAAAGGCTGTCCCGTCGGTCTGGGCAACCCGGAATTTGGCAAGCTACACGCCGAACTGGGTGCAGCAATGCTGAGTATCAACGCCGCCAAGGGCTTCGACTACGGCGACGGCTTCGACATCGTCAATAGGCGCGGGTCGGAGGTGAACGACGTCTTCCGCTCTGAGAATGGACGTATATCAACCACGACCAACCACAGCGGCGGCATACAGGGCGGCATCTCCAACGGCGAGGATATCTACTTCCGCGTAGCCTTCAAGCCTGTGGCCACCCTGCTACAGCCACAGCAGACAGTGGACGTAGAGGGGAACGCGACAACCCTGACGGCTCGCGGACGGCACGACCCCTGTGTCCTGCCAAGAGCCGTTCCTGTGGTGGAAGCGATGGCTGCAATCGTCATTTTTGACCAATTATTATCGACGAACAGCCAGTTTTAGTATTTTTTTTACTATATTTTTGCAAATTATTAGCAATAATATTTGGAATGAATAAAAAAAATAACTATCTTTGCAATCGCTAATCGGGGTTTGTGAAAATCTCATTGGCTTTAGTTAAGTCTAGTTTAGTTTTTGTGTTGGTTGAGGGCTGGCGATTGTCAGCCCTCATTTGTGTGTACGAAAAAAGCGGCCGAACAGCCGCTTTTCTTTTCATTTCGGGTTTCTACCGTCTGACCTTGTGGGTCGAAGTACCGCTACCGGTGGTCACACGCATGATGTAAAGTCCCTTGCCGGGCGAAGTCACCCGCTCGCCAGATGGCGTGAAATACTCCACCCGACCGCCGTCAGCACGTAAGCTGCTAATACCATCGGGCGTCGGGTCAGGATCGGTCGTCGGAGCGTCGCCGGTATGATATTCCAGCACGATGACGATACTCTGCTGTTCACCGGAATTGGTAAAGGTCAGCTCATTCTGCACGTCGTCCAGCACGAATTCCGCCTTATTGGGTGCCGTAGCTGTTGCCGTGTGACTCAGCAACTGGCCGTCGGCCTCGGTGTAGGTCTTGCCGGCCACCTCTTTCCAGTAGCTGGTGCGGCTGCTGACATTATTGGCCGTCACGCTCCAGAAGGTCACCTTCGTCACCTTATAGCCTGCAGGCAGGATGATGGTATTCTGTGCGCCATTGGAAAGTTTGATACCCGTACGCTGTACGCCGTCGAACTCGTAGGTCATCTTCTCGCCCTTGGCGTAGGTCTTGTCTGTTGCCGTTGTGTAGTGCATCGAGAAACCCTTGTTGTTGGAGGGAGCGTCCTCGTTGCCCACCAGTTCGGTGCAGGCATCGTCGCCACCAGTACGGATGCAGTTGCCCCAGGCGATACACACCTTTTTCGTCACGCCGTCATCCTGCGGGTCAGGGTCGTCGGGTGTCGGAGCCGGGTCGTCGGACACGTATTTCTCGATGAGCACGTCGTGTACACGGAACTTCTTGCCATTATTGTCAATCTTGAACCGCACCTTGCCTGTAGCCGTATAGGTATAGGTGTGCTTGAAGTTCTTCTTGGCATTTTTCAGCGTGAAGGTGGTGACGGTCTGCTCCTTACCCCCAACGATGGTGTTGAGCTTGAATTCCTTGGAATTGGTGTCGGAATTGCCGGTCCAGATGGTGATGGTACACGGCCCTTCCACCTCGGGGAACGTGATATAGCCGCTGCCGCTGGTAAACTCCACGCAACGTGGCGTAGCACCGGCATCGTCAGCAGAGTAGTCGCCGGTAAGACCGCTGTCGCTGAACGACACGATACGGGCGCTGCTGCTGCCTGTGGCACCGAAAGTCATACCTGCAACGGTTGTCGAGGTGTTGCCGTTGATGATATTTGCATTAGCAGTGCCGGGATACTTCTCTGCAAATGCCTCGGGCGTGGTGTTGAAGTCGGTCTCGAAGAGTACACCGCCCTTGACGGTCTTGAACGACCAAACGACACCTTCGGTGACGCCCTGGTCGTTGCGAGCGTTGACGCGCCAGTAGTAGGTCTTGCCGGCCTCAAGTTCCTTCGTATAGGTAACGGTCTTGGCCTGGGTAGTAGTGATACGCTCAAGGTTATTGGCGTCCGTACCAAAATAGACGAGGTATATCACGGTGCCGTAGTAGTTCTTGGTGGCGTTCTCCCAGGTGAGTGTGAGCGCGCCGGAAGCCGTACCCACACTCTCGCCCTCGGCAGGCGACGGGTTGGTACACTGCTTGGGCGGCGCGGGGTCGCCCTTGGTCTCCGTAGTCAGCACGTTAGAGTACACTGACTCCAGTCCGTCGGCTCCGTATGCCTTCACGCGGAAATAGTAGGTCTTGTCCTTCTGAAGGTTCGTAGCCGTAAAAGCTGTGGTGTTGGCACCCACACGGCCTGCCTCAGTGAAGGTCTTGTTGTCGGTAGAACACTCGATGATGTAGCCCTGCTCGTCTTTGGCGTTGTCGGTCCAGGAGACGGAGATAGACTGGGTCTCCTGATTGGTGACGGTCAGGTTGGTAGGCACGCGCAGGTAGGGATAAGCCTCGGTGATGGTAAAGACGTAGTTCTCGATGTTGAGGTATCCGTTGGCGGCTATCGCTACGGCGTCCGAGGCATTGTTGGGGTTCAGTCCGTTGGCCGTCTCCCACTCGTCGGGTATGCCGTCGTTGTCGCTGTCTTTAGGCTTGTTGCCGGGCGATATGAAGCCCGTGCCCTTGTGGGGCAGAGTCGTCTCGTCGCTGATACCGTCGGTGGAACCGCCGGTGCCGAAGGAGGTGAGTTCGTCAATGAGGTACTGGTCTACCTCGTCGCGGGCGGGCAGACTGGGACCGACGCTGTCAATCACCCACTTCAGGGCATCCTCGGCCGTCATCAGGTCGGTAATGACAGGGAACGCCTTTGGGGCATTGGTAATCTCGGCCAGCGTAGCGCGCCGTAGAGCGCCTGACGCCGTGTACTCGTCATCGGTATAGAGATGTCCGTTGAGCTGGCCGTCGCGGTTGTCGTCGTAGTAGTTGCCCTCGCCGTAGAACTGGAAGTTGCTGTTACCTTCCTGCAGGGGTTTGTAGCCTGTATTCCAAGGGCCCTTGACGAAGTAGTTGTTCACGATTTCCGCCCAGGAGTTGCCTTCGCTATCGCGTCCCATGAGGTAGCAGCCGCCGTTGCCCCAGTTGTAGACCACGTTGTTGACAAACTGGTTAAGGTGCTTCACCTTCGGGTTACGGGTCTTGTTCTCGATATAGAGGTTGCGGAAGAGCGTCACACCGCCCTCCGTCTGGATGAGTCCGCCGCAGGAGTGGCTTTGCAGACCCTGACCGATGATGGAGTTCTGGATGGTGATGTCGTGAGGCGCGGAGCCTTTATTATCCCAGCTGACGGAGAAGTTCTCGTCGCGCCCCCAGAGCACTGAGAGGTGGTCGAAAATCATGTTGCCGCCATTGGCAATGCCGCAGGCATCTTTCTGTCCGCTGGCAGCACTCTTACCCATACGGAAACGCATGTGGCGGACGATAAGGTTGTCAGCACCTGAGAACGACACGCGGTCGCCATAAATCTGCACGCCGTCGCCGGGAGCCGTCTGTCCCAGTACGGTGAGGTTCTTTGCGAAAACCAATGCAGACTTAATCCTGATGGTGCCGGCAACGTCGAAGACGATGACGCGGTTCGGCGAACTCACGGCGTCGCGGAACGAGCCTGTGCCAGAGTCGTTGAGGTTAGTAACGTGGTAGACCGTGGGACTGCCTGAGGCGCGAGCACCTTGGGCAAAGCGTCCCCACCCCTGTGCGCCGGGAAATGCCAGCTGCTGGGCAGACAGCAGGGTGCTCATCATGACGAGCATCATACTGAACAGAAGTTTTGTCGTAGTTTTCATTGTAGTTTGTTGATTGTAGTTTGTTGTTATTCTATTGTTCCTATTATTTCCTGTACGGAATGGCAGCCGTGACGGTCGAGCCAGTCGCTGATGCCGTCGCGCACCTTGATGGTCACCGCCGGGTCGATGAAGTTGGCCGTACCAATCTCTATGGCCGTAGCGCCACACATCAGGAACTCGATGGCGTCCTCGGCAGTCATGATGCCGCCCAAGCCCACAACGGGAATCTTCACGGCCTTAGCCACCTGGTAGACCATACGCAGGGCAACAGGCTTCACGGCAGGACCGCTAAGGCCGCCGGTGCCTATCGACAGCACGCGGCGACGCTTCTCGATATCGACGGCCATACCCATCAGGGTGTTGATGAGCGACACGGAGTCGGCGCCTTCTGCCTCTACGGCACGGGCTATCTCGGTGATGTCGGTAACGTTGGGAGAGAGTTTCACGATTAGCGTCTTGTGGTAACGTTCGCGTACGGCACGTACCACAGAGGCTGCCCCCTTTGTCGTCACGCCGAAAGCCATGCCGCCGTCCTTGACGTTGGGGCACGAGATGTTCAGCTCAATGGCGGGGATGTTGTCTAAGGCGTCCACACGGGCAGCACACTCGGCGTAGTCGTCGGGCGACGAACCGCTGACGTTGACAATCATATTGGTGTCGATATCCTTAATCTGGGGATAGATATGCTCAGCAAAGTAGTTGACACCTTTGTTCTGCAAACCCACGCAGTTCAACATACCCGACGGCGTCTCGGCCATACGCGGATAGTCGTTGCCCTCGCGGGGCTTCAGTGTGGTGCCCTTGACGATGATGCCGCCAAGCTGATCCAGCTGCACGAAATCTTGAAACTCCAGCCCGTAGCCGAACGTACCGGAAGCCGTCATCACGGGATTCTTCAAGGCCAAACGGCCAATATTCACTTTCAACTCTGCCATAGCAACTTCTTGATATTAAATACCGGACCTTCCTTGCACACACACAGGTTGCCTTCAACCGTCTTTTCCACACAACACAGACAGGCGCCCAGACCACAGGCCATCATATTCTCCAAAGAGACTTCGCATGGCGTATCTACCTGATCGGCATAACGGGCCACCGACTTCATCATCGGCGTGGGACCACACGACTGTATCAGCTGGAAACGGCGCTTCTGCAGCACAGTGTGCTGCGTCACAAAGCCACGCTCGCCCACAGAGCCGTCCTCGGTCGTTATCAACACCTCGCCATACTTACGGAACTCGTCTAAAAGCAGCAAATCCTTGCCTGTACGGGCGCCAAGCAAAAAGACCACCTGCACGCCCGCCTCTTTCAGCGCAGCCCCCTGATATAACAGCGGAGCAACGCCCACGCCGCCACCGACCAACAACACCTGGCCGCCCTCAGAGTGCCAAGCGGTTCCCCCGCCCGGACCGGAGAACCCGTGTCCCAACGGGCCGACAACATTCACCACATCGCCCGTCTGCAAGGCTGCCAAACAGCGGGTGCCCTCACCCACTGTAGCTACCAACAGCCACAGCTCGTTACGCTCGCGATTGACGAAATTGACAGAGATAGGCCGACGGAGGAAAGTGTGCTGACTGCCGTCGACACGCACCTCGACGAACTGTCCGGGAAGCATCGGCGGCAACGGCTCGTCCTGCGTCAGACGCAGCAGCACATAGCGCTCGTGTAAGCGCAGAACGGCGGTGACGCGCAGGTCGAGCTGATATTTCTTCATTGTATCCATACACCTTTAATAATAAAGAGTGTGCAAAGATACGCATTTTCCGCGAAACGACAAAGTGTTTTCGGAACTTTGTAAGATTTCGCAGGATTTCGGCACCAAAAGGGATAAGATGCTAATTGAATAATGAACAAAGATTTGAAGATTTAAAAGATTTTGAGCCGACAGACGACAAAGATGACATAATAATGAACCACGAATTGCACGAATTTCACGAATTTGCTACGCGTAGTGCTCCATTATTATTATGGAAATTACGGCCAAAATTATGATTATTACGCTAATTCGTTTCCCAACAAATGCCCTGACAGGGCTTATTATTTCTAATTTGTCGATATAGCATTATTTCTAATTGTTGGAACAGATTATTCTAATTCTTTCAAATTGTTTTCCGAAACAAGCGATCTGCTTCTGTCTGTTTTTTTTTGAAACGAATTGCCGTAATTGTCCGTAATTGCTCCGTAATTATTATTATGGAAATTACGGCCAAAATTATGATTATTACGGCAATTCGTTTCCCAACAAATGACCCCATGATTAACAGCACTTTGTCTATAATCGGAGCCACAAAACGGAAAAAAGCTCTCTCGCATGAAATATTCCTCCAAAAGGAGTGATTTTCTCAGATTTTATTTGTACCTTTGCCACGTCATTGATGATTTTGCTTGTCGTTAAACGCATCACTAAGGTAAGTGAAAAATCTGATAATGTTAAACTAAAATGCTGCGGAATTTAGGTCAATGAAGAAAATTGCGTGTTTATTTTTGGTATGTGTGTCTGCTGTTATGGCAGTTGCACAAGGGTATCGGAATGATTTTATTTCGCCGACTGACGGGCAGCGTTCATTGATAATATGGCAATGGATGGATGGGCTTGTCAGTAAGGAGGCTATCACGAAAGACCTGGAGGCTTTCAAGGCTGCTGGACTGTCTGGCGTACAGAATTTTCAGATTGGCGGTGACCAACAAAGCAGGGTTGGTGACCCCACCTGCGCTATCGGTTCGGAGAAATGGAAGTCTATGATGCGTTGGACGATGGATGAGTGCCAGCGTCTCGGACTCACCTTCGGTACCCACAACTGCCCCGGATGGTCATCAAGTGCCTACGGAACAGTGACACCGGAATATAGC
>Ga0310695_10007271_pt1 | contig 17759 bp, 15 predicted proteins | sample RumenRJG_04DNA_FD_203882 | JGI IMG/M metagenome (GOLD analysis project Ga0310695, IMG submission 203882) | Bovine rumen microbial communities from Lethbridge, Alberta, Canada - RJG_04 (v2) (version 2) | ecosystem: Host-associated > Mammals > Digestive system > Stomach > Rumen | place: Canada...
GGAGAACGTTCTGGTCATGCTGACCAGCAGATACCTTCAACCACTCGATTGGTTTTACCCAAATAAGGCAGTTATCGCCAGGGAAGTTACTTCCGTCTTTTGTTCCATTTGCATGATAGTCAACTGTGAAGCCAACGTTCTCTGAATTTCCAGAAACATTGAGACCTACACGTGGAGCCCATTCGCCCCAAGACTGATGAACATCACTAACGACTACGCTTTTGTCTTCTGCTGTTGAATAAGCGTTTGCAGCTGTAACCCAGAGGGCACGTCCCCAAGCGCCAAATGTAACTTCTGCTGAGAGGGCAGTTGCTGCCAATGCTGCTACTGCTGATACAGCGATTAACTTTTTCATAAAAAGATACCTCCTTTTTTTATGAACAAATTTTAACGATAAACTCACTATAATATTCCTATCGGAGTTTGTCAAATAATTTTTTAGATTTTTTGTAAAAATACGTAACTATTCGTGGAATTTTCTGTTTTCCTATTTAGAAACAGCAGCTACTACAACGTTTTCTTATAACTGATTTTTCTGATTTTCAAGCTCTTCTTTGAGTGCAAGCACCTGCTCTAATGGGAGAGAACAGCAACGAGCAATTTTCTCAGGGGAATCACCTTCTAGAAGAAAATTCTTCGCATTAGCGATTTTGGTGTCATTTTCGCCGTCTTCGTAAGAAATCTTCTTCTGTACTTCTATGAACTTCTCTTGGTCCCATTCTCCGAAAATCATGGACTGCTCCTCCTTGCTCAGATTGTTGAAATATTCGGTGAGGAGCGGGCCTTGCCTGCACTTGTCCAGCGCGTATTTGGGCGGATTCTTCTCACCTTTTCTCTTTCCGATTCTAGCATACTCCGTAAAATTTGAATATGCAAGAAGTGCCTCGCACTTTTTGAGGATAGGATGATTCGCTTCCTTGTTGATGTTGTAGACTTTCACACTAATGAAAACTCGTCGGAAAAGTACAAAAAAAAGGTGGCCTCGCTGAAATAGGCCACCGTGTAAAATAAAATTACTCTTCTGCTTCTTCGTATGAATCTGGCTCGGCCAATTCTGGCGGAATGTTCAGAGCGTTGATGCTTTCGTCGGAAAGGAAGTCTGCAAGTTTTTCTGCTTGGGCCTTTGTGAAGTAATACTTCTGGTCAACAGACTGCGGCGGTCGATTTGCTCCCAGTTCTTCGTTGAGGTTTGGTGCGCGCTGAACGTAGATACAGAAATATGGAGAATTTCCCAAGAATTTGTAACCAAAATATGCTTTTGGTTTAGAATAGCTTGCCATCATCGATTCGGCGACTCCGAATTCCTCATAAGCACCAACAAGGCCATAAATGCGTTCTGTCTTTTTCTGTTTTTTATCAAGCTTTTTATTATCAAAATCCTCGAAATACTGATTGATTGCTTTTATGAGTGCGTTACGCTCTGACTCCGCAAGGAAACATGCGTATAAAGAGGTGTCATATCGAACCAAGAAACCGCCCAAGTCAGTCTGAGGCTTGTGAATGAAAGTGCAAACGCGTTTTTTTCCTTTCTTTAAATAAACATTGGTCGAATCATATTTGTTGAATTTTTTGAAATCAAACAATTGCTCTGCAAAAGACTTTTTGCCACCCTTAATCTTAGAACGGCTGTAGGGATCTGATTCAGTTTTTGTGGATGTGGATTTGGGCTGCGTTGTGAGAGGAATTGCCGTGGCCTCGGTTTCATCTTCATAAGAATCATCCTCGACGGCCTCAACTTTTGTGCTTCCGCAAGAAACAAGAAAAGCCAGCATCAATGCACTGGCAAAAAAAGCCACTGTCTTTTTCATTTTTAACTCCTATAAAAACTCCGCGTTAGCGGCGTTGCATGGAAGCAACGGATACGCAAGGGAGTGTCCAAAAAGTTCAAAAACTGTCATTTTCGGGCTTGACCCGAAAATCTATTTGCGTGTAATGCAATAGATTGCCGTGTCGAGCACGGCAATGACATATACTTTTTGGACAGCCCCTTGGCCGTGATAAAAATTACACGGATGTAATTTTTATCATGCCTCCTATATATTTTATATATAGAAAATAACGAAAAAGCCCAGTGGTTACAAGTAGTTTATACTGAGAAATCAGTAAGACTTATCTTAGAAGTTATAGCGAACGCCTGCGGTGAAAGCGTGCTTAGCCTGATCTTTGTCAGTGCTAATCAAACCAGAAGCAGTTGCAGTTGCCTTGTCGCTAGCCTTGAAAGTTACGCCAGGGCTGATAGTTGCGTAAGTCTTAGCACCTTCTTTAGAAGAAAGATAGATTGAAGACTCAACTGAGAGTGTGAACAAATCTGTAAGTCCATAAGCAACTGCCGGTGTAATTTCTGTGCTGTGTTTGCCATCGCAAAGGTTGATGTAAGAATATGCACCAACAAGAAGTCTATCGATTCCTTTGTACTCAACCCATGCAACAATCATTGTTGTGGCTTTGTCGCCATTTTTTGCTTTTGTATCGTCAGTTGCGTCATGGAAAACTTCACCAACCAATGTGAGATTCTCAACTGCCTTCAGGCCGACTGAGCCATAGTAGTAGCCTGCAAGAGCTGCACCACCAGTTACAAAGAAGAGCTCGTGATCATATTTTGCGCTGAAACCAAGAACTTTTTTGTCGAATTTTACGTCGCCGGCTTTTGCTTTTCCGTCTTCGACTTTGCTGTCTGTAGCAGTATATTTGTCTGCATATTTGTCAGAAGCCTGAGCTACAAGAGTGAGGCCTGATACAGCCTGTGGAGCGAGAACAAGGCGGAATCCTCTTCCGTGTCCGATGCCCTCATCTTCCCAACCGCCAGTTTTTGTGAATCGGTCTGACAATACACCAGCTTCTGCGATAACCTGACCGTCAAGCAAGTTAGCATAGCCCATAGCCCATTTAAGATTGTCATTATTGAAGAAATCAGTCAGATGCTCAGTCTGCTGATAGCGGAATGTAAGGCCGCCGAAAGCCTTTGTATAATCAACATTTACGCGCAGACGAGTTTTGCCGCCAAAGTAACCGCCATGCATCCAAGTGTCAGTTGTATATACAGAACCTTCTGTTGTGTCTGTCATACCAGCACGAAGGTATCCTTTTACAGACAAACCTTCTCCATCTTCTGCGAAAGCCACAAATGAGAGCAAAGCAACTGCGACCAAGCTTGTAATAATCTTTTTCATATAAAGACCACCTTTTTTTAAAGTTGACTGGCTAACGCCAATCATTTAACGATTTGAATTTATTGAAACAATTAGCGGTTGTCAATCAACTTTTGGTCTTTTTTGGCGTTTTATACAGTATTTTACATTTTCCTTTCATTTTGCGTCATAATAACACAAACGAACACAATTCATTTCATATAGCACTGAAAAACTCTCTCCGATTCCAATTAGAAATGATACTTCCAGTAAACTGGCACTGCGATTGCCCAGTCTTTGTCGCGCTTAGCGAAGTCGAATTCTGCGCCCACAGTATTATTGTCGTTGATATCGTAGTCAAGGCCGAAAGCACCCATTGTCAAAGCTTTCAAAGTATCACCCTTGTCTTTTGTGTCAATCAAGAATTTTCCTGTTGCTGTTGCCGAGAGATTCTCCATGATTCCGAATGAAACAGAAGCTGCTGTATAGAAGTCATAAACTGTGGCATCATCATATCCGAGGTTATAAGCCATTTCTGCATTTACAGAAACTTTTCCAAGTTCCAATGTCAAATACGCGCTCAAGAGATTTTTGTAAGAAACAGAAGCCTCAAGTTCTCCAACTGAAATAAGATCATTGTCAGAAACTACATCACGCTGACATTTAGAAGTAGCAAAACCAGCACCGATTGTCAAAGGCTCAAATACGCCGAAGAGTTTTGGCATATTCAAATAGCCTGCAAACTGTCGCTGATCACTGTCTGCAATATCCTTAACAGAAACGCCTGCCTGGAAAAGCTCATGGGCATAAATTGCACCGAGTCCTACATTAAATTTTTCCTGTCCATCATCTTTATTGCCATTGACCCAGTTGATTTCTGTATTGTCGAATTCAACAGGAGCATTAATTGCAATGCGAAGATTTTCGATAGGGAATACACTTGCAGTAAAACCTGATCCACCGATATCAGCCGCATTTACATTGTCATCATAAATTGGAAGAGCAGAACCATCAGGATAGACAGATGTGTTCAAACCGAGGGCGACAAGATTAATCGGGCGGAATTCAACGTACCAGTCATTAACCTTACCTTTGAGACCAAAATGCTTGTCATCATAGTCGTCAAGAGTAACTGTAGCTTTGATTAAGGCATCGACTTTTTCTGATGTGACTTCAGCCTGCATACGTTCTTTGATTCCTGGGAAATCAGTTTTTGTTTTATCAGCTTCCTCGCTGTGACCTACAATAGCATCCTCTTCGTACAATTTGTTGTAGAAGGAAAGTTTGATGTCATCTGCAAATGAAAGGCCTGAAGCCAATGCAAGTGCGACCAAGCTTGAAACGATTTTTTTCATAAAAACCACCTTTTTGTATTTTTTGATTAGCATGAGCTAACCTGTTTGTTTTAAGCAACTTTAGTTATATTTTTCTATTTTGTCAATTACTTTTTTTGCATTTTCTGTCATTCGTATGAATTATTTATACTTTTATTGAATCAGTGGTCTTGCTTCGCTTAGAATGACAGAAAGAGCGTTTTTCTTTATAATTTTGTTTATGGCTACAATTTATTTCACACGTCACGGAGAAACTTTCACCAATACAAAAAAGCTTGTCTGTGGTGCAAGGGAAGTTGAACTTACTGAAAAGGGACACGAGCAGGCTCTTGAGCTTGGAAAAGAACTTAAATCAAAGATTGAAGGCGGAGAAATTAAAATCGACAGGATTTTTTACTCTCCCCTTTCGCGGGCAAAACTTACGGCACTTCATATTTCAGAAATCACAGGAATCCCGGCAGAAGAAGAACCTCTGCTAATAGAACGAAATTTCGGAAGTTTCGAGGACAAAAGCCGGGAATCAGAGGAATTCAAGGCGGCTCTCAGAACTTTTGCAATGTCGTATGGAAGGGAATCTGGCGGCGAATCGAACATGCGCACCGCCCAACGAATCTACAATCTTCTGGACAAACTCACGGAGCAAAGCAAGCGCACGGACGAAACTTATCTTCTGGTAGCACATAACGGTCTTGCACGCGTGGTGAATTCATATTTCTACGACATGACGAACGAAGAATTCGGGGCTTTCGGAATCACGAACTGTCAGTTGTTACGATATGAATTTTAAACTACAATAGCAAAAAAAGGAGTTAATAATATGAAAGGATTTGAAATCGGACAGGAACTGGAAACTACTATCGTTCAGATTTCCGGTGACACGGTTTTTATCGATTTGGGACTTAAAAGCGAAGGATTTGTCGACAAGGCAGAATTTCTTGATGCAGACGGAAAATGCACAGTAAGCGAAGGTGACAAAATCAAGGTTTACTTCGTTTCATCAAACCGCGACGAGCTTCACTTCACTACAAAACTCAAGGGTGAAAACGCTGACTCAAACATCCTAGAATCAGCTTACAATTCAGGTCTTCCTGTTGAAGGTCATGTTGAAAAGGAAATCAAGGGCGGATTCGAAGTCAAAATCGGAACAAGCCGCGCATTCTGTCCATATTCTCAGATGGGCTACAAAAATCGCTTGGAGCCAGCTGAATATGTTGGCCGAAGCATGACATTCATCATCACTGAATTCAAAAACGAAGGAAAGAACATCATCGTATCAAACCGCAAAGTTGAGGAGCAGGCAGAAGTCAACAAAGTCAACTCACTTGCAGAAAAATTGACTGTCGGCTCAGTCGTAACAGGCGAAGTAAAATCTTTGCAGAGCTACGGCGCTTTCATCGACTTGAACGGCTTCCAGGCTCTCCTTCCAATCTCAGAGATTTCACACGCACGTGTAAACGATGTTTCAGAAGTTTTGAGCGTTGGCCAGAAAATCGAAGCAAAAATCATCAAGGCTGAATGGAACACTTCAAAGCCTGAGCGATCAAAAGTTTCACTCAGCATGAAGGAGCTTGAAAAGGATCCTTGGGATGAAGTTTCTTCTATAAACATCGGCGACAAGTTCACAGGAAAAATCGCAAGAATCGCAGCGTTCGGCTTGTTCGTAAACCTCAAGCCTGGAATCGACGGCCTCGTTCACGTAAGCCTTTTGCGCGACGTAAACGACAAAACCAACCTCAACAAAAAATTCAAGGTCGGCGACACAATGGAAGTCATCGTGCAGAAAATCGAAGCTGGCGAAAAGAGAATCAGCCTCAGCCCCGCAGGAGCAAGCGACGAGCAGGAAGACGATGCAAGCGATTACCTCAAGCAGCAGGATAAGGCGGATGACGGTTACTCTTACAACCCATTTGCCGCTTTGATGAAAAAGTAAAGACACAAAAAGAGTATAATCAGGACACAAATATCCTGTACAAAGACTACATTCAAGTTGTAAACAGTCTATTTACAATCTGTAAAAAGCCTGATTACAACTTGGAAACAGTACTGTTTACAACATGTAATCAGTCTGTTTCCAAAATATTTGACGTATACCTTAGCAACTTTTGTAATGCAATACTTTAATTAAAGTCATCCACTCCGGCGAGATCAATAGTCGCAAACAAATCATCTATTGTCTCTTTCCTTCGAATCTGCATTACTGAGCCGTCTTCGCGGAGCAAAAGCTCACCGCAGCGGAGCTTGCCGTTATAGTTGAAGCCCATCGCACGGCCGTGTGCGCCTGCATCGTGGATTATCACGAGGTCGCCCATGTCGATTTTCGGGAGCTGACGCTGGACGGCGAATTTGTCGCAGTTTTCACACAAACTTCCAACAACATCGTAAACGTGGTCTTTTGGAGCATTTTCCTTGCCGCTTACTGTAACTTCGTGATATGAGCCGTACATTCCTGGGCGCATAAGATCGGCCATACAAGAATCCAAACCGATGTACTCGCGGTAGATGTGTTTTTCGTGAATTGCCTTTGCTACAAGCCAGCCGTAAGGACCTGTAATAGGGCGGCCGCATTCCCAGCAGATTTCAAGAGGATCAAGGCCTGCCGGAACGATTACGCGGTCGTATTCAGCGCGGATTCCCTTTGCAACTTCGTCGTAATCAACTGCCTTCTGATCAGGCTTGTAAGGGATTCCAAGTCCGCCTCCCAAGTCTACGAATTCAATTCGGACTCCGACCTTTTCCTTGACTTCTGAGGCAAGCTCGAAAACGAGTTTTGCTGTGTCCACGAAGAAATTCGGGTTCAATTCGTTTGAAGCGACCATTGTGTGAAGGCCGAAGTGCTGGACTCCCTCTTCCTTACAGATTCTGTATGCTTCAATCATCTGCTCGCGGGTAAGACCGTATTTTGCTTCTTCCGGTTTTCCGATGATTGAGTTGCAGCCGTGCTTTGCAGGACCCGGATTGTAGCGGAAGCAGATTGTATCAGGCAGCTTTCCGAGTGCCTTTTTAAGGAATTCAATGTGAGTGATGTCGTCAAGGTTGATGATGTTTCCGTTTGCAGCGGCATATTTGTACTCGCTTGCAGGAGTTTCGTTTGATGTGAACATGACGTGCTTGCCTTTGATTCCGCTCATTGAAGAAAGCATGAGCTCAGGAAGGCTTGAGCAGTCGGCACCGCAGCCCTCGCTTGCCAGAACCTTCAATATATATGGGTTGGGGCAGGCCTTTACAGCGAAATATTCACGGAATGACGGGAAAATAGAAAAAGCCTTTGTGAACTTTTTCATGTTCTCGCGGATTGCCTTTTCGTCATAAATATAAAACGGAGTCGGAAATGTTTCCGTCAGTTTAACCAGTTCCTCATGATTTAATGGAAATGTTTTCATAATTCTTTACTCCTAAATCCTTGGCTATAATACATTTTTCTTGATTTTTTGAAAATACGCATTAGAATTGATTTAAGAGAAAATTAAATTTTCCATAAAATATATGAAGAAAAAATTTTATATCAACACAAACATCGAACGTCTCATTTCATTCGGAACAATACTTATCATTATTCTTGGAGTCAATATCGTTATTGCAAATACACTACTCAAAAAGATTAATGAAAACGTAAGGGCAAACATCATCGACAATTGTGATGACTCAGCTGAAGAATATGCCGAATCCGTAAATGCAAAATTAAGCCAGCTTGAATCACGAATCGACATGTTCTACGCAAAAATCGCATATAAGAATTATTCAACCGAAGAAATCCGCAAATTTCTTCTAGAAGAAAGGGACAATATCACTCCACCCTTTGACAGAATAGCCTTCGCAGACAAAAACGGCAACAGCTGGAACAATTTAAACGAGGAAATCGACGTAAACGACCGTGTATACTTTCAAAAGATTATCTCAGGCGAATCAAAATTCTACGTAAGCAATATTCTTGAATCCAAAAGCGACGGCTCCGCATGCGCAATTTTTGCAAGGCCTGTCTACAACAATGTCCATGAAGTCATCGGAGCCCTTATTGCAAGCTGTCCTATTATGGAACTGTCAAAATACATCGCTGAAATCAAGCGGAGTGAAAATTCAAGGTTCATAATCCGCGATGCAAACAAAAGAATCATCTCGCACTACAACAAAAAATGGATTGGCTGGGTTTATTCACCATACAAATACAATGACAAAGCACTTGCAACCACAAACGGAGTATTCCAGGTAAAAGATTCCGTCACACCAGATGGCGAACCAGTTTATGTCTTTTACAAAAAAATACCAAGCGCACAATGGATGATAGGCTTTGCCGTTCCCAAAAGCGAATTCGCAAGAATTCAGAAGGAGCAAAAATCTTATCAAAATTTCATAGTCGAAATCATAGTCATCGCCCTTTCCCTTCTCCTCCTGCTTGAAATTTGGATTCACAGGATTCTTGAGCGGCATCAGATTATCTCAACTCACATTGACTCGCTCACTCATCTTTGGGTACGAAGCTATTTTGAAAAAGAAGCGAACAAAATCTTAAAGCGCTATCCAAATTCAAAATTTCTTCTCGTAGAATGTGACATCCGCGGATTTAAATTCATAAACCAGAACTATGGCGAGGCTCAGGCAAACCGTCTGCTTCTTCATTTCTCAAAAATGCTTTACAATCATTCCTATGGGTACGGCGGAATGCTCTGCCGTGGATATGCGGATCACTTTTTCATAATGGTAAAAATAGTCTCAGTCCACAGGGCAATGCACGACTTCAAAAAGGAATTAAAGAAAATTTCAGATTCTGCAAAAAAGGCAGAAATTCCCTTTATGCCGAAATTCGGTCTTTCCTTCTATGTTCCATCAATGAAGGACGAAAACGCGGGCGTTCAGGTTTTAATCAGCCGGGCAAGCTTTGCAAAAAGCACCATCAAGGAAAATGCCCTGCAGCAGTTTGCAATTTATGACGAAAGACTCCTGCAAAAGTCAAAAAATGAGAATTTCATTGAGACTCACATGGAAGTGGCCCTCAACAACAAAGAATTCTTCGTAATGTACCAGCCCAAGATTGATCTGGCGAGCGAAAAAGTTGTTGGCGCAGAGGCTTTGGTGCGCTGGCAAAGCCCTGAACTTGGATTCATGCCGCCAAATTCGTTCGTTCCTCTTTTTGAGCGAAACAATTTCATCATAAAGCTGGATTTTTACGTTTACGAGCAGGTTTTCAAATTCATCAGAAAGAACATGGATTCTGGCAAGCCTATGGTTCCAATCTCAGTGAACGTAAGCCGCAACCACGACAAGCCGGATAAATTCGTCCATGACTTTATGAAGCTTCTCAAAAAATACGACATTCCGCCCACGCTCATTGAAGTGGAGTTGCTTGAGAGAGCTACGCTCGACAAAAACCTTCTCCGAGACATCACTGTCATGCTTCAAAAAGAAGGTTTCCGCGTCGCTATGGACGATTTTGGTTCAGGCGAATCTTCGCTCAACATGCTTTCAACCATTCCGGTCAATATTCTCAAATTCGACCGCTCATTCCTGTTCGCAAGCGATGCAGTGAACGGCAGGCTTGACGAGACTTCCGAAACATTCATCGAAACACTTGTTGGCTTGGGCAAGAATCTCAAAAAAGAGACCATTTTTGAAGGTGTCGAAACAGAAGAACAGCGTGACTTCTTGAAAAAGATTAAGTGCGATCAGGTCCAGGGATATTTCTATTCAAAGCCTCTCCGCGAAGAAGAGTTCATGGAATTCTTGAAAAAACACCGCTAAAGGATTAGACTATAAGGCATGAAACCAACATTACTTGTACTTGCGGCCGGAATGGGTAGCCGCTATGGTGGAGTCAAGCAGATTGACTCCGTAGGAAAGAACGGCGAGTGCCTTTTGGACTTCGCCGCTTATGATGCAAAAAAATGCGGATTCGGTAAAGTCGTTTACATTATCCGAAAGGACATCGAAAAAGATTTCCGTGAGCGACTTTTTGACCGCGTAGCTCGCAACTTCAACGCAGAATATGTTTTTCAGACTCCAACAGCTCTTTTGACCGAAGAAGAGCAGAAAAAGGCAGCTGAGCGAACAAAGCCATGGGGCACAATCCATGCCGTTTTGTGCGCAAAAGAAGCAATTCACGAGCCTTTTGCCGTAATCAACGCAGATGACTATTATGGCCGCGATGCATTCCAGACTTTGGGCGGTTATCTTTCTTCAATCGATAACAACTGCACAGAGCACGCAATGGTCGGCTACATTCTCGGAAACACAATGAGTCGAAACGGTTCTGTAAGCCGCGGTGTAGCTTCGACAGAGGGCGGTTATCTCAAATCAATCGTCGAGAACACAAAAATCTATTACACTGGCGACCATTTTGAGGGCAACGAAATCATCTCCGAGCTTGACGGCAAAAATGTTCCGATGACGGGCAAAGAAACCGTAAGCATGAACTTGTTCGGATTCTCGCCAAAGGCATTCGAGCGGTTCGAAAAATACTGGGCTGATTTCAAACAGAACAAACTCACCGATCCAAAGGCAGAGGCTCTTCTCCCTGTTGCGGCAAGCGACATCATCAAAAACGGCGAAGGAAGAATCAAAGTCTTCACAAGCGATGAAAGCTGGTTCGGCATGACCTACCCGGAAGACAAACAGGTAGTAAAAGACGAAATCGCAAAGAAAATCGCAAGCGGATATTATCCAGAAAAATTGTGGGATAAATAATGATTCAGCTAAATCCTATCCGTTCTGAAAAAGTATGGGGTTATGAGGACTGGATTGCCTCAACCCATGCTGACGGCTGTCAGAGTGAATTCAAAGCTCTGGCAGGCGACTATCCTCTTCTTGTAAAGATTATTCAGGCAAACGACACTCTCTCGGTTCAGGTTCATCCTGATGACAACGATGCAAAACGGCTCGAAGGTGAGCACGAGCGCGGCAAGACCGAATGCTGGTACGTGCTTTCTGCTGATGAAGGGGCAAGCCTTGTTTATGGTCTCAAAGGCAATCCTTCAAAGGAAGAGCTTCTTTCTTCAAGCCATGACGGCACAATCGAAAACCACCTTGACCGAGTTGAAGTCAAAAAAGGTGACTTCATCTTCATTCCTTCGGGAACGGTTCACGCTATTGGCGGCGGGCTTAGGCTTTTGGAAGTTCAGCAGAGCTGCAACATTACATACCGTCTCTACGACTGGGGCCGATCGCGCGAAGTCCACATCGAAAAGGGCGTTGAAGTCATCAAGAACGAAAAAAAGCAGAAAATAGCTCCGCTCGGCGAAGAATTTGAGTGCGAGTATTTCAAGCTCAAAAAAGAGCCGTTAAAAGGCGGATATTCGTTCCTTGTCTCTCCTTCTGGGAAATTGCCGGAACTCGTCTTCATCTCAGGCGGCGAAGGCACAATCCGAGCAACTGCAAAAGACGGCACAAAGACAGAGCTTTCTTTTAAAGCCGAGCAAATCTTTGCGCTGCTTCCCGGCGAAAAAATCACGCTAGAAGGCAAAGGCGAAGTGATTCGAATAATGAGCAATTAGTAATTGACGATGCGAGGCATCGCTTCGCCCGTCACTAACTGCATACAATTGCCTGAAGATTCGCACCATAAGAAATTTTCCGTTTTCAACTTTCCACTTTCAATTTTCAATTTTCCGTTGTATATTTGTTGATTTTTCATTAAAATAGTCTCACTTTTACCTAACATAACGAGGTTTAAAAATGGTTAAATTGCGCGGTGCATTTACAGCTATGATCACACCGATGAACCAAGACGGTTCGGTGGATTACGAAGGTTTCAGAAAGAATGTTATCTTCCAGCTTGAGCAGGGCATTGACGGTCTTGTTCCGCTCGGAACTACAGCTGAAACTCCCACATTGGACGAGACTCCAGGCTCAGAAGAAGACAAACTCATTGAGATTGTCATGGAAGAAGTCAAATCATTCGAGAAAAAATCTGGCAAAAAAATCCCGGTTGTTCTCGGAGCGGGAAGCAACAACACTAAAGATGCAGTCAAATACTGCGAGCGCGCAAAAAAAGCTGGGGCAGACGCAGCACTGGTCGTCACCCCATACTACAACAAACCATCAAAAGAAGGCATTTTCCGCCACTTTGAGGCAGTTTCAAAGGTAGGAATCCCTATCGTTGTTTATAATATTCAGGGCCGAACAGGCACCAACATCACGACCGACACTTTGGCCCGAATCGCCGAATTGCCGAACATCGTTGGTGTCAAGGAAGCAAGCGGCAACATCAATCAGATGATGGACGTTATCGCACAGATTAAGTCAAAGAAGCCTGATTTCGCCGTTTTGAGCGGTGACGACGGCCTCACTTTGCCATTGATTGCAATGGGCGGCGACGGAATCATTTCCGTAGTTTCAAACCTCGCACCTGCAATCGTAGCAGAGCTTGCAAACAAAGCTTTGGACGGAGACATCGCGGCAGCCCGCAAGATTCACTACCGCCTCGCACCGTTCTTCAAGGCAGCTTTCGTTGACGGAAACCCTACATCAATCAAATACGCAATGAACTTCAAGGGCATGCCAGCAGGTCCATGCCGCTTGCCACTGGTTGATGTAACAGACGACGCAAAGAAAGTAATCGAAAAAGCACTGAAAGAGTGCGGATTGTAAAAAGATTGTCGGGTCAAGCCCGACAATGACAAAAAAATGTCATGGGGATGTCCAAAAAGTTCAAAAACTGTCATTTTCGGGCTTGACCCGAAAATCTATTTGCTTATAATGCAATAGATTGCCGTGTCGAGCACGGCAATGACATAGACTTATTAGACATCCCCATCTAATGAAGGAGAAATATTATGGCAGATAAGATTAATGTTGGTGTTTTGGGCGCAACTGGTATGGTTGGCCAGAGATATATCAAGTTGTTGGAAGATCATCCTTGGTTCAAGGTAACTTATGTTGCGGCTAGCCCTCGCTCAGCTGGAAAGGCTTACAAAGAGGCTGTCGCTAACCGCTGGCTCATCGGCGCAAACATTCCTTGCGACGTAAAAGATTTGATCGTTCAGGACGCAAACGATCCGAAAGCTGCTCTCGGCAAGTGCCGTTTCGTTTTCTCAGCCCTCGAAATGGGAAAGGACGAAATCAAGGCTTTGGAAGCAGCTTATGCAGCAGAGGGAATCCCAGTTGTTTCTAACGCAAGCGCAAACCGCTGGACAGAAGATGTTCCAATGCTCATCCCAGAAATCAACTACTCTCACCTCGACGTAATCGCCGAGCAGAAAAAGCATCACGGCTGGGACAAAGGTTTCGTAGCCGTAAAACCAAACTGCTCTTTGCAGACTTATATGATGCCGCTCTACGCTTTGCAGCAGGCAGGCTACCCTGTTAAGCGCATGATCGTAACAACTTTGCAGGCTGTTTCTGGTGCTGGCTACCCAGGCGTTCCTTCATTTGACATGATTGACAACATCGTTCCATACATTGGCGGTGAGGAAGAAAAGACAGAAAAAGAATGCCTCAAGATTCTCGGTTCTGTAAAAGACGGAAAGATTGAGAATGCGGCTGGCCCAATCGTTTCTTCAACTTGTACTCGTGTTCCTGTAATCGACGGACACACAGCAAGCGTAAACTTGGAGTTCGACTTGCCAGAAGACAAAAAGCCAAGCCTCGAAGAAGTTCTCAAAGTATGGGAAAACTTCAAGTCTCTTCCACAGGAGCTCAAATTGCCTAGCGCACCAGAGCATCCAATCGTTTACCGCGAAGAAGAGAACCGCCCGCAGCCAAACCGCGACCGCGACACAGAAAAAGGCATGGCATGTGTTCTCGGCCGACTCCGCAAGTGCAATGTATTCGACATCAAGTTCGTAGCATTGAGCCACAACACAAAACGTGGTGCCGCCCTCGGTGGTATTCTCAACGCAGAGCTTTTGAAAGCAAAAGGATTTTTTGACTAGCGGCAGCGGCAAGGATGCCGCGTAAATAAAAAGCAAAAAAATGCCACACGGAACTGAATCTGTGTGGCATTTTTTTTATTTATTCGTAGCGACGATTGTTTCCAGGGCTACTTTCATCATGTTGGTGAAGGTGGTCTGGCGTTCTTCGGCGGTGGCTGCCCCGCCAAGGAGAATGTGATCGCTTACGGTCATGATTGCCATGGCACGGCGTTTGTATTCTGCGGCCAAAGTAAAAAGCTCCGCGCTTTCCATTTCGATGCCCAAAACTCCATATTCAGCCCATTTCTTCCAGTTTTCATTTTTGTCGTAGAAGAAATCACTTGAAGCAACTGAACCAACCTGATAGCGGATTCCCATTTCGCCCGCAACTTTGTCTGCGGCACGAACGAGGTCAAAATTTGCCGTTGGAGCGAAGTGCATATTGCCGAAACGCTGGTTCAAAAGACATGAATCAGAGCAGGCTGAGTTTACGATAATTGTATCGCGGAGCTGAGCCTTTTCGCTTACAGAACCACAAGTGCCCACACGGATAGCAGTCTGGACATTGTAGAATTTGAAAAGCTCTGTGGCATAAATAGAAAGAGACGGCTGCCCCATGCCTGTTCCCTGAACGCTCACCGGCACCCCTTTGTAAGTGCCTGTAAAGCCGAACATGCCGCGTACTTCGTTATAGCACTTGGCATTCTCCAAAAAATTTTCTGCGATGAATTTTGCTCGCAAAGGGTCGCCCGGAAGCAACACGTTTGGAGCGATTGCGCCATCTGGCGCGTTGATATGTGTACTCATAATTTTATTATAGCACGGAATTATCGAAAAGCGAGAAAAAACAGAGTGGAAGCTTGCAAATATATCAGCAGAAAATAACGCCGAAAACAGCTCCTGCAAGAACCAAAAAGACTGGGTGCAGCTTTGTTTTGAAAAGGACTAGGAGGCACAGGCAGTAGAAAATCGCGCTGATTCCGTAAATCTGGATATTCTCGTTCCATGTGCTCGGAGAAGAAAGCAAAAATCCTTCACGGACTACAAAAAGCGCGATGATGATGATTTTAGCGGCGGCAACGGCTATGACTCCAGAAACAGCAGGCCTCAAAGTTGAGAAAGCCGCCTTTACGCCCTTCTTTTCGGCAAAGCTACCGAAGAATTTTGCAATCAGAACGATACAAATCAGAGACGGAAGAACCTCACCCAAGGTTGAGAAGAATCCGCCCCACACTCCGTATAGTTCTGTTCCGATGTAAGTGGCGATATTGATTCCGATTGGACCTGGCGTACTTTCGGAGATTGCGACCATGTTGAAGAAGAACGCATCGTCAATCAGATGGAACTGGTCAACAAGAACCTGCTGCATGACTGTGATTGCCACCTGACCGCCGCCGATTGTAATCAGCCCCACGTAAAAGAACACCGCGATAAGGCAGAAAAGCCCGATTCCGTTCTGAGATTGAATCTGTGAAATCATAAAATCAATCATTTTCTGCCTCTTTTTTGAATTCTCCGCGACAAGCCGCCAGAATCACGCCCAGAATCGCGCTTCCGAAAATTACATAGACTGTGCCGACTTTGAGAACAAAAATCAGCACGAAGGAAATGACAAGAAGAATGAAGCCGAAGAGATTTTTAACGGACTTCTTTGAGAACGTGTAAACCGCGTTGGTGAGGATTGCTGCGACAGCCACGTTTATGCCTGTGAGAGCCTTTTTAACCCATGCAATCTCGCTGAAATTTGAAATGAATTTTGCAATCAGCGTGATGATTATGATTGACGGCGCGACCATGCCGAAAGTGGCAACGCAACCGCCGACAAAGCCCGCGCGTTTGTAGCCCACGAAGGTTGCGACATTCACTGCGATGATTCCAGGTGTGCTCTGACCGATTGCAAAGTAATCCAAAAGCTCATCAGAAGTGACCCAACCACGCTTTTCTGAAAGATCCCTCTCCAAAATCGGGAGCATGGCAATTCCGCCGCCAAAGGTACAAAGCCCCACTTTGAAAAAGACGGAGAAAAGCTCCCAAAGAGTACGTATCATTAAAAAACCTCTAATTCTTTATCTTGCGTACAAAACGCAGAGTTGTTTGAGCCAGGCCGCAGCCTTTCCTGCCTTTTCGCCAAAAATCTGCCCCTGCTCTGCCCGCCAAGACCAGTTCGTTCCGCTTGTGCTTGGCATGTTCATGCGCCCCTCGTTACCAACGGCATAAACATCCTGGAGCGGAATCACTGCAATTTCGGCAATGCTTGAAAGGGTTGTTTTTATGAATATCCTTGTAAGTTTTTTGCTCGTAACAAGTTTTCTGGCGGCCTCAACAGAATGTTCCTCACCTGTAAGATAATCCGCAATCAGGACAATGCTCTCATCATCAAGCGACTCGAACAAGCCCTGAGTTGTGTCATTGTCGTGAGTGCCCGTATAAGCCACACAGTTCGTCGTGTCATAATTATGCGGAAGGAATGCGTTTTTGAGCGCACCAGCCTTTCTTTCGTTTTTGTCGAAAGCAAACTGAAGGACTTTCATGCCAGGAAGCTTTGCCTCGTCTCGCAAGGCACGCACTTCATCAGTGATGATTCCCAAATCCTCGGCAATCAAAGGAAGCTCTCCCAGCTCTTTTTTAATCGCATCAAAAAGCTCAATTCCAGGTCCCTTTTCCCATTTTCCGTTGATTGCATTCTCGCTTCCAAACGGAACCGCCCAATAAGACTCAAATCCACGGAAATGGTCGATTCGCACATAGTCAACCAAAGAAAGCATTTTTTTAACGCGGGCAATCCACCATGCGAAACCGTCTTTTTTCATCGCCTTCCAGTCGTAAAGAGGATTGCCCCAGAGCTGACCAGTCGCAGAAAAATAATCAGGCGGAACGCCGGCAACTGCACTGAACTCGCCGTCAGAGCCAATCTGGAACAATTTTTGGTTTGCCCAGACATCGCTTGAATCCGCCGCAACGAAAATCGGAACATCGCCCACGATTTCAATTCCTTTTGATTTGGCATATTCATGGACAGCCGCCCACTGCTTTGCCGCAAAGAACTGAACGACCTCTGTCTGCAAGAAGTCCTCGGTATGCTCGCTTATCCATTTCTCAACGGCTTTCTCATCATGCTTTGAAAGTTTTTTCTCCCAGAATACGTTCCAGGCTCCGTTGACCGCACGCTTTTCTTCTTCGGACTGCTTGGCGGCCTTTGCATCGTAAAATGACTTGATGCTCATGAAAGCCGCATAATCGCGGAGCCAGTATTGATTTTCCTGACAGAATGCCAAGAAATCAGCTTTTGTTTTCAATTCAAAATCGCTGGATTCCGTAGAATCTGAGTTCGCTATCAAATCAAGGAAATATTTCGAAATTTCTTTAAGCGCATTGCTCTTCCACCAGACTACAGCACCAAAATCAACCTTGCCAGAAGTTTTTATATATGATGGCTTTTTAACATGCTTTGAAGTGGC
>Ga0310695_10007272_pt1 | contig 17758 bp, 15 predicted proteins | sample RumenRJG_04DNA_FD_203882 | JGI IMG/M metagenome (GOLD analysis project Ga0310695, IMG submission 203882) | Bovine rumen microbial communities from Lethbridge, Alberta, Canada - RJG_04 (v2) (version 2) | ecosystem: Host-associated > Mammals > Digestive system > Stomach > Rumen | place: Canada...
CGGTGGAAATAATCTGCAGATCCTTGCGGAAACTGTGTCCGGCGAAAAATCCGCTGGAGGCACGTTCTGCCTGGAAAATGCAGGAAGAAGAAAAGAAAACGGCGGCCAAGAACGAAGCCCTGCAGATGGAAATTCCCGTGACGGAAACCGCTGCATCGTTGCGAAAGGTTTTCTACGGAAAAAAGAAAACGGTTTCGCTGCAGGAAGCGGCCGGCTGTATCTGCGCAGAACCGGTGAGCTTTTACCCGCCGGGGATTCCGGTGATTCTGCCGGGAGAACGGTTTACGGAAGAAATCATTCGCTGGTGCGATGTTATGAAAAAACAGGGGTTGCCCGTCAGCGGGCCGGCCGATGTTACGTTACAGACCGTGCGTGTGTTGGAAGAGTGAGGAAGGACTATGAAACAGGGACACTTTATTACCATGGAAGGGGTCGATGGCAGCGGAAAGACTACCCAGCTGCAGCTGACGGCTCGCTATTTGCTGGATTGCGGTTATGATGTTGTGACCACCCGGGAACCCGGGGGAACCAAAATGGCGGAACGGATCCGCAGCCTTGTGCTGGACGCGGACGCGGCCATTAACGCCAGAACCGAAGTGCTGCTATACCTGGCAGCCCGGGCGGAACACGTGGAAACGGTGATCAAACCAGCCCTGGCAGCAGGGAAACTGGTACTGTGCGACCGCTTCGCCGATTCCACAAAAGTTTATCAGGGCTTTGTCCGGGGCATTGCCAAGGAAAAACTGGATTCCCTCTGCGACTTTGCCGCAGAAAACCTTGTGCCGGAACTGACCATCATGCTGGACGCCGCACCGGAAGCGCTGCTGCAACGCAGAGCCGACCGTGGCGTATCCGACCGCTTTGAACAGGAAGGCCTGGACTTCCAGAAAAAAGTCCGGGAAGGATTTTTAATGTTAGCCAGCGCGGAACCCAACCGCATTAAACGGGTGAATGCATTGCAAAACGTAGATGCGGTTCAGGAGAATATTCGTAAAATATTAAAAGAAGCAGGATTCTGATTCAGAATTTCTGTGCATAAAATTATGCGGCAAGGGAAAGGCGTGAGCAAACCGTCGGAGGCGATTGCGTCATTCCATGAGATGAAATTCGCCGTTGTGGCGAGACTGTCTGAGGGGCGAAGCCCCGAGTTTCGAAGCCACAGGCGAATAAGTCCATGGAATAGCAATCATGTACGGTTTTGCGAATTCTTTTCCTAACCTGCAATTCGTATTTTATAACAGGTGCAACATGTTTGAACAAATCACAGGCCACCAACAGAATAAAGCCTTCCTGCAGCGCTTCCTCAACCGGGAAGAACGCCCCCACGCCCTCCTATTCTACGGGCCGGAAGGAATCGGCAAATGCCTGCTGGCGAAAGAATTCGCCCGGGCCTTTCTGTGCCAGGGGCCTGACCGGGCAACAGCGCCCTGCAACCATTGCGAAAGTTGCCGCCTGCTGAATTTTGAAACAGGCAACTTCGCCCATCCGGACTATTTATACTTCGACCCCATGACGGACGAAGAACAGGAAAAGAAAAAACTGAAAATCATTTCCGTGAACCAGGTCCGGAACCTCATTAAACAGGCGGCCTTCGGTCCTACCCTGTCGGAACACAAAGTCTGTATCATCAACGAAGCGGACACCATGAACATGGAAGCGGCCAATTCCCTTTTAAAATTACTGGAAGAGCCCCCGGACAAATGGCTTTTCATTTTGATCGCCACATCGGTGAACCGACTTCTTCCTACAATTTTATCCCGCGTAATACAGGTGCGGTTCACGCCGCTGACCTTAGCGGAAACAAAAAAAGTTTTACTTCAGAAAGAAATTCCCGAAGCCGAAGCGGACCTGCTGGCGCATCTCTCTGATGGGTCGTTAGGACAGGCGCTCCGGTTCCGGGAAGAGCGGATCATGGATTTCCGGGACGCGGCCCTGAAATATGTGGCGGAGTTCCCCATGAAAGCGCCCATGACCTATCTGCTTACGGAAGATTATTTTTCCGATGTAATTCCTTCCGCCGGCGGCAACGAACAGTTGCAGCGGTTCCTTGCCATGACGGTTTCCCTGCTGCGGGACCTGCTGTTTGTGAAAAGCGGATTACCGGATCAGGTTTTCAATATAGATGCCTTGCCCCAGTTGCGGCAGATTGCGGCAAAGTGGGAGGCCGGGCGGCTCCACCGGGCAGCAGACGCGGCCCGGGAATCGGAAGCGGCTGCCATACGGCGGGCCAATACCAAAAGTGTGCTGGATAATGTGACCTTTAAGATAAATGCATGTTGTGAAGGGAGAGTATAGCGTGAAAAAAGTTGTTGGGATACGTTTTAAGAAAACGTGCAAAATATATTATTTCGATCCGCTGGATATTGAATTCGTGCCGGGGGATCATGTCATCGTGGAAACGGCCCGGGGTATGGAGTACGGCACCGTTACCATTGGCACCCGGGAGATTCCGGAGGAACAGATCAAGGCGCCCTTAAAGCCCATCATTCGCAAGGCCACGCCGGAAGACGAAGAAACAGTGATCCAGAACCAGGTGCGGGAGCGGGAAGCCTTCAACATCTGCCAGCGGCGGATCCAGCGCCACGGGCTGGAGATGAATTTGGTAGACGTGGAATTTACCTTTGACGTAAATAAAATCATTTTCTATTTTACGGCAGACGGCCGCATTGATTTCCGGGAACTGGTGAAGGATCTGGCGTCTGTATTCCGTACCCGCATCGAGCTGCGGCAGATCGGCGTCCGTGACGAAGCCCGCATGGTAGGCGGCATCGGCAGCTGCGGACGGCCTCTGTGCTGCGCCAGCTGGCTGGGTGATTTTGAGCCGGTTTCCATCCGTATGGCCAAGAACCAGAACCTGTCCCTGAATCCTACGAAAATTTCCGGATGCTGCGGACGCCTCATGTGCTGCCTGAAGTACGAAGATTATTTGTACGCGCCGGAAAAAGGAAAAGGCAACCGGGGCCGCAAGGATAATGCAGATATTCCCAAAGTTGGATCCATGGTGGCTACCAGCATGGGCAAAGGAAAAGTCACCACGGTGAACAAGGCGAAACGCACCGCCACGGTGCAGCTGTCTCAGGACAATGTGGTGACGTTGGAATGGGATGAGCTTATCGACGCTTCCCAGGCCGGGGACGACGATTGATTTTTGTGAGGATTTTACGGCGATACAGTTGCGTAGAAAAATTATGCGCAATCGTCGCAGAGTTGACTTGTAAATAAAATTGTTTGAATGTAATTGAGTTATGAGCGAGATCAGAGAAGATTATCTGCCGGGGTGCGGCTATAAAATTTTTCAGGACCCGGCGGAGTTTACCTTTACTACCGATTCCGTTTTTCTGGCCCACTTTCCCCATCTGGCGAGAAAAGCCAAAGCTCTGGAGCTGGGCTGCGGCACCGGGGCCATCAGCTTTTACCTGGCGGCCCGGGGCGCGGCGGAAGTGACGGGGCTGGATGTGAATCCCCGCATGGTGGAGCTGTTCAACCAAAGCGCAAAGGCAAACGGGATTGGTTCGAAAGTCCGCGCCATGGAGTGGGACATTAAGGAAATTAAAAATTTCTGCCCTACGGAAAGCTTTGATCTGGTGGCGGCCAATCCTCCCTATCGCAACAGCGGGCGGGAGCGTATCATCGGAACAAGCGCCTGCCATGAAAAGACCGCTGTGCTGGAAGATTTTTTTGCGGCGGCGTCTTATGCCCTTCACAGCCGGGGCCGCTTTGCCCTGGTGCAGCTGCCGGAGCGGTTCATGGAAGCCATGGAGCTGGCCATCAAATACAACCTGCAGCCGAAAAAACTCCAGTGGGTGCATGCCTCTGTAGACAAACCGGCCTGGATCTTTCTGCTGGAAATGGTGAAGAACGGCAGTTACGGCCTGGAAGTATTGCCGCCGCTGATCATGTATAATGCGGACGGCAGTTTAACGGAACAGGCTAAAAATCTTTTATAATATTTTGGAGACATTATGTCTGGTACACTTTACTTAGTTGCAACCCCTATCGGCAACTTGGGAGACATGACGCCCAGGGCCCTGGAGGTTCTGGCAGCGGCAGATTTTATTGCGGCGGAAGACACCCGGCGTACCCTGCAGCTGCTGAATCATTTTTCCATTAAGGGGAAGCTGATCCATTACGATGAAAATAATAAAGAAAAGCAGGGCCCGGTGCTGCTGCAGGAGCTGCTGGAGGGAAAAAATATCGCTCTGGTGACCGATGCCGGGTTCCCGGGGATTTCCGATCCGGGGGAGGCCATGGCGAAGCTGGCCATCGAAAAGGGTGTTACCGTTGTGCCGGTACCGGGGGCCAATGCCTGCCTGACGGCACTGGTTGCATCGGGACTGCCTTCCACTCCGTTTTTTTTCGGTGCCTTCTTGCCGAAAAGCAAAAAGAACCGGAAGGAACAGCTGGAAAAATGGAAAAATATTCCGGCCACGGTGGTTTTATATGAAGCGCCCCACCGCATCGTGGATGTGCTGGAAGAAATTCTGGCAGCGTGGGGTGACCGGCAGATGGCTTTCGGCCGGGAGCTGACAAAACTTCACGAGGAATTCTGGCGGGGCACGGTGTCCCAGGCGATTGCCTACTTGAAAGAAAATACGCCCCGGGGCGAATTTGTTTTAGTCATCGCCCAAGCCCAGGAGGCTTTGGCGGAGGATGAAGAAGAAAAAGACCCGCTGGAAGCAGTGAAGGAAAAAATTGCAGCGGGCGTTCCCAAAAAAGAAGCCCTGGCCCAGATTGCAAAACAGTTTAAAATTCCCAAACGGGATTTATATAACCGCTTGATTCAGGAGCAGGAAAAATAGTAAAATAATAAAATGAAAGTTTCTAATTTGTTTCTTGTCGTTCAGACGTTATTTTTTACGCGGCTAACTGCAGAGCAAAGAGACGCAAGAGGAATTTGAAAAAGTTTATTATTCTGTAATACAGAGACATAAGAAAGAAAGGGAAAGCCAATGGAAAAGAAACCGTTTTTTATTACCACACCGATTTATTATCCCAGTGAGAAGCTGCACATCGGCCATGCTTACTGCACTACCATTGCGGACGCCATTGCCCGTTACCACCGGGCCAAGGGGGAAGATGTATTTTTCCTCACCGGCAGCGATGAGCACGGCCAGAAAATCCAGCGTAAGGCGGAAGAATTGGGAATCACTCCCATTGAATACGTGGACCGGATCGTGGCTACTTTCCAGAGCCTGTGGAAACGGCTGGAAGTGACCAACGATGATTTTATCCGCACCACCCAGGAACGCCACGAAAAAGTGGTGCAGGCTGTGATGCAGCAGATCTACGACCAGGGGGATATCTATAAAAAGAATTACGAAGGCTGGTACTGCGTGCCCTGCGAATCCTTCTGGACCGAGCATCAGCTGGTGGACGGCAACTGCCCTGACTGCGGCCGCCCGGTAGAGAAGATGCAGGAAGAAAGCTATTTCTTCAAAATGAGCAAATACGCGGACCGCATGCTCCAGTATATCGACGAGCATCCCGACTTTATCCAGCCGGTGGCCCGCCGCAACGAAATGATCAACTTCATCAAGCAGGGACTGGAAGATCTGTGCGTGACCCGTACGTCTTTTGACTGGGGCATCAAGGCGCCCTTCGATCCCAAGCACGTGGTTTATGTGTGGTTCGACGCCCTGCTGAACTATATGACCGCCATCGGGTTTAAGGCAAACGATGAAATGTTCCATAAATTCTGGCCTGCGGATATCCATCTGGTAGGCAAGGAGATCGTACGGTTCCATTCCATCATCTGGCCCATTATGCTGATGGCCATGGGGGAAGAAATTCCGAAGAAAGTGTACGGCCACGGCTGGCTGGTAGTGGACGGCACCAAAATGAGCAAATCCATCGGCAACGTAGTGGATCCTAACGGCCTGATCGATGAATTCGGCGCCGACGCCATCCGCTATTTCCTGCTGCGGGAGATCAACCTGGGCAGCGACGGCAACTTCAGCCGGGATGCTCTTATCAACCGGATCAATGCAGACCTGGCCAACGACCTGGGCAACCTGCTGTACCGGACCGTAAGCATGGTGGAAAAATATCATGAAGGCCAACTGAAGAACTGTCCTTCCGTGGCACAGGATGTGGACACCGCCCTGATGAAGCTGGCGGAATCCACGCTGGCCGCCTATCGGGAACATATGGACAAGATGGAGATCAACGATGCCATTAAAGCCGTATGGGGACTGATCGCCAGCGCCAACAAATACATCGACGACACGGCGCCCTGGAAGCTGGCGAAGGATCCGGCAGATGACGACCGCCTGCATCTGGTGCTGTACAACCTGGCGGAGGTGCTGCGTTTTGTGGCCGTTATGATCGAGCCTTATGTACCGGGAACCACGCCGGAGATCTTACGGCAGCTGGGGCTGGAATGCAAAGAGCAGAACCTGCTGGCGGATCTGAAGTGGGGCGGCATTGCCGACGGAACCAAAGTGGTAAAGGGCGAGCCTCTGTATCCCCGTATCGACGTGTTGCCGGATGGCCGTACGCTGATCGGTGCAACTAAAAAATATGCCGGTAAGGTGTATAATCCGGAAACCGGAAAGCATGAAGAATATCATCCGGAACCGGCCAAACCGGCTGCCAATAAAAATAAGAAAGCAGAACCGAAAAAAGCAGACGCTTTAGCGGAAGCCCAGGCGAAAGCAGAAGAAGCCAAAGCAAAAGCACTGGCAGCCAAAGAAGCGGCGGCGAAAAAAGCAAACTCTGCGGCAGATGCGGCCAGCGATGCAGTTGCGGCGGCAGGTGATGCGGCCAAAGCAGTTGGGGGCGCGGTGCTGGCAGCGGTAGCTTCCGCAAGGGCCCGGGTCAGCGCGGCGGCAGACGATGCGGTGCGCACGGCTACGGAAGTAAAGAACGCGGCTCTGGAAGCGGCCATGGGTGCCGATGCGAAAAAATCTGCCCCGGCGGCCGAGGGCGAGATTACCATTGACGACTTCGCCAAGATCGATCTGCGGGTAGCGAAAATTTTATCGGCAGAACGGGTTCCCAAGACCGATAAACTCATGAAGATCCAGGTGCAGATTGGGGAAGAGGAACGGACCATTGTGTCCGGCATCGCCCAGTACTACACGCCGGAAGAACTGGTGGGCCGCAACGTAATCGTGATCAAGAACCTGAAGCCTACCAAGTTGCGGGGCATTATGTCCTACGGTATGCTGCTGGCGGCTTCCGACGGGGAAGGCAACCTGGTACTGGCGGATGCGCCGAATATCAAGAGCGGAAGCAAGGTTAAGTAAATGTCGCGTTTAGGAATAATTGATACCCATGCCCATTTAGACGATAATCGTTTCGACAGTGACCGGGCTGCGGTGATGGAGCGGCTAGCCAGGGATATGGAGGCGGTCATCACCCAGGGTACGACTTACGAATCGTCGGTGGCTTCCGTGGAAATGGCCGAGCAATACGATTTTGTGTATGCGGCGGTGGGCTGGCATCCGGAGGATCTGGCGGGCATTAAAGACGAAAGTTATATCGCCGAACTGGAAAAGCTGGTCCGGGAGCACGAAAAAGTGGTGGCCATCGGGGAGATCGGCCTGGATTATTACTGGAAGGAAAATGAGCCGAAGGAGGTGCAGCTGCTGCGGCTGAAGCAGCAGTGCGATCTGGCGTATTCTCTGGATCTGCCGGTGGTGATACACGACCGGGAGGCCCACGGGGACTGTCTGGCTTTTTTCCAAAACGAGGCGCCGAAAGAACTGAAGGCGGTGTTCCACTGCTTTTCCGGTTCCCTGGAAATGGCGAAGGAACTGTGGAAGCGGGGATATTACCTGGGCTTCGGCGGTACCTCTACTTATAAGAATAATAAAAAGGTGCGGGAAGTGCTGGCGGCCTGTCCGGAAGAATTGTTTGTACTGGAAACAGACTGTCCCTATCTGGCGCCGGAACCGTTCCGGGGGCGGCGGAACGACCCAAGCCTGACAGAATATGTGGCAAAGAACGCGGCCCTGGTCCGGGGTACGGATTTTGCGCATATTGTGGAACAGAGTACGAAGAATGCGCGCGCGCTTTTTAGCAGAATGAATTTAGCGTAGAAAAATTTTGCAAAAGCCCAAGCTTTCTACGCAGCAATCGTGGTTGCTAAAATAATAATTCTGACAAAAGAGGGATGAACTATGGAGGATGGCGAAAAAGAAAAGAAAGTAATTTCGGCATTACAGGCGATTAAAGACCGGCGCAGTATCCGAAAGTTTAAGCCGGATGTCATTTCCGAAATGGATCTGCATACGATTCTGGAGGCGGGCATTGCGGCGCCTTCTTCCAAGAATCGGCAGCCCTGGCACTTTACGGTAGTGCGGGGAGATGCGAAGGAGGAACTGGCCCAGGTGATGGAGCGGGGGCTGAATCTGGAGATCAAGGCCCACGAACCCTTTTTGCCGGACAGCATGAAGTTCATTAACGGCGCTTTTACCAGTGTGAATGTGATGCGGGAAGCACCGGTGGTGGTGCTGGTTTCCAATGACCTTGGCCGCTGTACGGATTTTGCTTCAAACCTCTCTGTGGATGAGCGGGTGGCGGAGCTCTGCAACGTGCAGTCTGTTGCCGCGGCTGTGGAAAACATGCTGCTGGCGGCGCAGGAGATGGGCATCGGCAGCCTGTGGATCTGCGATGTTTTCTTTGCATATCCGGAACTTTCGGAATGGATGGAAAAGAAAAACCTGAGCCATGGAATGCTGGTAGCAGCCCTTGCTTTCGGCTACGGGGATGAAGCGCCGAAGGCCCGGACGCGGAAGAGTTTGCATGACGTGGTTACGTTTATAAAGTAAAAGTAAAATAAAAGAAAATTAATAAATAAACTTTAAGAAAAAAGCAGCTTTGATATTATCCTGATGCATTCATCATGTGTCAGGATATTTTTTTATTCTTCTGTTCTGCGTTTTTCGCCGGGCACGCTACTATTTTTGGTAAGGTTTATCGCATTGAAAAAAATGAAAAACGTTCAAACTGTAAAACTTGTTACTCTTTTTAATCGAAAATTAACTTGTATACACAAAACATAAAAATACATTGACACTTTTTTTCGTCTTCTATTATAATTTCAAGCAAATAGTTACAAAGGGAAAAAATAACTCTTTTGCAGATGCGCATAAGGTTGTAAACAAAAAGGAATTGTAACTATAGCTGAGTGAGGGGGGACGAAAATGAAATTCATGAAAAAAATGTCCGGTGTAATGGTAGCGGCGGTTTTACTGGCGGCTTTGACGGCAGGCTGCGGCGGTGGCGGCGACAAGAAGGCAGCGGATGCCAAGGGCGGCGAAGCGCTGATCGGCGCCAACTATGAGCTGACCGGTAACGTTGCCAGCTATGGCCAGGCTGCTTTGGCCGGCGGTAAAATGGCGGTTGACGAAATCAACAAAGCCGGCGGCATCAACGGTAAAAAACTGCGCATTGTGGAAGCCGATAATAAATCGGAGCCTTCCGAATCCGGTAATGCGGCTACAAAACTGGTTACCCAAAATAAATTGATCGGCTTCGTGGGACCGGCGACAAGCGGCTGCACCATGGCAGCGGAACCCATCGTTACGTCTAATAAACTTCCGTCCGTAGCGCCCACTGCTACTGCGGATGCTATTACATTTGATGCTAAGGCAGGCAAAGTCCGTCAGTTTATTTTCCGTGCCTGCTTCATCGATCCCTTCCAGGGCAAGGTTATGGCAGCCTTTGCCGATGAGAAACTGAAAGTTAAGAGCGTTGCCATTTACCGCGATAACTCCAGCGACTATTCCAAGGGTCTGGCTGAAGCTTTCAAACAAAACTACAAAGGCAAGATCGTTGCGGAAGAAGCGTATCTGGCAAAAGACATGGACTTCAAAGCCGGCCTGACCAAGATCCAGGCTCAGAAGCCGGATGCAATTTATGTTCCCGGTTACTATGAAGAAGTTGGTAAAATCGTAAAACAGGCCCGTGAAATCGGTCTGGATGTGCCCATGATGGGCGGCGACGGCTGGGACAGCCCGAAGCTGATCGAAATCGCCGGCGCCAAAGCGCTGAACAAGACTTACTATTCCAGCGCCTACAGCGCAGATGACACCGATCCGTCCACTCAGAAATTCATCAAAGCCTTCAAAGAAAAATACCAGAAAGATCCGGATTTCTTCTCCATGATGGGCTACAACACGGTTCTTATCCTGGCTGACGCTTACAAACGGGCCGGCAGCGAAGACGGAACCAAGATTGCCGAAGCCATGGCCAAAACAAAAGACCTGCCGGTGGCAGGCGGCAAGCTCAGCTTTGATGACAAGCACAATCCTATCGTTCCGGCTCTGATCATCGAAGTAAAAGACGGCAAACCTACCTTTGTTGACAAGATTTCTTTCTAAAAGAATTGGGGAGACCTGATTTTGATCAGCCTGCCTTCAGTATAATTTTTGTTTGCATTAAGTTTAGATTTTGCGGCTGCCTCTGGCAGCCGATTTTTTTTATAAAAACCTTCAATATTTTGTAATTTGACCAAATTCTAAATTGCACTTTTTATTATTTATTATATAATTAATTAGGTAGGAAAAATTTTAACCGGCGGCGTAGCCAAGTGTTTAAGGCAACAGTCCGCAAGACTGTCATTCCCTGTGTTCAAATCCAGGCGCCGCCTCCATTAAGGCTGTAAGACCAATGCGATTCGTTTTGCATTGGTCTTTTTAAAAATATAGAGAACCGGATAAAGGTTTTGTAAAACTCTGCCCGATGACTGGAAGTGCCCGCGTTGCCGTCAGGGTAAAGATAAATATAATCCGGCGTAACAGAAGGAACAATAGTTGAAAAAAATTTTCCCAAGTTGGAGGTATCACCTATGGCAAAAATAATTGTGGCGGTGAATGCCAGTCCCCGTAAGGGATGGAATACGGATACGCTGGTAACGGAAGCTGCCAAAGGGGCGGAAGCCGCCGGTGCGGAAATCATCAAATTCGATTTGTACCGGTTGGAAAAATTTACCGGCTGCATTTCCTGTTTTGGCTGCAAGAAAGAAAAATTCAAAGGCCATTGCATCTGCCGTGACGGGCTGACCCCGGTGCTGGATGCCATCCGGGAAGCAGACGGCCTGATTCTCGGGTCGCCTATCTACCTTTCGGAAATGACGGCGGTATTCCGGGCTCTGTATGAACGGCTTACATTCCAAAACCTTACTTATAATAAGGAAAATTATTGCTGCAATCAGAACATGATTCCCGTACTGCTGATCATGACCAGCAATGCGCCGGATACCTATTACACCGGACTGGTAGAAAATTACAAACAGACCCTGACCCGGCTGGTAGGGCCTACGGAAGTGCTGGTCAGCGGCGATACCCTGCAGCTGAAAGATTACAGCAAACTGGACTGGCCCTGGACGATTTTTGATCCGGAAGCCAAGAAGCTCCGCCATGAGACCGTGTTTCCGGAAGAATGTAAAAAAGCCTTTGCCATGGGGGCGGCGCTGGTAAAATAAAAATTTACGAACAATTGTTAGCAGAAATCAAAATTCCTCCCAAGATGTTGTGGAGCCGCCCTCTGCAAGGGGTGCAGGTTTGCGCGGTATACCTTTTTATGATAAAATTATGCTGTTATTGGAGGAATAGATATGAAGAAAGACAGGATATATTTAACTAAAGAGCGTTTGCTTCAGGGGCTTGCGGGAATGCTTTTGTCCGTAAGCGCTTTGGTGCTTCCTGTGACCGGGTACGCTGAAAATGTTAAGCCGCAACAGGAGCCTGTATCGGCAGGGACGGCTGATACCCGGGGAGCGGAGCCTGCTCAGGGAAATCGCGGGCCAGTAGTGCCAACGTACGTGATGCCCCAGGAACAGGTATATCTGGATCCCAGCCAGGTGGAAGCGGCAAAGAAGCAGCTGGAAGCGGACGCTTATTACAATGCAAATCCCCAAAATGCTGCGCCGGTAAGTGAAAAAACTGTAGAAAAAAAAGAAGAGGCAACGAAGCCTGTTACGGAAGAGAAAATTACAAAAGATACGGCAGCAGAAGTTGTAAAGCCCGCTGTTGAAGAAAAACGGATAACCATTGCTGAAGAAAAAGCTGCAACAGGAACAACGCAAGAGGTAAAGCCTGTTGTTGAGGAAAAACAAATTGCGCTGCCGCAGGAAAAGAAAGTAGAAGTAAAACCGGCAGAAGTTCAGTCTGTGGCTCCGGTTCAGGCAGAAAAGAAAGAAGCCGTTGCCCAACCAAAATATGTAATGCCCCAGGATCAGATATATTTGGATCCGACTCAGGCGGAAGCGGCGAAGCAGCAATTGCAGGCGGACGCTTATTACAATGCGAATCCGCAGCCTGCTGCGCCGGTAAGTGAAAAAGCGGCAGAACAGAAAGAAGAAGCAACGAAGCCGGTTGCTGAAGAAAAGACCGTAAAAGAAACTTCAGCGGAAGTGACAAAGCCTGCTGCGGAAGAGAAAGTTGCAAAAAAAACTTCAGCAGAAGTGACAAAACCTGTTGCTGAAGAGAAGGTTGTAATAGAAACTGTAAAAAAAGAACTTGCAGATGAAAAACAGATAAATGTTTCAGAAAGTAAAGAAAGTGCTGTAGCTAAAACAGAAGCTGAAGAAAAATCTAAAACTGAAACAAAAGAAAACGTTGAAGTTAAAACAAAAACTGAAATAGCAACAGAGCCTGAAATAAAATCGGAAGCGAAGTCAGAGTTTAATACTGAAGAAAAACCGGAAGTAAAGTCAGAAGTAAATGAAATAAAACCTGAAGCAACTCAGCCTGCGGAATCGATCGTTCCCGGGAAGAAGTCTATTCAGATCAGACGGTTCGGAACGGCGAAAGAATTCGTTACCCATCATAACACTGTTGCTGATGTGCTGAAAGATATGAAGATCAACATGGAAGGACGTTCTTCCTATCCGTCGTCGGAAACGAAAATTACCGACGGCATGGTGATCCATGTGCTGGGGCGAAAATCCTTCGTGTCTCACGAAGAAGTGGAGGTTCCGTTCCAGACGAAAACCATTGATGATCCGGAGCTGACCTTTGGGGAGAAAAAAGTTGAAAAGGCCGGCGTAAAAGGGAAAGATATCGTAACCTACGAAAATATTACCCGCATTGGGTACGAGCAGAAAATCGAGCTGGACCGCCGCCATGTAACGGCGCCCGTAGATGAAATCGTGCGGCAGGGCATAGCCCAGTCTGTGCTGACTCCGGAAGGGTACAAACGTTACAAGAAGAAAATTTACGGAGAAGCCACGGCTTACACCTGGGGCGGCGGCGCATCCGGCACCACATCCCTGGGCCTTTTGCCAAAAAGGGGCATCGTAGCAGTGGATCCCCGGATGATTCCCTATTACACGAAGATGTATATTCCCGGCTACGGCATGGCGATTGCAGGCGATACCGGCGGCGCTATTGTCGGTCACCGCATTGATCTGTTCATGGACTCCCTGTACGAATGCTACCAGTGGGGACGCCGGGACGTGGAAATTTATATTTTGGAATAAGTTTTGATTTTTCAAGGAGCCCATATTGTTAAAAGAAGTCTTGATTGTAGAAGGAAAAATGGATACGGTAGCGGTAAAGCGGGCGCTGGAATGCGATACCATCGAGACAGGCGGCTTTGCCCTGCGGCCTGATACCCTGCGGCAGATCCAGGCGGCCTATGAAAAACGGGGCATCATTATCCTGACAGACCCGGACGGTTCCGGGGAACGGATCCGCAAATATCTTACGGAGAGATTTCCCAATGCGGGGCAGGCCTTCGTACCGAAAAAGGATGCAAAGGCCCCTGACGACGTAGGCATTGAACAGGCGAAACCGGAAGCCATTCTTGCGGCTCTGGCCAAAGTACACCATCACGAATTCAGCCCAACCCCTTTGTTTGACGCAAAAGATTTACGGGATAACGGTCTGTCCGGCGGGCCGGATGCCAGCCACAAGAGAGATTTATTGGGAGCGGAACTGGGAATCGGTTACGGTACAGCGAAAAAGTTTTTGCGCCGCCTGAATACCTATGGCATTACCCGGGAAGAATTCTTTGCGGCATTGGAAAAAATTTAAATAGCAAATAATTTCAAAGGAGCCTTCATGGAATCCATTCAGCCAATCATCGCCCGGCGGGAAGTGACCACACGCATCCTGCAGGCATTCCATTTAAAAGCAGATAAAAACCTGGGACAGAATTTTTTAGTTGAAGAATCCGTGGTCAACCGGATTGCCAAAGTTGCAGAGCTGACCCCGGAAGATACGGTTCTGGAAATCGGGCCCGGCATCGGTACCCTGACCCAGGCGTTGGCCCTGACCGGAGCCAACGTTGTTTCCGTTGAACTGGATAAACGGTTACTGCCGGTGCTGCAGGAAACGGTGGGCGCTTATGAAAATGTCCGCATCGTGCAGGGGGATATTTTAAAAGTCAATATTCCGGAAATAATTGCAGAAGTAAAGGCTGGCAAAAGATGCGCAGATGGCACCTCTGAAACTGCAGTGACTCCGGAAGCCGATGCAAAGGAGGAAAGGGGCGCAACGGATCCTTCCTTGTCCTTCAAAGTCTGTGCAAATCTTCCTTATTACATTACCACTCCCATTATCATGAACCTGCTGGAGCAGAAGCTGCCGCTGGAACGGCTGGTGGTGATGGTGCAGAAAGAAGTGGCGGAACGGATGACCGCGACGCCGGGGGGCAGGGAGTACGGAGCTATTTCCGTGGCCATGCAGTATTACACGGAACCGAAGATCGCGTTTATCGTAAAGGCCGGTTCCTTTTTACCGGCGCCCAAAGTGGACAGCGCCGTACTGGTTTGCAAACGGAGAACGGTACCGCCGGTGGACGTGCCGGATGAAAAAATATTCTTCAAAGTGGTGGCGGCGGCATTTTCTGTGCGCCGTAAAATGCTGACCAACAGTCTGAAAAATATGGGAGGCCTTACCGGGGAGCAGGTGAAAAACTGGCTGGACCGGGCCGGCATTGACGGAAAACGCCGGGCGGAGACCTTAAGTCTGGAAGAATTTGCCATGCTGGCAAGGGCGTGGAAGGCATAGCGTATATAGGCAGCCTTTGACAATCGCAAAACACATTTAATCAATGATTTCACAAATATTTTTAATTTATCACCCACTTTATAACCCAATTTATTACCCATACACTGTTTGCAGAAACTAATATATGATGAAATAAATTAATGCATTACAAAACGGAGAATGAAAATGGCTTCTAAGAAACCCATCATCGCGCTGATGTATGATTTTGACAAAACCCTGTGCACCACGGATATGCAGGCTTATACCTTCATTCCCAACCTGGGCATGTCTGCCAATGAATTTTGGGCAAAAGCGTCCGACCTGGCGGAAAAACATAAAATGGACCGCATCCTGGCCTACATGTACCTGATGCTGGACGAAGCCCATATTCACAGGAAACCGATCCGTCGCAGCGACTTTGTGGCCCTGGGCAAAGACCTGGAGCTGTACCCCGGAGTGGCAGAATGGTTCAGCCGCATCAACCGGTTTGGAAAAGAGCAGGGCGTTACCATTAAACACTACATTATTTCTTCCGGCCTCCGGGAAATTATTGAAGGTTCTTCCATTTATAAAGAATTCGACGACGTGTTTGCAGGGGAATTCCTGTACGACGAGAACGGGGTGGCCTGCTGGCCGAAAAACGTGGTGAACTATACTACAAAGACCCAGTTTCTGTTTCGGATCAATAAAGGTGTGCTGGATATTTCCAACGACGATGATCTGAACCGGTTTACCCCGGAGGAAGACCGTCCCGTACCTTTCCGGAATATGATTTATATCGGAGACGGGCTGACGGATGTTCCCTGCATGAAGCTGGTAAAGGTGAACGGAGGCTGTTCCATTGCGGTTTACCAGAAAGGCAAACAGGCCAAAGTAAAAGACCTGATCCTGGACCAGCGGGTGAATTTTATCGAGCCTGCGGATTACAGCGAGGGCTCCCAGCTGGACCAGATTACAAAAGATATTATTGTGAAAATGGCCGGTGTGGAAAAACTGATGGAACATACCAGAAAGCAGATGGCGGCGATAAAGAAGTGAAAAGAACCGATACTGATGCTTTTAACGCAAATTCTGCATTAAGAATTTTAATGAAATTCTTTTGATAATAAACACATTATGTGTAGAACTATTAATCCATACAAATTTGGAACAAAGTCCAAAATTGTATGGATTTTTTTTTGTTAAATACGTTATACTAAACATAAGAAGATAACTTTTTCTATTTAATTCTATTATAATTTTCTAATGAGGGAGGCAAGTAATCATGAACGAAATCTTACAGGGAATCCGCAACAGACGAAGCTGCAAAAAATTTAAACCGGATATGGTTCCCATGGAGATCATTGACCAGATTATTGAAGCGGGATTGTATGCGCCTAACGGAATGGGAAAACAGTCACCGGTGATTCTTGCGGTAACGGATAAGGAAACCCGGGACAAGCTTTCCCGGCTGAACCGCAAGTACGATCCGTTTAAGAGGGAAGATCCCTTTTACGGGGCGCCGGTTGTGCTGGTGGTGATCGCTCCGAAAAATATTCCTACCTATATTTACGACGGAAGCCTTGTGATGGGGAACATGTTATTGGCAGCGGATGCATTAGGCATTGGCGGCTGCTGGATCCATCGGGCTAAAGAAACCTTTGCAGATCCGGAGGGGAAAGAAATCCTTGCTTCTTTGGGGATTGAAGGAGAGTTTGAGGGCATCGGCAACTGCATTCTCGGCTATCCGGATGTAGAGAAAAAAGAAGCGGCGCCCCGGAATCCCAACAGGGTGTTTAAAATTTAAGGATTGTAACAGCATGACCGTAACAGAATGCCAGAGGCAGTATGAAAGACCATAAACCCATGCCCCCCATGATGCATCACGGGCACCATATGGGGCTCCATTCTTCTTCCCTTATTGCGGATTTCACAACAGGAAACGTAAACCGGCAGCTCATTTCCTTTGCCATGCCCATGTTCCTGTCCCACCTGCTGCAGATCGTCTACAATATGGCGGATATGATCATCGTGGGGCAGATCCTGGGGAAAGTGGGTCTTTCCGCCATTTCCGTTGGCGGCGACATTATGAACTGCATGACCTTCATCGCCATGGGTTTTTCCAGCGCGGGGCAGGTGCTCATTGCCCAGTATATCGGCGCAAAACAGCATGATAAACTGAGCCGTTTTGTGGCTACCATGGGAACCACGCTGTTCGTTTTCGCGGCAGGGGTGAGCGCCCTGGGACTGTGGTTCCGCAGGGAAATAATGGAGCTGATGCATACACCGCCGGAAGCCTTTGAAGAAGCGCTGGCCTACTGCGGCATCTGTATGGCGGGCATCGTCTTCGTTTACGGATACAATGCGGTAAGCGCCATCCTGCGGGGAATGGGAGACGCAAAGCATCCTTTTTATTTCATCAGCCTGGCAGCGGTGCTGAATATTTTACTGGACCTGCTGTTTGTGATGCAATTAGGCACAGGGGCGAAAGGCGCGGCGCTGGCTACCATCATCAGCCAGGGCCTCAGCTTTCTGCTGTGCGCAGCGTTTATTTTCAAAAACCGTCATCGCTACCATCTGCATCTCAGTGCCGGGCAGTTTTTCCGTCCGGAAAGGGATATGCTGTATTCCCTGTTGAAGCTGGGCGTACCTATGGCCATCAAAAACGCGGCGGTGCAGTTTTCCAAAATGTTCGTCAATTCCTGGATCAATTCCTTTGGCGTAGCGGTTTCGGCATTTGCGGGTATCGCCAACAAGATCAACATGTCCGTCAACATGGTGTCCAACTCCTTCAACACGGCTGGGGCGTCCATGGTAGGGCAGAACATCGGCGCGGA
>Ga0310695_10007277_pt1 | contig 17748 bp, 18 predicted proteins | sample RumenRJG_04DNA_FD_203882 | JGI IMG/M metagenome (GOLD analysis project Ga0310695, IMG submission 203882) | Bovine rumen microbial communities from Lethbridge, Alberta, Canada - RJG_04 (v2) (version 2) | ecosystem: Host-associated > Mammals > Digestive system > Stomach > Rumen | place: Canada...
GCTCGTTCCCGTGCGCTCGGCATACGATCTCAACAATCTTTCTCCGCTCGGTTCGGCTGCGGGCTACGGAGTGCCGCTTCCGCTCGACCGCGCGAGGACGGCTGAACTGCTCGGGTTCTCCGGCACTATACACAACGTTTTCGCCTGTTCCATGGCGCGCGGCGGCGACGAGGCGGCGCTCGTCTCGGCGCTCGCCCAGACGATGTGCGTCCTTTCGCGTCTCGCCGAAGACCTCATACTCTTTTCCATGCCGGAGTTTGCGTATTTCAGGCTGCCGCGCGAATACTGCACCGGTTCGTCGATCATGCCGCAGAAGTTCAACCCCGACGTGCTCGAGCTCGTGCGCGGGAGGACGGCGCAGGTTATCGGCGATCTTGCCGGCTCGCTCACGCTTCTGCACGCGATGCCTGGCGGATACAACCGCGATCTCCAGGACTGCAAGATGCTCTACATGCGCTCGCTCAAGACAGTGCGCACGACTCTGCGCATACTCGCGAAAGTGGTCAAGGGCCTTTCCATCGATGAAAAGAAGCTCAGGGGCGCTTTCACGCCCGGAGTGTTCGCGACCGACACGGCGCTGCGCATGGTGGCCTCGGGGACGGCGTGGCGCGACGCCTACCACAAGGTGCGGGACAATCTCGGCATGCTCGAAGATGAAGACCCCGACGCCGCCGTCGCCGCGAAGACGCACGAGGGCGCCACCGCAGGGATAGACTGGAAGCGCTACGCCGCCGAATCCAGGCGCCTGCGCGCCGCGGCCGACGCCGACGCGCGCTCTCTCGCCGCCGCGAGAAAAAAACTGATCGGCGTCTGACGGGTTCCACTTCCGGCCGGTTTTGTGGTATAATATACGTCGCTCCGTCATGCGTGACAGGGGCGATTCCATGATAAACTCTACGGAAGAAAGGGAAAACATGAAATACACGTACACATGCCTCAATCCGATAGCGGAGTGCGGGCTTGAAAATCTCGACGAGAGATACGAAAGAACGGGCGATTTCGGCGAGGCCGACATCGCGTTCGTGAGATCGGCGAAAATGGACGAGCTCGTCCCCGGCGCGAAACTTATCGCCGTGGCGCGGGCCGGCGCGGGGGTCAACAACATACCGCACGCCGAATACGCCAAAAAAGGCATCGTCGTGTTCAACACTCCCGGCGCCAACGCGAACGGGGTGAAAGAACTCGTGATAGCGGCGATGCTTCTCGCGAGCCGCGACATAACGGGCGGCATCGACTGGGTGAAGGCCAACGCCGCGGATCCCGCCATCGCCAAAACGGCGGAGAAGGCCAAGAAGGCGTTCGCCGGCACGGAAATCAAGGGCAAGAAGCTCGGCGTCATCGGCCTCGGGGCGATCGGGCAGCTCGTCGCCAACGCCGCCGTGGATCTCGGCATGGAAGTCTACGGTTTCGACCCCTACCTTTCCGTCGACGCGGCTTGGAATCTGAGCCGGTCCGTGAAGCACTGCAAGAATGTGGAATCGATCTACCGCGACTGCGATTTCATCACCATACACGTTCCGGCGCTCGAATCCACGAAGGGCATGATCAACGCCGAGGCCATCGCGATGATGAAGAACGGGGTCATCGTCGTCAACGCGGCGCGCGACGCGCTCGTGAACGAGAACGACATGCTCGAGGCGCTCGAAAGCGGCAAGGTCAGAAAATACGTGAGCGACTTTCCCAACGCGGCGACAGCCGGGAAGAAAGGCTGCATCGTCATACCGCATCTCGGCGCTTCTACGGCCGAGAGCGAAGACAACTGCGCGGTGATGGCTGTCAGGGAAATACGCGATTTCGCCGAAAACGGCAACATCGCAAATTCCGTGAACTATCCCGCATGCTCGCTCGGCCCGGCGACGAAGGCCGGCCGCATCGCCATCTGCCACAAGAACACGGCGAACATGATCGGCACGTTCACGTCGATTCTCGGCAACGCCGGCATCAACATCGACGCCGTGGCCAACAAGAGCCGCGGCGATTTCGCGTACACGCTCATCGATACTGACACTGCGGTTCCGGACAGCGTCGTTTCGGCGCTCTCGGCGAGCGAGTCTGTCATCCGCGCGAGGGTGGTGAAGTAGGGTGGGCTACGCGAGAAGAACCTCCCCGGCGCCAGGCGGAGGGGCGGCCGCTCCGGCCGCCTCCCGTCCCCGGAGCGCATCGCGGCAGGAGAAAACGTCCGTCTGGCAGATGCAGCTGGGCGGCTCCAAGGCCGTGGCGATGAAGCGCGTGGAGGTTCTTCTTTTCACTTCCGAGCTCGCCGATCTCATAGAGGCCGGCATGACGCTCGGCCAGGCGCTCTCCGCACTCGCCGGGCAGGGGGACGAGGGCAGCGCGGCCAGATTCGTATGCGGCGACATCAGGGACAGGATCGTCCGCGGCGAGAGCTTTTCCGACGCCTGCCGCCACCATCCCGACACGTTCGAGCCGCTTTATCCCAACATGATCCGCGCGGCCGAAGCGTCCGGTGCGATGGTCGACGTTCTGAGGCGGCTCGCCGACCATTACGAGCGCTCCGACACTATGCGCGGGAAAATAAAGAGCGCGCTGACGTATCCGGCGGTCGTGCTGTGTTTCGGGATTTTCGCCGTCATAGGCGCGCTCGTCTGGATCGTCCCGCAGTTCCAGAAGGTGTTCGATTCGCTCGGGGCGACTCTTCCTCTTCCGACGCGCATTCTGATCGGCATGTCCGATTTCGTGACGCAGTACGGCTGGGCGCTTCTTGCCGCGTCGGTCGCGTTCTTTTTCTGGTTCCGCAGGTGGAAACGCACTCCCGCCGGCCGTCTCAGGATAGACGGATGGAAACTCAAAGCCCCTCTCGTGAAAGGCATCGTGGCCTGCGGGGCGTATTCGTCTCTGGCATACACTCTCAAAACTCTTCTCGCGAACGGCGTCAACGTCCTGCAGGCGCTGAAAATCGCCGAAGAGACATGCGGCAACGCGGTGATAGGCGAAGCTCTCGCCACGGCCCGCAAGCGCGTCACCGACGGCACGAGCATATCGGGGCCGCTCGCTTCGTCGGGCGTGTTCCCGAAGATGATGACCGACATGCTCGGCATCGGCGAGCAGGCTGGCGACATGGCTTCCGCCCTCGAGCATATAGGCAGGCGCTACCAGAAGGACATGGACAGGAACATCGCCTCCTTCACGAACGCGCTCGAGCCCATTCTCATAGTTTCGATAGCGGGAGTGGTGGCGTTTCTCGCCATCGCGATACTTTCCGCCGTTTTCCAGGCTTCGAACGCCATAGGGTAGAAAGGGAGCGTAGCGGGATGGAAGGCACGAAGGAAATCGCCGGGAAAATCGCAGGTCTCGATCTGTGGGAGAAAGCGCTGTCGTGCAACTGGGGCGTTAAGATGAAAGGCCTCGCGTTCCCTTATTTCTGCACGGTCGTGCGCGGCGACGGAAAGGCGGTGAAGTGGCGGCTGCTCATGCTCGACGGCTGGAAGACGCTCGGCGATTTCGTCCGCATGAGGGCCGACCGCGATTTCGGGTTCTGTTCGAGCCCGATGGAGCTTGCTCATTTCGAACTGATCGTGTTTCCTTCCGGAGATTTCATCGTGCAGAGGCACGACCCCGGATTCGTGCCGAGAAGCCTGACCGCCGCCGAGGACGCGATCGTTGCGAAAATGCTGTGGGAGGCTTACGGGGTGATGCTGCGGCTTGAAAGCGACGGCGCGCTCGGCGCGAGATATGCGAACGAAGGGGCCATGTTCGCGCGCTTCGAGGTCGAGAAAGGCGTTTGGAAGGACGCGCCTTTGGCGATATCGCAGCCGCCCGCGCACACGGAGACCGTTTCCATTCCCCGCGCGCTCGTTTCGAAGGCGAAAGACCTGCCGTTCGCGAAGGATTCCGCCGTCGAGGTCGATTTCAGGTTGAACCCGTCGCTCGTGACGAGAGAGGCCAGGCCGCGCACCGTCTATACGCTGGCCCTGTGGGATGCGTCGGCGGGCAGGCCTGTCGGCGCGTGCAATTTTTCCGTCGCGCCGGACGACGGCTCGCTCGCCGATCTGTGGCAGCCCCTGTCGACGGTTCTCCTGCACAAGTTCGTCGAAACCGGCAGCGTGCCCGGCGAAATAAAAGTGGTCTCCGGAAGGCTTTTCAGGATGCTCCGCCCGCTGTGCATCGAACTGCCGGTCAAGCTCTCTCTCCACGATTCGCTTCCGGGGGTGGAGAATTTTTTCAGATCTCTTTCAACGAAAGGAAACAAGTCATGAACAAACCCGTGTTGGTGGTGCTCGCGGCCGGAATGGGGTCGCGCTACGGAGGACTCAAGCAGCTCGACGGCGTGGGGCCGTCGGGAGAGACGATTCTCGACTATTCCGTATTTGACGCCGTCCGTGCCGGTTTCGGCAAGGTGGTGTTCGTGATACGCCGCGATTTCGAGAAGGAATTCCGTGAAAAGGTGGGCTCTAAGTACGAGAACGTTCTCGACGTGGCCTATGCGTTCCAGTCGATGGACGACATCCCTGCGCCTTACTCCGCCGCTCCCGGGCGCACCAAACCGTGGGGCACGGCCCATGCCGCCCGCGCCGCCCGCCGCGAGGTGTCGGGGCCTTTCGCGGCGATCAACGCCGACGATTTCTACGGCCGCGACGCGTTCGGGAAACTCGGTGGCTTCCTTTCCGCCGGGCGCGGCGGCTCCGGAAAAATGCATATCGCCATGGTCGGTTTCGAACTCGCGCGCACTCTTTCGGAAAACGGCAGCGTGGCGCGCGGCGTCTGCGACATAGACGGCGAGGGGCGTCTGCGCGGGATACAGGAAATGACGAAGCTCGTGCGCGCCGGCGAGAATACCGCCGTTGACGAGGCCAGCGGCGCCGAAGTGCCGCTCGACAGTCTCGTTTCGATGAATCTCTGGGGCTTCCCCCCGGAGTTTCTCGCGTCGCTCGAAGAGCGTTTTCCGAAGTGGCTCGCCGAGAACGCGTCATCGGAGAAGAACGAATGGTATCTTCCGTTCGCCGTGAACGACATGGTCTGCGACGGTTCGGCAGACTGCTTCGTCCTGCCGACGTCGTCGCGCTGGTTCGGGGTGACATACCGCGAAGACAGGCCTTTTGTCGTCGCGCGGCTGAAGGAACTCGCCGAAGCGGGGGAATATCCGGAAAGGCTTTTCGCATGACCTGCCGCTCTGGCGGAAAGCGGCATATCCGATCGATCGCGGCAAACTACGGAGATTGACATGCAGACGGTTACAGACCAGATAAAAAGCTCGATGGCGTCTTCGAGCTGGATTCGCAAGATGTTCGAAAAGGGCATCGAGCTCAAAAAGCAGTTCGGCGAAGAGGCGGTGTGCGATTTTTCGCTCGGCAACCCCGACGTGCCTCCGCCGGCCAAAACGAGAGACGTGCTCATGCGCATCGCCGACGGCGCGGTGCGTCCGCTCGGTCTCGGATACTGCCCCAACGCCGGCATCGCCGCCGTGAGGGAGACGATGGCCAAGATGCTTTCCGCTCAGCAGAAATGCGCGGTGGAGGCGAAAGACGTCGTCATGACGGTGGGCGCGGCCGGCGCGCTCGTGAGCTTCTTCCGCGCGGTGGTTTCTCCCGGCGACGAGATCGTGGTCCCCGCGCCTTACTTTGTGGAATACGGCGCCTACTGCGGGCATTTCGGCGGCGTTCTCAAAAGCGTTCCTTCGATACCTCCGTCGTTCCGTCCCGACATCGCCGCGCTCGCCGCCGCGGTGGGGCCGAAGACGCGCGCGATAATCGTTAATTCTCCCAACAATCCCACCGGCGCGATATATTCCGCCGAAGACATGGCGGCGATCGCCGCCATCGTCGACGCCGAGAACGCCCGCCGCGCCGAAGCGCGCGGGGAAAGGGCGATGTTCCTCGTCAGCGACGAGCCTTACCGCGCGTTCGCGTACGACGGCGCCGAAGTGCCGGCCGTCCTCCCGCTTTCGCCGTGGGCGTGCGTGGCGGGAAGCTTTTCGAAGACGCTTTCGCTCGCGGGCGAGCGCGTCGGATATTTCCTCGCCAACCCGGCGATGGACGGCGAGCTCGTATCGGCCGTCACTCTGACAAACCGCACGCTCGGCTACGTGAATTCGCCTGTCATCGGCCAGAGGCTCGCCGCCGAGCTTGCCGAGGAGACGGTGGATCTCGCCGTCTACGATCGCCGCAGGCGGCTCATGGCGAAAGTGCTCTCCGAGGCGGGGATCGAATTCGAGATGCCGCAAGGCGCGTTCTATTTCTTCGCGAAAAGCCCGGTGGAAGACGATCTCGAGTTCGTCGAGGCTCTTCTCAAGGAGAAAATTCTCGTCGTCACCGGCAAGGGATTCGGCTTCGGCGGCTACGTGCGATTGAGCTGCAGCGTGGACGAATCGATCATATCAAGGAGCGCCGACGGCTTCAAACGGGCCGTGGCCGCGCTTGCGCGAAAATAAAATAAAGGAAGGAGTTAAGCATGCCGAAAGCAAAAGAAATAAAAAAGGAGATGCACGGCGTTCTCTTTGCAGGAAAATGGCTTTTCCGCATGGCCGCCGCGATGGCAGCGGTCTATCTTGCGGTGACGGCGATCGTGTCGCTCCTCGATTCCGCGTTCGAGGCGGTCGGCGTCAAGACGCTCCAGACGCTGCATTGGGAAATCAGGTTTGCGCGATTGTTCGGCGACGAGATTCCTGCTCTGCCGTCAGGGTCGTTCGCGGTGACGGCGATGATCGTGGCGTCGCTGTTCGAAGTGTTTATCGCGTACATTGTGGACGGCGTGCTTGATTTCGGATCTTCGACGGCGGCCTCGCTCGCCGTCAGAAACAGGCCGGAGAACTATTTCGGCTGTGTCTTTTCCGGATTCAAGCGGCCGTTCGGCATGGCGGCGCTTCGCTTTCTCGTCGCGCTGCGCGTGTTTCTGTGGTCGCTTCTCTTCATCGTGCCGGGAATCATCGCGGCATACAGGTATTCGATGGCGTTTTTCATAAAGGCCGACGATCCCGACAAGAGCGCGTCGGAATGTCTTGAAGAATCCGGCAGGCTGATGAAAGGCCGCAAGTGGCGCCTCTTCTGTCTGCAATGCTCGTACTGGCCTGCCGTGACCGCCGTGCTCCTATGCGACTTTGCGGCCTTTCTGCTGTTCGCCTGCACGTGCACGTGCGGCGCAGATATCCCGGCGTACATCACGCAGCTTGACGTGTTTTCGCTCGCGGCCTTGTGTTTCGCGGCGGTTGTCGTCGTTTTGTCGAGTCTTTTCCTGTGGTGCTACACGCGTACGGGCAATGCCGTGTTCTACAGGCATCTTGTGCTTAATGCGGAGGAAAGCGGGGAAGAATGATCCGCGGCGTTTTCGATCCGCCGGAGACGCTTGCCGGCGCATTCCCGCCGAGAGACGCCCGCATGCACAAGTACTCGGCCGGCTCCGTCGCCGTCGTGGGAGGTTCGGACGCTTTCCCCAACGCTCCCGCGCTCGCGGCTCTCGGGGCGCGCTCGGCCGGTGCGGGCATGGTGCGCATCGCGTCTGTCGACGGAACGCGCGCCGCCGCGGCCTGTCTCGTGCCGGAAGCCACGTTCGTTCCAGGGTTCCCCGACGTCGCGCCGCGTCTCCCGAGGGTGGATGCCGCAGCCGTCGGCATGGGGCTCGGGAGTTCGGCGGAGCGCATTGTGCGCTCCGTTCTTTCCTGCGGCTCGGTGAATGCGGTTCTCGACGCCGATGCGCTTTCGGCCATTGCCGATGCGGAGCGTTCGGGCAGGCCGATCCTTCCTGCGCCGGGGTGCACGGCGGTCCTTACGCCGCACTCGGCCGAGGCGGCGAAACTTCTCGGATGCACGAGCGCGGAAATCGACGCCGGCAGGGATGCCGCCGCCGAAGAAATAAGGCGACGCTTCCGCGCGACCGTCGTTTTGAAAGGGCCTGGCACGATTGTCCTCTCCGAAGACGGGAAATGGAAATTCGTTTCCGATCGCGGCAATCCGTTCATGGCTCTCGGCGGCATGGGCGATCTTCTCTCGGGCGCGATCGCCGCGCGCTGGGCGAGGCTGGTGCGTTCGGGGATGAGCGCCGCCGCCGCCGCGCCTCTCGCCGCCGCCGCGGCCGTATGGCTCCATTCCGCCGCGGCCGATTCTCTGGTGTGCGCCGATTCTCCGGTGGAGCCGTCGGCGGCGAATACGGCCGCGAGGATGGCATCGATGCGAATCGCTCTCGAAAGGATTGTTTCATGACAGGTCCAGGCGCGGAGGCCCGCGAAGAGATAGTCCTCGCGAGCGCCAGCCCGAGAAGGGCAAAGATACTCGCTTCTCTCGGCATACGTTTCATCGTGGTCAAAACAGGCGCGCCGGAGCGTGACATCCCCGGAGATCCTCTCGGGACGGTCGCCGCGAACGCCGTGGCGAAAGGGGCTGCGGCAGCGCGTTTCGCGCATGGAAGGCGGGTGCTTTCGGCGGACACCGTCGTTTCTCTCGACGGCAGGATATACGGCAAACCGGCCGATGCCGGCGAGGCGGCGAGGTTTCTTCGCGAACTTTCCGGCCGCACGCACAGCGTGTTCACGGCGGTCGCGCTCGACGGCGAGGTGAAGACGTCCGAAAGTCTTGTGAAGTTCCGCGAACTTTCCGGTGCGGACATAGACTCTTACATTCGCCGCGTGAACCCTCTCGACCGGGCGGGGGCGTACGACATCGACGAAAGCGGAGATCTGCTCGTGGAATCGTTCACGGGCGAGTACGAGAACATCATGGGGCTGCCTGTTTCCCCTCTTGCGGAGTGGGGGCTTTGCGCAAAGCCGTGAAACGACGTCTTGAATATTGAAATATGGCGCAGAATATTGTAGAATATCGCAACAACATTTCCGCCCGACGGTCGGGCGCGAATCACAACGGAAGCAGGGAAAAATGAAGAAATTGATTCTTGTCGCGGCGCTGGCGGCCGCAGGACACGTTTTCGCCGAGACGAAGATCGGCGTCGTCGACATGATGGTGCTCGTGAGAAACCACGCGAGCTACGAAACAAACAGAAAACTTCTCGAAGGCAAGGACGCGGACAGCCAGAAAACGATAGACGATATGCGCTCGCAGGCCGAGAGCATCGAGGAAGAGGGCCGCAAGCTCGCGGAAAACTACCGCAATCCCATGCTTTCCGCCGCGGCCAAGGCGAAAATAGAAAAAGACATGTCGCTCATTCAGAAACGCTACATCTCCGTGCAGCAGAACATGCGCGAAGAGGCGATGCGCGCCCAACGCGAGCTGGCCGATTTCGAAGCGCGTCTTCTCAAGGTTCAGATGAGCGACATCAACGAAAAGATCGCCGCCTATGCAAAGGCCAACGGCTACTGCGCAGTTTTCGACAGGACGGCCGCCGCGTTCGCGGAGAGCTCGCTCGACGTCACCGACGCCGTCCTCAAGGAGATGGGCGTCGATCCTTCCAAGGCCGTGAGGCCTTCGGCCGAAGCTTCTTCGGGAGAAGACGGCAAGGACGCCAAGAAAAAAGACGACGGCAAGCAGGGCCAGAAGAAGCAGAAAGCGAAGAAATAAGATGAAAGCGAGCGAGCTTTGCGGGCGCATCGGCGGAACCCTCGAAGGGGCGGATGTCGAGCTCGTCGCGGCTGCGGGCCTCGACGAGGCGCGCGCCGGCGATTTGAGTTTCTGCAAAGATCCAAAGCATGTGAAAGCCGTCGCGTCGACGAAGGCTTCTGCCGTGCTTCTTCCGCGCGATTGGGCGCATGAACTTCCTCCCTGTTCTGTCATAAGGGTCGACGACCCCAACCATGCGTGCATGGCGGCGGCGGCGATCTTCGCCCCGCCCGAACCGGAGAGAAAGCCGTCGGTGCATCCGACCGCGGTGATAGATCCTTCGGCGAGTCTCGGAGAGGGCGTCTATATCGGGCCCTGGACGGTGATCGAGAAAAACTCCGTCATAGGCGACGGCGCCGTGATCGAAGCGCAGGTTTTCATCGGCGAGAACTGCAAGGTCGGCGCAAAGACGCACATCTATCCGCAGGTCACGCTGCGCGAGGGAACCGTCGTAGGGCGCGAATGCATTCTTCACTGCGGGGTGCGGCTCGGCGGCGACGGCTACGGGTTCAACAACGGCCGCCGGGAGGACGGGTCTGTCTACATAGAGAAGATTCCGCAGCTCGGCATAGTCGAGATCGGCGACGGCGTCGAAATAGGCTCCAACACCACGATCGACCGCGCGCGCATCGGGCGCACGTACATCGGCCCCATGACGAAGATAGACAATCTTGTCCAGATAGGGCACAACGTCAAGATAAAGGGGTATTCCGGTCTTATCGCGCAGTCGGGCATCGCAGGATCGACAGAGATCGGGTGCGGCTGCCTCATATGGGCCCAGGCAGGCATTTCCGGGCATATCAAAATCGCCGACGGCGTGCAGGTGGGGCCGCAGGCCGGCGTGCCGCAGTCTCTCGACGGTTCCGTCAAATACGTGATCGGGACTCCGTGCGAGAGTATGAAGGATTTCGGCGCGAGAGTTCTCCTGCCGAAGATGGTTTCGAAAATCAAAACAGACGTAAAAGAACTGAAAGCAAAAAAAGGGGAGTGACACATGTCGGCACTTTTCGACTATACGGGCGTTGTGGAGGAAGTTCTCAAAACGCAGACGTTCGATTCGGGGTTTTCAAAGCGAGACGTGATCGTCGGCAACGACATCGATTCCGAGAGCCGCTATCCCAACCCTGTCAAATTCACGTTCAAGAAGAACAACTGCCAGCTTCTCGACGGCATTTCCAAGGGCCAGCGCGTCAAGGTGCGCTTCGCCGTCGACGGCCGCCGCTGGGAAGGGCCGAAGGGCGTGCAGTATTTCGTCGATCTCACCGGGCTCAAGATCGAGGTTCTCAATTCCGACGGGACGTCGAACGAGCCCGTCCCCGTGCCTGAAGCGCCCGACATTCCGATCGACGCGGGCGATCTCGACGATATGCCGTTCTGACGGCGCCGCGCCCCGTGGGAGGCTTTCTTGCTCTGGTCTGAAGTCATCGCCAGAACCGGTTCGTTTCTCGCCGCGAAAGGGGTGGATTCTCCGTCCCTCGCCGCCGAGCTTCTCGCGGCCAGGCTTCTCGGCGTGAAGCGCGGAGATGTCAGGCGGTATTCCGGAGAAGCCGCCGCCGAGCCGAAGCTCGAAGCCATGCGTCGCGCGATGAAGCGTCTTTCGTCGGGCGAGCCGTTGCAATACGTTCTCGGCGAATGGGATTTCAGGACGCTGACGCTCAAGTGCGACCGCCGCGCTCTCATACCCCGTCCCGAGACCGAGGATCTCGTGACGAAAGCGCTTGCCGTTCTCGGCAGGTCTTCCTCCGCGCGTCCCGTCGTGGCCGACGTAGGCACGGGCACGGGCGCGATAATCCTTTCCATAGCCTCCGAATACAAGGGCGACGGCGTGTTCATCGGCACGGATATAAGCGCCGAAGCGCTGTCGCTCGCGAAAGAGAACGCCGAGAGGCTTTCGCTTTCGCAGAGGGTGTCGCTGATGGAAATGGACGGTCTCGACGGCTTCGACGAGCCGGAGATTTTCGATCTCATAGTTTCCAATCCGCCGTACATCGCGACAGGAAGCATAGCCTCGCTCGACAGGAACGTCCGCGATTTCGAGCCGCGCATCGCTCTCGACGGCGGAGCCGACGGGCTCGATTTCTACCGCAGATATCTTGCGGACGCGTTCAATCTTCTGAAGAGCGGCGGCGGCGTTCTTTTCGAAATAGGTTTCGACCAGGGCGGAGCCGTCGCGGCGCTTATGGAAGAGGCGGGCTTCACGGACGTGGAAATCTCCAAGGACATCGCCGGTCTCGACCGCTATGCGTCGGCGAGGCTCGGATAGGATCGCACGAAGGAAAGCGCAACATGGGAAAAGCGAAAGCGAGAGGATTGAGTCTCTTGAGCGGCGGTCTCGACAGCCAGCTCGCGGTCAAGGTGCTGGAGCGGGCCGGGGCCTGCATGGAATGCATCGTTTTCGAAACGCCCTTCTTCTCCGCGGCTTCGGCGAAGAAGGCGGCTTCCGCGCTCGGCGTGAAGCTGCATGTCGTGGATTTCACCGATGACGAGATAGCGCTCCTGAAAAATCCTCCGCACGGATTCGGTTCTGCAATGAACCCCTGCATCGACTGCCATGCGACGATGATCCGCCGGGCCGGGGAGATGATGTCGCGCCTCGGGTTCGATTTCGTCTCTACCGGAGAAGTCCTCGGCCAGCGGCCGATGAGCCAGAACAGGCAGGCTCTCGGCATAGTCGAAAAAACGGCTGCGCTCGCGGGCAGGCTCGTCCGCCCGCTGTCCGCCAGGCTCCTCGAACCGACTCTTCCCGAGACGGAAGGGCTTCTCGACCGCGACATGCTCCTCGACATTTCCGGCCGCCGCCGCGACAGGCAGCTCGCGCTCGCGGCGGAATTCGGTCTTTCCGAATTTCCTTCTCCCGCCGGAGGATGCAAGCTCACGGAAGCCGGTTTCGCGCGACGCCTGGCGGATCTGATGGATCACGAGGGGCTGGACAACCGCCGGCTCGTGGATCTCATAGTCACCGCGCGCCGTTTCAGACTGCCGGCCGGAAGTTCGCTCATTCTCGGCCGCGACGAAAAGGAGAACGCCGTCCTCAGAGAAAATTCCGATCTCGGGATTTTCATGGAATGCGCTTCGGTTTCCGGGCCTTCGGCCATCGTTCCGCGTCTTGTTTCGGAAAGCGATCTTTCCGCGGCCGCGGGAATAGTCGTTTCCTATTCCAAGGCCGCTTCGTCGGCGGAACCTGTCGAGGTGAGCTGCCTTCGCGACGGCGCGCGCGCGAGCGTTTTCGCCGCGGCCATGCCGCGCGACAAGTCGAAAGAGCTGCAAATATTCTGACGCGGATGTCCTGATTGTGTCCGAATCCGTTTTCGGATCTGGCGTATCATATCCGGCGAAAGGAGTAAATGTCTTTCGCCATGACGGAAACGGAAAAGAACTGGCTTCTCGCATCCGCCGCGGCCGCCGCCGGAGAGTATGTCGGATTTTCGTCGGGCGACGTCTGCGGCGCATGGCCGCTCGCCCTCGCCGCGGCCGCCGTCGCCGCGTTCGCCATGTTCGGGGCGTGTCTGCCGCGTTGGTATCTCGTCCCCGTGTTTTTGACGGCGCTCGCCGCCGCCATGGCCTCGGAATGCGGGTCGCGCGAGACGCTCGACGGGATTCTCGAGCTTTCCCGGGGGCGCGCCAGGGACGTCCTTGTGGAGGTCGAGAAGGACGCCCGCGTTTTCAGCGCCCGCGGCGGCGATGCGATGTGCGCGTTTCCCGGCGATATGCGGGGCGTCAGAGTGAAGGTTGTCATGCCGCGGCCGGAACGCCCGCCTCTGCGTGGGGATTTGATGCGTGTCACAGGCTGGCTTTCCCGAGATGCGGATGCGCGCACGGGCCGCAGGGCGCTGGTCGTGAAGGGCAGGGGAGCCGGGGCGGAGTTTGCAGGCCGCACTCTCGCGGGGCGGGCCGTGCGGCGCTGCGCGGCGCTGCGCGCTTCGCTCGCGCGTTCGTCGGCGAAGGGGCTTGAAGACAGGCGCGGCGTCGCAGTCGTCCTGGGGTCTCTTCTTTTCGGGCGTTCGGCGGAGATGCCTGCTGCGGATATGCGCGTCTACGCCCGCGCCGGCACTTCGCATGTCTTTGCTGTTTCAGGGCTGCATGTAATGACGGTGGCGTTTCTTTTCGCCCGTTTTCTGCAGCTTGTCGGCGTGTCGCGCCGTTTTCTCGTGTTCCCGCTCGTCCCGGCCACGGCTGTTTACGTGGCCGTCGCAGGTGCGCCGCCGAGCGCCGTAAGGGCGCTTGTCATGACGCTTGTCTATTTTGCGTCTTCCCTGTTCTGGCGTCGTCCGAGCGCAGTGTGCGCGGTCTCGGCGGCGTTTTTTCTCGCGAGCGCGGCAGACTTGCGCGTTATGACGGAGCCGGGCGCCGTTTTCTCGTTTGCGGTCACGTTCGCGCTCGCCGCGTTTTCTGCATCCGTGCGCGGGAAGCGCGCCGACGGTCTCCGCCGCGCTTTTGCCGGGGCTTTCGCTTTTTCGGCCGTAGCGTGGTATGCTGGGGCGCCTGTTTCCGTCGCGGTGTTCGGCAGAGTGTCGGTCGCGGCGCTTTTCGTCAACTGGCTCTTTGTCCCGCTTGCAGGTTTTGCGGTGACGGCCGGCCTTCTCGGGGCTGTCTCCGGTTTTGTCTTCGAGCCGCTTGCCGTGCATCTCAACAATCTTGCGGCGCTCGCGGCGGGAGCGATGAAAGATCTGTCGTTTGCCGCGGCATCGTCTGCATTTGCTTGTGTCGATATGGATGCGCCGTCTTTCGGCGTGGTTCTTGCATGGTATTCGCCGCCGCTCGTCTTCGCAAGTTTTCCGTGGATTGTGCGGCGCGGAATTTTCTCATTTAGGCGCAAAAATATAGTATAATACGCGGCAGTATGAAAAAAGCATGGGGCATAATGCCGGACGAATGGAAGGCGATTCTCGCGGAGAGCGGTTTGAGGCCGTTCCGTGCAGACCAGATTCTCCAGGCGCTTTACCGCGACTGGATCGACGACTGGGACAAAGCGACGACTCTCCCGAAGGATTTTCGCGAGCGTCTCAAAACCGATTTTCCGTTCACGCGGGCGGAGACGCTCGAGGTGTCGTCTTCGGCCGACGGCACGGAGAAACTTCTTCTCTCGCTTGAAGACGGACAGACCGTGGAGACGGTGCTTATCCCGGCGAAGGGGCGTTTCACGCAGTGCATTTCGACGCAGGTGGGGTGCGCCATGGGGTGTGTCTTCTGTGCGAGCGGTTCGAAGGGGCTCGTCAGATCGCTTGCCGCCGACGAGATAGTGGCCGAATACATGGCCGGCAGGAAACGCGGAGACATCACGAATATCGTCGTCATGGGCATGGGCGAGCCGTTCGCGAATTACGACGAGACGATGCGCGCTCTCAAGATCATCAACGCCGGCCGAGGGCCGAATCTCGGGGCCAGGCATATAACGATTTCCACGTGCGGCGTGGTGCCTGGGTTCAAGCGCCTTGCGGCCGAGGGGATACAGTTCGAGCTTTCGGTTTCTCTCCACGCTCCTAACGACGCCTTGCGTTCGTATCTGATGCCGGTGAACAGACGCTGGCCGATCGACGAGCTTCTTGCCGCATGCCGCGAATATACGCTTGCGACGAAGAGAATAATCACTTTCGAGTACACCGTGGTTTCCGGGGTCAACGATTCGCGGGCGTGCGCCGAGGAACTTGCGGAAAAAGTCCGGTCGGTGCCGATGGCGAAAGTGAATCTGATACCGCTGTCTCCGGTTTCGCATCGTCCAGACATGAAAACGCCCGATGAAAAGACGATGCTTATGTTCCTCGACGTGCTTATGAAGCGCGGCGTCCAGACGATGCTCAGGCGTTCGCGCGGGAAAGACGCCGACGCCGCCTGCGGCCAGCTTCGCCTCAGGCGGCTTGGCGGTTGTTAACGTATCGTCACCGTGCGCTGTTCGTAGTGGCCGGGCTGCCATATGCGCACGACGCTGCCGTTGGCCAGATACTGTGTTTCGTAGCGTCCTTCGACCCAGACGTTTTCGACTGTGGTCACTGGCGTCGTCACGACGGTAGTGGCCACTGCCGGGGTCGTCACGACCGTCGTCGCCGGAGCGGCGATTAGGCCGCCGAGTATTCCGCCGGCGAAGCCTGGCCAGAAGTTGCGGCCGCCGCGTCCCCATGCGCTGCCGTGGTGATGATGGTGTCTCGGGGCGTGGTGCGGAGCCGGGCGCGCCATTCTTGCCGGCGCGGGTCTCGGTCCCGGTCTCGGCCCGCCTCTTCCTGGGGCGGCGAGCGCTCCGAAAACGGCAGTGAAGGCCACGAAAGCCGCGATTATTGTCTTTTTGTTCATGTTTCTTTCCTTTCTGCCGGCTTTTGCGCCGACATTGACAGAAGGAAATTTTCTCCGCGAAATCTGACAAGTTTTTTTCGCCCCTGTGTTTTTCTTTTTTTCGCCACAGTTCTCCGTCTCGAAACTGTGCCTTTCCGGTTGAAATTGCTTTATTGCGCAACTTTGATTGTTTTATGGCTTGGATTATGATATGATAATAAACATATGAAAGGGAACGATAAATGAAATCTACCGTACCTGTGCGATCTGTTCTTATCGCAAGCATCGGCACTTCGCCGGCGGTGCTGACGGAGACAGTGTGGTCGCTTGCGCATCAGGCAAATCCTGTCATCCCCGACGAGGTGGTGGTCGTCATGACGAAGAATGGCAGGGAGTTGTTGCGGCATGCGCTCTTCGAGGAAGGGGTGTGGAACGATATGATTTTAGATATGCGGCGCGAGAAAATCGATATCGACGGTAAGCTGTTGTTCGGTGAAGCATCGTTCCGCATGATCCCGGACAATAAGGGGAACGAGATTGACGATTTGCGTACGGGCGACGACAATCTTCGCGCGGCGGACTTCATGCTCGGTGAACTGCGCAAGTACACTGAGAATAACGAGACAACGGTCCTCTGCTCGATCGCCGGCGGACGCAAGACGATGAGTGCGCTGCTCTTTTCCTGCATGTCCCTTCTCGGTCGCGAGCAGGACAAGGTGTACCATGTGCTCCTCCCTCCTGCGCTTGAGGGTGGAGTGACACCGACGTTCTACTACCCGAAGCGGAGCACGACATATACGTCTAAGTCCACCGGAAAGAAATACAAGACCAAAGACCTTCAATGCGAACTCTTTGAGGTTCCGTTTGTGCGCATGCGCGGCTGGTATCAGGAGAAGTTCAGGGTGATCCCGCCGTCATACCGTACGCTCATATCCAAAGTCCAGACTGTCGCCCCGCCAGCTGTCGCTTATCCAGACATCGAGATTGACGCGTGGAACAAAGGCGTGTCGGTGAACGGTGTGCCTGTTTCTCTGAGCAATCCCTGCTTTGCCATGCTGGTTCTGCTCGCAGGCGGATGCGCGTCCAGGAATCTGCACGAAAGACTGCTCGCGCTTCACGCCGTCGATGGAGTGGCGAAGTGTGATTGGCTTGCGTCGTTCCAGGAGAGCTCGCGTTTCGCCGACAAGGACTGTCCGGAGGACGTTTCCAAGGTCCGGTCGGAACTGCGAAAGAAGCTCAAAGAGGCGGGCTTTGCGGATGTTGAAACACTTGTCCCACAGAGATCTTCGTCCGTGATGTTCCCCTTGGCGCGCATCAAGTGGCGCAACCGTGAGAAGGTTGCGGATGTCTGCGGATATCTGTTTTCTGTCGGCCAGAAGTGAGATTTGATACAATGTGCGCCGATGCAGAAACAAGGTACAACAACGAGGCTCCTGATCGGAAACGCCTTTCCGTTCAGCCTGGTGCGCTGCGCGCGCCTGGTCGTGGAGCAAAGACCCATTGCGGAACTGCGCGTCGCGCTTGCGGGCGCGGAGGTCGCATCGTTCTGGGGCCACGAAAACACGCGTGCGGCGGCGGAGGGCGTGCTGGGCGTGTCGCTCCGGCCTCGCACGGAGCGCCCCGCGGTCACTTTGTCGCCCGGCGGACTTCCAATGCTGGACGACGAGACTTTCGACACGTGTTGGCTTCTTTCCCCGGACTATCCGAAGGGTTTTCGCCCGCCCGTCGGCGTGGAGGTCACGCCGGAGCAGATCGCGGGTTGGCATGTCCTGAAGCTTACTTGGCAATCTAAACGAGAAAGGAATACTGATGGCGGAAGGTGAACACAAGAACAAGGAACTCCTCCTGTTCCAGCTGGGGCCGGTGCAGGAGTTCATCGCACAGGCCGCAACGGTCGGCGATCTTTGGGCGGGGTCTTACTTGCTCTCGCAACTCGTATGGTCGGGATTGCAGAATGTGCCAGACAAGGAAAAGAACGTTGTGT
>Ga0310695_10007281_pt1 | contig 17729 bp, 19 predicted proteins | sample RumenRJG_04DNA_FD_203882 | JGI IMG/M metagenome (GOLD analysis project Ga0310695, IMG submission 203882) | Bovine rumen microbial communities from Lethbridge, Alberta, Canada - RJG_04 (v2) (version 2) | ecosystem: Host-associated > Mammals > Digestive system > Stomach > Rumen | place: Canada...
CTCGTTGACGGTGAGAGGATGTTCCTCATCGGAGCAGCGCCTTAATACATCCAGGAGTGCCAGTACACTTTGTTTTTTCTCTGCCATAATTTCTTCTTCCTTCTGTTTTCATATTATCACAGGTGGAAGATTTTTATGCCACGTCATAAAACCCAATAAAATCATCTTTTCTGCTAAAATGAAGGCAGATGTGGGATAAGAACGTCAGAGAATTCTTTGATGCCAGAGCGGCGCTTTGGGATGAAAAGATGGTCATCAATGAAGAAGTGATCCGCATCATTCTGGATAAGGCGGGCGTGGAAAAAGGAAAAGACATCCTGGATGTCGCCTGTGGTACCGGTGTGATGATTCCTTTTTATCTGCAAAGAGACGTTTCATCGATCGACGGCATCGATATCTCACCGGAAATGGTGAAGATCGCCAAAGAAAAATTCGAAAGTGAAAACGTGAAGTTTTACTGTGACAATGCGGCGGACTTCGATTATAAGAAACTGTATGACTGTATCATTATCTATAATGCCTTTCCGCATTTCGATGAGCCGCTGCGTCTGTTTGAACATCTGACAAGGCACTTGCGCAAAGGCGGAACTTTGACGGTGTGTCACGGCATGAGCAGGGAAAGGATCATCGCCCATCACGAAAATGTCTCCCATGTTTCGCATCTGCTTCCTGAAGCGGACGAACTGAAGGAGATGATGGGAAAGTACCTGCGTGTTGTAAGCGTCATATCCGATGAAGAGATGTATCTGGTAAGCGGCATCAAGGAGTGAAAACTCCTTTTCTTTTTGAGAGGCAGTTTTTTCGCACATTCCTTAGGCTAGGATAAGGCCAAGGAGTTAATGTTATGGATAAAGAAAAGATCTATATCACGATCAACCACCTTGATGAACAGACGGGCCTGTTTTCTTTGAAGGTCAATGACGAACTGGTATTGATGAAAGATAAGAAGAATCCCTACGACGATGAGGCGATCGCCGTGTATCGAAACGATCTTAAATGTGCCTATGTCGCCAACAGTGTCTGCACGGTGGCCAGGGGAACCTATTCCGCCGGACGCCTCTATGACAAGATAAAGGAGAAAGCGTCCTGCATCGTGCGTTTTGTTACACAGGAGGAGGCGATCGCCGAGATCAATGGATGAGACAAAGAAAAATACACATCGGCTGATGTGCATTTTTCTTCAAGGAATATGACAATAATGGAATCGGTTTATTTGGTTTCACAGCTGATGACGACGCCTTTTCGTTCCATGTAGTAGCTGCATAAGCCCCTGGTCGGAAAGATCTGAATGTTGGCATCAGGATAGGAAGACAGCACGAGATCTTTCAGATTCCGGGCTGCTTCTTCATTTTCAGTGTGCGTGATGATCGCCTTGCCGCCCTCATAGCCGGCTTCCTTCATCTGATCAAAGAGTGCCTTGAGGCACTTCTTTTCACCTCTGGCTTTGCCGGTCATGGCGATCTTGCCTTCGCTGGTGGCGGTACCGTAGACGCCGATGTTTAAGACGTTGAGAACACCGGCTGCCGTCTTGTTGACTCTGCCGTTCTGGGCAAGGTTGTGTATGGAGAAGAAAGAGAAGAAGAGGCGGCTCTTGGCAAGATAGGCCCGTATTTCTTCTTCGATCGTTTCGAAATTTTTCCCTTCCTTGATCAGTTTGACCAGTTTCTGCAAGGCCAGGATCTCTTCAGCGCCGGTCGAAAGGGAATCGAAGACGGCGATCTTGGCAAGCGGATGTTCGTCTTTGTACATCTGTGCCGCATTGAGGGCGGAATTATAGGATCCGGATAGGGCGGATGTGATGGTCATCACGAAGATCTCATCGGCACCTTCGAAGGCTTCCTTGAAGGCATCGATGGACGGGCAGGACGTATAGGAGCGGTCCTTGTAGCTCGCCAGATAGTCCAGCATTTCGGTGATATTCAGATTTTCATCATCGACAAAACTTCTCTCCTTTGTGTAGATCGTCAAAGGAACCGTTTTGAAATCTTGGTAATCCAGTGAGTACAGGTCACAGGATGAGTCAGCAATAATGCGCATGACAAAACCCTCCTTCCTTACAATCAAATTGTAAGTGGTCTGATAAGATGGTAAAATTTACAAAAAGGGAAAAAGTGTAACACTTTGTACAAAGAAGGTCATTTTGTAACATTATGAAAGTAAAGAAGGATTTTAACAGCAGGACATTCGCGACCCGCATGGCGATCGGCGATGCGATCCTGGATGAACTGGAAGAAAAGGAGTTTTCCAAGATCAAGGTCTTTGACGTCATACGGCGGGCCAAAGTATCGCGGATGTCGTTTTACCGCTACTACGAGAACCTCTACGATGCCCTGTGCGATTATCTCAACATCATCGTCAACGGCTACATGATCGAGGGCGGCGAGGTCGATGATCCGGGTGTTTTCATGCGTCTGGACCATATCGAATTCTCATTGAATTATTTTGACCGCTACGCCAGATACTTTCTGACTTTGAACAGCCATGGCTTGTATGCCATTCTGATCGATGCGGTCAATGAGTACATGATGAAAAACATCCTGCCGCAGAAGAAATTACATATGTATGAACTTTACGCTTATGCGGGCGGTTTATTGAACTCCTTTTTGAAATGGGAAGAAAACGGCAAGAAAGAAAGTGCCCGGAATGTGGCCGAGATGATCTACCGTTTATATAAACAGGAAGCCTGATTTTAGCAGATGAAAAGAAGGAAAAATGGAAAGAATCAAACCAAAGAAAATCGAAGTGCGGGGCGCACGCGTCCACAACCTGAAAAACATCGATGTCGACATCCCTTTGGATAAGATCGTATCGATCGCCGGCGTTTCCGGTTCGGGAAAATCCTCGCTGGCCTTAGGTGTCCTGTATGCCGAGGGATCCAGGAGATATCTGGAGTCTTTATCGACCTATACGCGAAGGCGAATGACCCAGGCATCAAGAGCCGATGTCGATGATGTATTGTATGTGCCGGCCTCACTGGCCTTGCATCAGCGGCCCAGCGTACCGGGCATCCGTTCAACATTCGGCACCGGGACCGAGCTTTTGAATTCGCTTCGTCTGATGTATTCAAGACTGGCCAGTCATCGCTGTCCCAACGGTCATTATCTGAAGCCCTCGATTGCCGTGGCGGCCGGTCAGGAACTGGTCTGTCCGGAGTGCGGCGAACATTTCTATGCCCCGGGGGCAGAAGAACTGGCCTTCAATTCCCAGGGTGCCTGCAAGTGCTGCGGCGGTACGGGAACGGTCCGGACGGTCGATATGTCGACCCTGATCCCCAATGAGGATCTGACCATTGATGATGGGGCAGTCGCTCCCTGGAACTCATTGATGTGGGCTTTGATGGTCGATGTCTGCCGGGCAATGGGTGTGCGCACCGATGTGCCGTTCAAGGATCTGACAGAAGAAGAAAAACAGATCGTCTATGACGGACCGATGGAAAAGAAGCACATCTTCTATCGGGCCAAAGGAAAAGACAATCCGCTGGCGACCGAAATGGACTTTACCTATTATTCGGCCAAGGCGACCGTCTTAAATGCCTTGAACAAGGTCAAAGATGAAAAAGGCATGAAGCGGGTCGAGAAGTTTTTAAAGGAAGAGGTCTGTCCGGAATGCCATGGCACAAGACTCTCGGAAGCTGCCAGAGCGCCGAAGCTCATTGGCATCTCTCTGGATGAAGCCTGCACGATGTCCTTAAAAGAATCGATCGAATGGGTAAAGAAAGTCCCGGCTTCCATGCCGGAAGAAATGAAGGATATGGCCAAAAACATCTGCGAATCCTATCTGGAAGTCGCCAAGCGTCTCATGGATCTCGGTTTGTCCTATCTGACTCTGGATCGGGCCTCCTATACGCTTTCCACCGGTGAACGGCAGAGAATGCAGCTGGCCAGGGCGGTGCGAAACCGCACGACCGGTGTCCTTTATGTTCTGGATGAACCGTCGATCGGTCTTCATCCGGCCAATATCGTCGGTCTGCAGGGCGTGATGGACGATCTGGTGAAAGACGGCAACTCCGTCCTTCTCGTCGATCACGACACCCAGATCTTAAAAGGTTCCGACTACATGATCGAGATGGGAAAGGAAGCCGGTGCCGATGGCGGTGAAGTCATCGCGGAAGGCTGCATCGAAGAGATCATCAACAATCAGGAATCGATCATCGCCCCCTATTTAAGCGGCAAGAAGAGCGCCAAGAGAACACATGCCAGATCCGATCTTTTCAAAGAAGGAAAGATTTCAATGGAATGCGATCAGTTGCACACCGTCAAGCCATTACGTGTCGATATCCCGAAGAACGCCTTAACCGTAGTGACCGGTGTTTCCGGTTCGGGCAAGACGACGCTGATACTGGAATCTTTAGTACCGGCATTAGACAGCCTGTGCAATGGCAAGCCGATGCCTGATCATATCAAGAGGATTGAAGCGGAAGGCATTTCTCATATCAAACTGATTGATGCAACGCCGATCGGCATCAATGTCCGATCGACGGTGGCTACCTACGCCAATGTCCATGATGAGCTGCGCAAGATCTACGGCCGCACCAAAAAGGCCAGGGAACTTGGCTACAAAGCTTCCGATTTTTCCTATAATACCGGATCGCTGCGCTGCCCGACTTGCGATGGTACAGGACAGATTTCCCTGGATGTCCAGTTTCTGCCGGATGTCGATATTCCTTGTCCGGACTGCCGCGGCAGCCGCTACGACAAGAAGGCGAAAAAGATCGTCTTTACCAACAAGGAAGGCGAGGGTCTGTCTTTGCCGGAGCTGATGGAGATGGATATCAATCACGCGATCACTTTCTGCAAGGATATGAATACCGTCAGGCCAAAGCTGCAGATCTTACAAGATCTGGGTTTGGGTTATCTGACATTAGGCGAAGAGACGCCGAGCTTATCGGGTGGCGAAGCGCAAAGACTGAAGCTGGCTTCCGAGATGGGCCGGCAGCAGGCGGATTCCGTCTTCGTCTTTGATGAACCGACGATCGGCTTGCATCCGAAAGATGTGGAAACGCTTCTGAATGTCTTTGATGCCCTGATCGGTCAGGGGGCGACGGTCATCGTCATCGAACACGACCTCGATGTCATACGCAGTGCCGACTACATCATCGACATGGGTCCGGAAGGCGGTGAACTCGGCGGCAGGATCGTGGCCAAGGGAAGTGTCGAAGAGATCAAAAACAATAAAGAATGTATCACCGGCAGATTCATCTAAACAAAAATTGGATCTGTGCATAAAGGAGTCAGGATGAAATTCAATTCATTGATACCCGAATTGACAGTGAAAGATATCGAAAGGACAAAAACGTTCTATACCGATGTTTTGGGTTTTACGGTCGAATATGAGCGTGAAGAAGACCGCTTTGTCTTTCTTTCTTTGGAAGGCAATCAGCTCATGTTTGAACAGGAAAACGGAAACTGGAATACGGGTGTCCTCGAGTATCCCTATGGCCGAGGCGTCAATTTTGAAATGCGTGTTTCCGATGTGGATGGCTTGTATGAAACCGTCCTGAAACACGGCATTCCGGTATTTCGGGAACTGAGAACCAGTCATTATCGAAACGATGATGAAGACATCATCCAAAAAGAATTCCTGCTTCTGGATCCGGATGGCTATCTTCTTCGCTTTACGGATTGATGAAGAAGGGCTGGCATATTTTTTGAAACAGAGAAAAGTAGAATAAAGACAGAAAGAGTAAGAGAATGCCTTTACAGATAAGCAGAAACGATATACGAAATATCAAAGCTGAGGCGATCGTCGATCCGACCGACAACTTTTTGTCCGGTTCCGGCGGAACGGATAAGATCATCCACAGTCTGGCCGGTCCCGATCTGGAAGTCGAACTGATGGAGATCGGTTTCATTGAAGACGGCGAGGCGGTGTTGACCAATGCCTATGGCTTGAACAATTGTAAATACATCATTCATACGGCAGGTCCCAGGTGGATTGATGGCAAACATCAGGAAGAAGAAATACTGGCTTCCTGTTATGAGAACTGTTTAAAACTGGCCAAGGAAAAGAAACTGGATTCCATCGCCTTCCCCTTGATCGCGTCAGGTTCCTTCTCTTTCCCTAAGGGCAGGGCTTTGCGTATCGCCAGCGATACGATCACTTCCTTTTTACTGGACAACGAGATGGATGTTTCCCTCTTGGTCTACGATAAGGAATCTTTTGATACGGCATCCAAGCTTTACAGCGACATCAAGGACTATCTGAATGAAAATCTTGCGGAAATGTTTATGTCGGACGCCTCTTATTCCATGGTTCCTCCGCAAAAGAAAAAGAAAAAGAGCGCAAAACGGAGTGAAAAACCTGCCGGCAGATTGGATGTCTTTGAATCGTATTCGATTGAAGGAAGCATTGAAAAGGAACGCTTCATACCGGATGAGTCCTTCTCGGAGTGTCTGATACGGATGATCGATGAGCGTAAGATGAAGGATCCCGAGGTCTACAAGGCGGCCAACATCGACCGCAAACTGTTCAACCACATCAAGAACACGAAAAATTACCGTCCTAAAAAGGAAACGGCGGTGGCCTTGGCCATCGGCATGAGGCTCAACAGCAAGGATACCGATACGCTTTTAGAGCGGGCCGGCTTCATTCTGTCCCGTTCCAGCAAATTCGATCTGATCATCCGCTATTGTATTGAACAGGGAATCTACAACATCTTTGAGATCAATGAGATCCTGTTTGAAGAAGACCAGAAAACCTTAGGCTGTTAAATGTCGTTTTCCAAACGACCATTCCTTTCTTTGAAAATCATATGATGTGAGCGTAGAGATACGCTCACATTTCAAAGGAGGAAGAAAAAATGAAAAAGAACTTAACGGAACTGGTATTTATCTTAGACAGAAGCGGATCGATGGCCGGACTGGAATCCGATACGATCGGCGGATACAACTCGTTTTTGGAAAAACAGAAGGAAGAAGACGGAAGCTGCCTTGTCTCCACCGTTCTCTTCAATCAGCACAGTAAGGTCATCCATGACCGCGTCGATCTTGTAAAGATCGAGAAGATGGAGAGAAAAGATTACCTGGCTTCCGGCACCACCGCCTTGATCGATGCGATGGGCGACGCCATCCATCACATCAAAAATGTCCACAAATACATCCGCAAAGAGGATGTACCGGCAAATACGATCTTTGTCATCATCACCGACGGGCTGGAGAATGCGTCACATAAATACAGCTCCGATGATGTCAAAAAGATGGTGGAACAGCAGAAAGAAAAAGGCTGGGAGTTCCTCTTCTTGGGTGCCAACATCGATGCGGTGGAAACCGCCAGAACTTATGGCATTGCAGAAGATCGGACCAGCGATTATCTGTGTGATGAGGCCGGTATTCAGAAGAATTTTGAGACCTTATCCAAATCGGTGAAAAGCTTCCGTGTCCGCGGCAAGATTGAGGCCGATTGGGCGGCACCGATCAAAGAAGACTATAAGAAAAGAAAGGGAGGGAATTAATATGTATGGAGCGATCATCGGCGATATCGTCGGTTCAAGATTTGAATTTTACAACATCAAGTCCAAGGACTTTGAGCTGTTTGACCGAAACTGCGAATTTACCGACGACTCGGTCATGACCATTGCGGTCGCCAAGGCCTTGGTCGAATCAAAGAAGAAACAATACCAAGACCTGGAAGAGCAGCTGATCTTTTGGATGCACGAGATCGGCAAGCGCTATCCTGGTTGTGGCTATGGCGGCAAGTTCTATTACTGGATCATGAACAATGAGACAAAGCCATACCATTCCTTCGGCAACGGTTCGGGCATGCGCACTTCGATGTGCGCGGAGATTGCCGAATCACTGGACGAGGCCCTTGATCTGGCAAAGCGCTGCGCGGCGGTGACCCACAATCACGAGGAAGGCATCAAGGGGGCCCAGGCGATCACCGCTGCTTCCTATCTGGCAAAAAGCGGATCGGATAAAAAGGAAATCGGTGACTATATCCGAAAACATTTCTATACAATTGATTTCACCCTGGATGAAATACGAAAGAACTATCATTTCGATGTGACCTGCCAGGGATCGGTACCGCAGGCGATTGAAAGTTTCTTAGAATCGGAAAGCTATGAAGACTGTATCCGCAATGCGATCTCCATCGGCGGCGATTCCGATACGATTGCGGCCATGGCCGGCGCCATCGCCGAGAATTATTATGGCTTACCGGTAGGATTTAAAGAAAAAGCGGATGCCTACCTCGATGACTATCTGAGAGGGGCCATCCGTTCCATTGAAGAAGAACAGCTGTCGTTTTGACAGCTGTTTGTTTACTTATGCCAGACCATCGTTTCCGATGTAATGGTTTCGTTTGTCTCGATGGCTTTTCGCAAGAGGATGGCCATGTAGGCATCTTCCAGAGCTTCCTTCAAAGGATAAGGTTCCTCTCCGCTTCCTGTCACGTAGCGATACATCTTTTCCATCATCATAGCCACAGCCGTTTCATCTTCGCTCAGGCCACACAGGCCGAAAGGTGCTTCATAGAAGGTTTCATCCGTTGCCCTGATGGCCATGATCTCTTCAAAGTGATTCAGGTTCGGATTGGGATCATCGTTGGTGACGATGCGACTTTCCTTGCAAAGATGGATGACATGAGGATCGTTTCGATCATCGAGGTAAGATAAGGTATCGTTGACCAGTTCACCTTTTTGGCCCTGCAGCTTAAAGGAAGAAGAACGGATCGGGGAGCGGTACTGTTCGGAATCAAAGTCGTAGAGGCAAACCTTACCGCCTTCAAATTCAAATAAAGCGAGGGAGCGGTTTTTTAAAGCCGTCCGTTGGTCGCTGAAGTGTTCGTAGCGGCTCAGGGTCTCTCTTGTGTTGAAAGAAAACGCTTTTGCGTTGATAGTGAAAGGTGTTCCACATTTGATATTTAAGAACTCGCGCAACAAGCTCGCACCATGGTACTCATGAGCCAGGGAGAGATAGAGATAATCGCGCGGATCAAGAAGGCCTTTGGAAAGAAGTTTGGTGCGGGCAATGTTGGATGGGTAGAGAAGATACTGTTCATTGACGATCAGCTTGTGCCCCTTTTGATGATAGGACCACAGGGTATTCAAGGTTTCGATGCCCATGGCAGCCGGAGTCTCCGATAAGACCGGGAAGCCCCTTTCCATCCATTCGATACTGACGGCGGCGATGTGTGCCTTATCGACGGCAACCACCGCAAAGTCAGGCTGAAGAGCGACGCATTCTTCAACGGAGGTCGTGGCAGGAATGTCGTATTGGACTTTGAAACGATCGGCTTTTTCCTTGGTCCGACATAAGAGGGCGCACAGTTCAAAACAATCTTTCAAGGCCTTGGCAATGCGGACATAGTAGAGGGCTCTCCAGCCGGATCCGATGATGATGAACCTGATCTTTCTTTCCATAAAGGGGGCTCCTTGTTTTCCTGTCTCCATTATAATGTGTGGTATACAATATTGGTGTAGATAGAAGAGGTGAAGGCATGGAGATATACGAAAGGATCATTGAAGAACTGGAAGGCAGAAATTATAAGATCCATCATCAGGATGAGCTTTCCTATGATTATCTGGGACAGGATGGCTACTCGATCGAGGTCCTCAATGAGAGTGGTCTGGAAGAAGATTCTTTGTTTATCGAATATGACGGGGTCAAGTATGCCATTCTCTTCAACAACTGTTTTGAAGAGTTCTATCCGGAATATGAGGAAGACATCTACTTCATGTTAAGAGAAGTTCGAGACATCTTTGCCGGTAAGAAGTGTGCCGCCCTTCTTTACTACAATGCCGATGGTTTCTTAAAACTCTTGGCCAGCGGTTTCATGAAGGAAAAGGAAGTCAAAGGCAAGAAAGCCGAAGAGGTCTTCCGTTACATCTATATGGCCAACACCCTGGCAGAGCGGATCAAGGTCAATGGCGGTAAGGCGGTCTTCCGTTTCTGGAAGGAAGATCAAAACATTGAAATCGAGATTCCGAAAGAAGAAAAGAAGAATTTCAGTTAAATGGCGAAAGCCATTTTTTAAATCTAAAAATGGCATGTCTGCCATTTTTAGGAATATTCTTTTAAGGTTGTAGAAAGCTGATCCAATAAAGCTTTCTTGGTGAACGGTGGCCAGTGGCCGCCGATGAAGGTATCGGCATCTTCCTTTTCAATCGTCTCGATCATCTGTTTTAAGAGCTTGGGATCGGGGATCCAGGTCGGAAAGACACCGGAGATGGCATCGCCGAAAAAGAGAACTCTTTCCTGCGGGACACGTATCAAAGTGGCGTCATCGGTGTGAGGCGAGATAGCTTCAAAGGCTTCGACGCTGATGCCGCCGGCATCCAATTTGAGATGATCTTCAAAGACGATATCGGCCGGGATGACGATGATTTCTTTGTCGTTGGCGTATTCCTTGGCGATGCTTGGATCCAAGGCCAGGAATTTCTGATCGTTTTCTTCGCTTCGCTTACTGATGAAGTCGAGCAGATGATCGTTTGTCGTCTTGTTGGCAATCGAGAGGCCACTAATCTTATGCATGGCAAAGGAGTGGTCCCAATGCCAGTGGGTGATGATGGTTAAGGCGGGGAGCGGAAGATTATTTTCCTTTAAAAGATCATAGAACTCTTTCAGATGATCGCCGCTGTGGCCGGCATCGATGGCAATCGAATAGCGATCGCCCCTGATATAGCCGATGGCCGGACGGTCCCGTTCTTCTTCGTAGGACGAATAATAGATGCGTTCGGAGTATTTGTACAGTTCCATGTCGTTCACCTCTTTCCCTTATTTTAGCCTAAGGGGAGAGGAAGATTGAAACACAAAAGAAAGAATCATACTACAATGGAGGAAACAGGAGAATTCTGCTATGAAAGAAAAGATCAATGTATTTGATTATGCTGAGCTGATCGACAAAGCGATCCATCCGGGCGTCTTGTTGAACACCAACGGTGACAAGTTCAATTCCATGGTGATCGGCTGGGGCCATTTAGGCGTCATCTGGGGAATCAATACCTTTGTCGTCTATGTCCGGCAAAGCCGCTACACCAAGGCCCAGATCGACAAGACGATGGAATTTACGATCTCCGTGCCGATGGGTGAAACGAAGTATCCGAAGATCTTTGAAGTCTGCGGCACGATGTCGGGAAGAGATGTCAACAAAGCGGATTATGTGACACTGGAAGAACCTGCGACCAATCATACGCCGGGCATCAGGGAATATCCTTTGACGATTGAATGCGAAGTCATATACAAACAGGATCAGGATCTGGATGCCATTGTTTCAGAAGTCAGAAACAGGCACTACGGAAGCGATCCGTCGGATTTCCATACCTGTTATATCGGTCGAATCGTCGATGCCTATATCATCAAATGAGAATACGAAAATCTGAATTGCGTGATCTGGATAGGATGATGGCGATCTATGCGGATGCCAGGGATTTCATGGCATTGACCGGCAATCCCCTGCAATGGGGCCCGACAAAGTGGCCGCCAAAAGAATTGATCCTTTCCGACATCGAAAAGGGAAACAGCTATGTCTGTGCGGATGAGGACGAGAAAGTCATCGGCACCTTTTACTATGTCTATGGCGAAGATATTGAGCCAACCTACAGAGATATCAGAGATGGAAAGTGGCTGGATGACTCAGCCTATGGGGTCGTCCATCGCATCGCTTCCGATCATTCGATCAAGGGGATCGGTTCGTTTTGTATCAGCTGGGCTTTTGAGCAGTGCGGTCACCTTCGCATTGATACCCATGGTGACAATAAGGTCATGCAGAACCTTTTGCTTAAGCTGGGTTTCATCCACTGCGGAACCATCTATGTGCAAGAGGATGACTATCCCCGTCTGGCTTTTGAGAAGTCAAAAAACTTATCTTAAACGATTAAGAGCTGCGGCTCTTTTTTCAATCTATGAAATTATCACAAAAAGGGATTGACTCCCTATAGGGTTTTCCATATTATAAATAGCGTGCAGCAAGGAGACGAGATAGTATATGAGTCTTAAAGGTAAAACGATCCGCTCAAAAGCAAGTGGACTGGTTGGTCAGATCGTAGGTGTGGAAAAGGGCGAATTAAGAGTGACATTCACCCGTTTCCAGGAGATTTCGATTCCTCTGGCCAAGGCAGAAAACCTTCTGGAAATGGATGAAGAGACCCTGGAAGAACTTCATAAGGAAATCGCTTCTTCCGCCAAAGACAAAGAGGTTGTGGAATCAAAGGTCCGCACCTATATGGATGAGTTTGAGGAAGAGGAAGAAGAGGAAGAAGCGGAGTTTGAAGATGAAGCTCCCCTTGAGATGGAATTTGATGATGACGAATAAGAAGGAGAAATCCTTCTTTTTTGTTTGCATGGATTGTTTTTCACTGCATATCACCCAGACGCAGGGAAGAGGCATCGATCCACTCTTTGGGATCCTGAAGGTCGTTATAGGTGGATAAGTTTCCGTTCAGCTGTTTTTGAATGCTTTCGTATCGCAGTTTGCCGAACATCTTTAAGGCCTTGCAGGCCTGATCAAATTCTTCGACCGTATAGAAGGCGGAAGGATCTTTTGCCACGTAAGGACGAAGCATCTGATACAGCTGGTCGACTTTCTTTTCAAAATGGCCGGAGGTGAAAAAGGTATTGAGGATCTCAGACATCGCCTCATGGTATTTCTGACGATAGTCTTCATTTTCTTCAATCCACTTCCACATCGGGCGCTCTTCTGCCTTCGTCAGATACAACGGCGTATCGATGCCGAAGTTGACATAAGGGGTCGGATCTTCTTCGATATCCTTCGGCCAGATGTGAGTGAAGGTCATGAAAGAGGCATTGAAATCCCAGGGGAAGAGGGCAAGACGGCCTCCTCTTTCGTATAAGAAATAGTTGTGCAGCATCGGTCCGATGTAGCCGTCGTAGTTCATCAGAGCGCTCTGTACGGCAAAGTAGCGGATCAGCTCATCGGTGTCCAGATGTTTTTCAAGATCTTTTCCTTCGTTTAAGGCTTTGATCGATTCTATGATTCTTTTTTCAGCCTCTTCATTGGTTTTGGTGACGTTGTTTTCGAAGATGTCGGAATAACTCTTAGGATCATCGTCGATATATTTGAAATCAGCGCCGTTGGTCTCCACATCGAAATTGAGGCCTTCCGCTTCGATCTTGGCGACGTCTTCGATGTTCAAGTCAAGATCGGCTTGCGGTTTATACAGAAAACCATCGTTCTTGTGGTAACGGATCAGAAAGCTCGTGTCGATGTCTTCCACCATGACGTAGAGTCCGTGATCAACGCCATTGATTGTAATGAAGCAATACGACAGCAGCGGCGTATCAACGCCGGCATAGCGGAACATATCATAGCTCATGAAATCCTTCATATAGGTGGCGTCTTCAAACATGTTGTTGAGATTCAGCTTATCAAGGCCATGACAGGTCTGGTCCTTGCGGTTTTTAGAGAAATTGATCTTGTAGCTGTAGCGGTCACTGTTTGGATCATCGGCAACAAAATAGAGGCTGGAATTTCCTTTGGTGGAAAAGGATACTTCTTTATAGAGATCGTCGTCAATTGTGATATCGACGGTGTATTGGGTCTTGTCGGTCGGATTTTTCAAAAGATCGGCATAGTCTTCCTCGCTGATCTTCACATCGACTCGGTGGACAAAGGATGTACGAAAGATGGTTTTGGCATAATCATCAAATTCACTTGTTTTCTTCTTTTCGCAGGCAGCGGAAAGAAACAGGATCAATAAGAGGAACATTATTTTTTTCATGTCATCACGCTTTCTATCTTCATATTACGATATTTTGGCTTGTGAATATAAGCGGACTATTTTGTGTCTTCATGAATTTTCAGGTGGGTTATAATGAAGACAAGAGGAAATAAAACTATGGATAATCAAACAATGTGGGCTCTGGTGAAGGAAAAGCCGGAAGTCGGTATATGGGCAAAACGGGTTCCGATTCCGGAAGTCGGCTACAACGACGTCAAGATCAAGATCAAGAAGACGGCGATCTGCGGAACCGATGTGCATATCTACCAGTGGAACAAGTGGGCACAGAAGACCATCGTGCCGGGACTGACCATTGGCCATGAATATGTCGGCGAGGTCGTGGAAGTCGGCCAGGGAGCCAGAGGCTTCAATGTCGGCGATATCGTTTCGGGTGAGGGACACATCACCTGCGGCAAGTGCCGCAACTGTCTGGAAGGACACAAGGAAAACTGTCGGAATGCCAAGGGCGTCGGTGTCAACCGCAACGGTGCCTTTGCGGAATATCTGGTCATCCCTTACGTCAATGTCTGGAAGACCAGACCGAATATCGATGAAGAGCTCTATGCGATCTTTGATCCGTACGGCAACGCCACCCACACTGCCTTGACCTATCCGGTCCTGGGTGAAGATGTATTGATCACCGGGGCGGGTCCGATCGGCTGTATGGCTGCGGCCATTGTCAAGTTCTCCGGCGCCAGACATGTCGTGGTGACCGATTTTAACGAGTATCGTCTGAATATGGCGACCACCATGGGTGCGACCAGAACGGTCAACCTGAAAAATGAAAAACTGGAAGATGTGATGGCAGAACTAGGCATGAGCGAAGGCTTTGATGTCGGACTGGAAATGTCGGGTGCACCTTCGGCTTTGAACCAGATGGTCCACAATATGAAAAACGGCGGCAATATCGCTCTGTTAGGTTTATTGCCGGACAACACGGAAGTGGACATGGAAAAGATCATCTTCTCGGGTCTCAACTTAAAAGGCATTTACGGACGCAAGGTCTGGGATACCTGGTACAAGATGACGACGATGATCGAAGCGGGCTTGGATATCTCCAAGATCATCACCCACCGTTTCGATATAACCGATTATCAGAAGGGTTTTGATGCAATGTTGTCAGGCAATTCGGGAAAGGTCATCCTGGATTGGACGAATATAGATAAGGTGGAACAGTTATGAACCAGAGAGAAGCATTAAAGTATTACGCCGATACCGTTGAGGAAATTAGGGAAGCCGGTCTGTTCAAGGCCGAAGCGCCTTATGTTTCCCCGCAGGGCGCCTACATCGTCATGGAAAACGGCGAAAAATTATTGAACATGTGTGCCAACAACTACCTCGGTTTAGGCAATGACAAGCGCCTGATCGAGGCCGCCAAGAAGACCTATGATGAAAAAGGCTATGGCTTGGCTTCCGTGCGTTTCATCTGCGGTACGCAGGATATTCACAAGACTCTGGAAAGAAAGATCTCGGCCTTTTTAAAGACCGAGGATACCATTCTCTATTCTTCCTGTTTTGATGCCAACGGCGGTTTGTTTGAAACGCTTTTAGGTGAACAGGATGCGATCATTTCCGATGAACTCAATCATGCCTCGATCATCGACGGCGTGCGTCTGTGTAAGGCGAAACGCTATCGTTATAAAAACAACGATATGGCCGATCTGCGCGCCAAACTGGAAGAGGCCGATCAAAACGGTGCCCGCATCAAGATGATCGCCACCGATGGTGTCTTCTCGATGGATGGCATCATCTGCAACCTCAAGGGAATCTGTGACCTGGCCGATGAATTCGGTGCCTTAGTCATGGTGGATGATTCCCATGCGGCCGGTTTCATCGGTGAAAACGGCGGCGGTTCCGTGGAGTATTGCGGGGTACAGGGAAGAGTCGATGTCATCACCGGCACCTTAGGCAAGGCCCTGGGCGGCGCTTCCGGCGGTTATACGTCCGGACGCAAAGAGATCATCGATCTGCTTCGCCAAAGAAGCCGTCCATATCTCTTCTCCAACACGTTGGCACCGGCGATTGCCGGAGCCAGCATCGAGCTCTTCGATATGTTGTCGGAGAGTGACGGCTTGAGAAAGCACCTGATGGAGATCACGCAGTATTATCGTGAAAAGCTCAAGGAAAACGGATTTGACATCATTGACGGCACTCATCCGATCGTGCCGATCATGTTGTATGAGGAAAAACTGGCTGGCGAATATGCGGCAAAGATGCGGGAAAAGGGCATCTACGTGGTGGCCTTCTCCTATCCGGTCGTGCCGAAAGGCAAGGCCCGTATCCGTACGCAGGTCTGTGCCAACCATTCCAAGGAAGACATCGACTTTGTCGTGAAGTCGCTGATTGAAACCAGAAAAGAGATTGAAAACAGATAGAAAGCAGCTGTCATTTGACAGCTGCCTTTTGTATTAGAGGATGCGCCAGTTGCAGCCAAAGTATCTGGAGGCATTTTTGGCTGCGTGTTTGATTTTTTCTTCCGCGTTCTGAAGATATTTCGGGCCCTTGTCGTTGGGCTGTTTTTTAATCCAGTCTACCGCTTCTTTGAGGTTGTTGTATTCTTCTAAAACAGTATTTCCGTTTAAGCGCAGGACTTTTCTGACCTGGTCGGGATAACGGTGGGGATCGACGTATTCCAAGAAGGCATCGAAGTTTCGCTCGCCGCTTTTCATCTTGTCGTAGACCATCTTCAAAAGCTTGGCATCGTCCAGGGCATTGTGATTCTGTTCGCCCATGGAATGATCGAAGTACTTGCCCAGTTTTTCCAGGGAGATGGTCTTATTGACGTAGAAGAAGTCTTTCAGTTCTTGCGAGCAGTCATACATATTCATATAGAGAAAGCTCAACATCGCCGCTTCTTTCAAAGAAACTGCGGATAAGAAGTTGTTGTAGACAAAATCGAGATCGCCATCCCCATAATTGACAAATTCCGGCATATCTTCTCTTTCCATGCACCAGTCAAAGAGTTTTTCAAAGACTTCTTTGGCAGAAGGGGCCTGATCGACTTCTTCCTGGCTGATGCCGGTGATTTCTTCAATGCGCGGTGTGATCGGATCGTCGCTATAGACAAGCGAATAGAATTCTTCCCCATCTTCTCTTAAGACGCCGACCGAGATGATCTTCTTTTCGTTTTCCGATGCTTCAAAATCAATGTAGTATTTCACATTGTTATCTTAGCAGATCAGAAGGACTTTCTTAAGAGATCTTGGGAAGAATGTTGAATCAAGGACACAGAGTGTAAAATAGAAATTAGAAGATCCTTCATGGAATGAAATCATCAGATCATAGAAAGGGAATAGAGAAATGAGTATCAACAAAGATATCTTCTTACACGAATCGGACAAGGCAGCTTTGGATGCCTTGGAATCTTTGCCTGGTTTTGCGCAGGTGACAAAGGCCTTCATCAAGGCTTTCAACGAAAAGATGCTGGATGTGCAGAACATGTCGACCAACATCCGCATTACAGACAAACAGTTGAAAAAGTATCATGACATGTTGATCCCCATCTGCAAGAAACTCGACATCGAGGTGCCGGATCTTTATCTGACGCTCAACGTCATGCCCAATGCCTACACTTCAGGTGATGACAAGCCTTGTATCGTCTTGACTTCCGGTCTTCTGGAAACGATGCCGGAAGAGCTGATCCCGACAGTCTTGGCACATGAGTGCGGCCACATCGCCTGCCATCATGTCTTATACCGTACGATGGGACAGATGATCTTTAACGGATCGCTGATGTTGTTGATGGGCGGTGGTCTGGCGGCCTTGCTGACGATCCCGCTTCGTTCGGCCTTTGCCTATTGGATGCGCTGTTCGGAATTCTCTGCCGACCGTGCGGCCATATTGTGTGACGGCAGTGCCGATAAATTAGTCGAGATGTGCATGCGTTTTGCCGGCTATGACAAGCGCATTGCCGACTTTGCCGATCCAAAGGAATTCTTGAATCAGGCGAGAGAATACCGTGACATCATCAAGGATGACTCTTCCAGACGTTCGATGGAGTTTGCCTTATTCAGAAACAACTCCCATCCAAACAATGCCTTACGTGCTTTAGAGG